>ERZ1643246.820-NODE-820-length-37432-cov-41.829735_pt1 | contig 37432 bp, 57 predicted proteins | sample MGYA00579265_ERZ1643246 | MGnify/ENA primary metagenome ERZ1643246 (study PRJEB29033, sample SAMEA4952261) | chicken gut metagenome | biome: Broiler Chicken; feature: Gastrointestinal Tract; material: Caecum | place: Ireland | collected 2018 | study: Broiler...
TCATATCGAGTCAAGAAGATACGATTCAGAAAAGTAATGAACTAGCATTAGCAAAGCTGAACAAAGGCTTGACTTTGAATCAAATGCAGTTGCTTGCTTTCGCTATATTCTCGACACAAAAGAACGGAAAGACAGAGTTTCGCAAGCATGAGTTTGAAAAGAAATTTGAATTGGTGGACTATAAGACAGAACGGGCAAAAGAAGATAGTGAAAAGCTTTACGACTTAAAAACAAGCATAGTAGACCTAGAGAACGAACATTTTGAGTTCAACCATGTATTTGACAATATGGTGTATAAGAATGGCTTGTTTGTATTCCAATGGAAGTCGTATATCATACCGCACATATTAGAGCTAAAAGAGAAGTACATATCCGTTGATTTGACGATAACATCAAAGTTTAGAAGTGGATACAGTTGGACTCTCTATGAGGTATTAAAAGCTCATTATGGATATTGGTACAAGACTTATGCCAAAGAGGAACTATTCAAGTTATTTGGTGTAGAAGGAGTAAAAACTTATGAAGGCAATACAGCAGAGTTTAGACGAAATGTGCTAGATAAAGCCATATCAGAGGTAAACAAGTACACTGAATACGATGTTAGATACGAATGTAAGAAGAAAGGGAGAAGCATAGTCGCCTTTGATATTATTTGGACAGTGGGTGGAACACTTCAAAAAGCAACTGGAAAGCAAACATCAGATATCCAACGAATCATAGACGCTGTTTTTGAAGATACATTCAAATATGTGAATCTGAAAAATGATATGCATAGAGAACGAGCCATCACTATTATTAGAGAATTAGAAGGCATGAAAGCAATAGTTTCTGACAATGGCGGTATAACGAAAGAATACGCAACAGAACTTTACAAGAAAGCAGAAGCAAGCCTAAAAGAGTTAGAGTATATGCTAGATTATAACAGAGCAGCGGAGCAGACACAGACGGAAAGCACAAACAAAGTAGAATTTTATAATTGGCTTGAAGAAGAAAAGAACGAAAATGATAAATAGGGGGAAAACATGTATGAAGATGACTAAACAAGAGTATGAGCAACTAATGAACGATATTAGATTTATTGCAGATAAAGTACAGAGCTGTTATGAGCAAGAAATAAAATCGTTTGTGAAAGAGCTAGAGCAAGAATATAAGAAAAGTGTAACAAAGTAGCCATGATTTATGGCTATTTTTTTTGTCTATAAACAGCATAACACCAACGGTTTACATGAAATAATTTATAAAAACATTCAATGTTGTACAATTTCTTGTTAAAAATTTAAACGGTTTCCTTATGATATGAACGACTGTCTACAGACAGCAAAAACATTAGAAAAGAGGAAACAGTAATGACTTCAAATAAACAAACCTTAAACTATATGAGTGTGCCACAGATGTTAGCATATTTGGATATTAGCAGACATATGCTAAATCTTTTGATTCAAGATGGTATGCCATGCGTTAAGATAGGCAAGCGTACCTACTTCAATCAATCAAAAGTTGACGAATACTTAGAATCTAAAGGCATGTTGTAATGGTGGCTGAATGAATACAGAATTTTTTTTCCCAAGAACAGTATATAAAAGACTCTTTACTACTGAAAGGATAATGAAGGGGGAGTTTATCAATGTGTATTATAGGCTTAGATAGAATCAACCTAGTGTTAGATGTAGATGGGCTTGTAATAGATACTTCTAAACTAGAAGAATCTAAAGAATTTAGGGAAGGTAATGGACTATTCATTAGAGATACAGCGTACGACAATGCACATAGAGGTATAGCTCACTTGAAGATTGGTATAGATACGGATAGCAGCGGGCAAGGGGCGGTAACAGTTATTACGAATGACAATCCCAATAAACAAGCCTATGAATCGTTGCAAGTTTTAGCAAATGTAGTTTGTCCTAGATTTTTCTATCAAACTAATGAAAGAAATATCTATGAAGCCGATAAGCTGAAACAATTAGACACTTTGATACCTAGCAAATTAGAAGAAAAAGGAATCTATGTACAATCAGCTGCAATATCAAAACTAGAAGTAAATACTAACACCGATGATATTATGATTTTTCCAACGATGAAGCTAGTAGCAGAGTCACAAGCTAAAGACGGTGAGAAAGTTTTTATAGTGCAGACAAAAAATGGCATAGAATCTATAAAAGTAAATAAGACATCAAAGGAAATCAAGGTGTATAACAAGTCAAAGCATATAAAAGATATGGGCGGTAAACCAGAATATGAGAACTTGATAAGATTTGAAATAAGTACAAGCAGTAAGGCACAGTTAGAAACTTTACTGGGTAAAGAACGAAGAATCTCGGGTATCTTTGAAAATTGGAATAAGATTCAAAGATGGTATCGGAGAATGTTCAAAAAAGAAATAATAGACTCAATAATCAGATTTTCATCTGACACAGAGCAGAAAATAGTGAATCTGTTATGTGGTGAAGTAAAGCCGCCAGACATAGTATCAGCTATGTACCAAAATGATATATATCTTGATTATGATATAGTCAGGGCGGCAATCAAAAGGTATTACGCTATTCAAGGCAAGAAAAGATATTATGATACCTTCAAGAGGATAGAAACTAGAGCTAAGATGTCACCTAGTTACCAAGAAAAAATAGGAAATATAGGAAGACTATACAGCTTCTATGCCTCAATTTTATAGTATCTTTGATACATGAAAAACATGTATATATACAATTCATAAAAAGTGGCTTGAAGCATTGATACTAAAGGCTTTAGGTCACTTTTTGCATTTTAAAAACTTAACGGATAAACACTAAAAAAACATGAATTTAATTGTTGTCTATTTTTTCATACTGTGTAATATAAGTATAATATAAATGTAACATAAATGTAATATTTGAAAGAGAGAAAAAAGGTGGCGACTAGCCACCATGAGCCGTAGGCGAATCCATAGTAATAATTCATTGAAATACTTATGATAATCTAGAAATTGTATATATCCGCTGCACGTTGCAGCCTAAAAACACATACTCAGTGCCTAGCGTTTTTGTCAGCTCGCTAATATGGTTAGTATGGTTCATAAGGTATATGAGAATTTTTCATAAAGTCATTGTACGCACAGACAAATGCAGAGAATCCATTTTTGGATTGGGGGCTGGTGTGGTATGAGGAGGAATAAGGAAAGATTTTATTAAAGTTATACAAGACGACAAGTGAATTGATTGTTTCTTTGGTGTATAACCTCAAAAATAACCTTATTAAAGCAACCTTAAAAGTATATTGAATCTCTAAGAAACACATGGTAATATATAACCATAATAATATGGTTCGTTATTTTTAAGATTATAGGGGTGGGAACAATGACTATCTACGGTTATACAAGAATCAGTACACGCAATCAGAATATAGAAAGACAAATACGGAACATAAAAAAACATGAACCACAATCGGTTATAGTACAAGAAGTCTTTACAGGAACAAAGATACATGAAAGAAAGAAATTCAATAATCTTATTAGCAAAGTAAAAACAGGCGATACAATCATATTTGACAGTGTATCCCGCTTTAGCAGAGATTCAGCGGAAGGGTTTGAGCTTTACGAAGAATTGTATAAACGAGGTGTAAACCTTGTATTCCTTAAGGAACGACACATTGACACAGACACATACAAAAAAGCTAGAGATACTCAGATACCAAAGACAGGCACAAAGGTTGATATCATTCTTGATGCTTTAGATTCTTTCTTATTGGAACTAGCAAGAGAACAAATACAACTAGCATTTGAACAGTCAGAGAAGGAAGTACAAGACCTACGACAGCGTACACGAGAGGGGCTACAGACAGCTAAACTAAACGGAAAACAAGTAGGTAGAGTAAAAGGTAAAACATTTGAAACAAAGAAATCACTCAAGGCAAAAGAGCATATCAAGAAACTAAGCAAGCATTTTGGCGGTACATGTTCCAATAAAACTACATGGGAACTAGTTGGAATAAGTGAAAACACCTTCTACAAGTACATTAAAGAAATTAGAAACGAACTAGAAGTCCAATAAATAGCCTATATAAGCTTTTTTATGTGTGTCTATACTTTTAATATCGCAATGTCGTTAAAAGCCTTAGAATCGAAAATATGGGCGTGTCAGATATATTCGGGAAAATGTAACAATGATGTTATAATTAACTTGCAAATAAAACAAGGGGTGGTTGAGAAGAAATGTATGCAATCGCATTTGATTTGAAAATCGATGATTTGAAGAAAAACTATGGGGAGCCTTACAATAAGGCTTATGACGAGATTCGTCAAGAGTTGGAACAATTAGGATTTGAGTGGACGCAGGGTAGCGTTTATATTAATGCTTCATCTTCAAATTCTCTAACTACAGTTTACAAAGCTATAAATCGCCTTTCTAAAATCGATTGGTTTAAGTCTAGTGTTCGGGATATTCGTGCCTTCAAAGTTGAAGATTGGTCAGATTTTACAGAAATAGTGCGTGGGGAATGATAAGAAACAGTTGATGATTTTAGAATCTAACTAAAATAAGCCCATAAACAGCCGATACAGGCTTTTTTTTATGTGTGCATACCATTTATACCTAACTAGGCTTAGAAAGCCTATAACAGCTATTTATAGGCTTGTGAGAGCTATTTAACTATCAACTTAATAGACAAGTACCATTCACTAAGTTGAAATGCACATGCAATGTATCAATCATTCTAACTTTAGATTGCTATTCATATATAACTTATCTTTCTACATTATTCGGAAAATTGTAATAGGACTGAAATATAAACGGGATAATCCCTGTCGAATTTTATATTTTTTTCTGAATATTACCTCGATAGGGGAGAGGTGAATATAGCATTTTGCTAAAATTTTTCTTTGCTGATTGCCTATTTATTTATTTATGTTTTATTTATTTATATTTATTTATATTATTAGGGGTGTCTTGAGCCCAACAGTCCCAACGGGTTTCAGACTTAATTATGTTTTTTTGCCCTCTCTATTATGTTTTTTTGCCCTCTCTATTATGTTTTTTTGCCCCCTCTAATTGTGTATCTATGTTATATTAACATCATAAAAATATTTAAATTTATGTTTTTGTTTAATATTATATACACATATGGAGGTGGTGGCATGAGAAGAAACAATAAATCTATCATATCGAGTCAAGAAGATACGATTCAGAAAAGTAATGAACTAGCATTAGCAAATGTAACTGTGCAACATAACTGGCAAAAAGTAGGTAAAGTTGGAAGTTGCGGGATATAGCTGGACTACGCTGGAAGTCAAGGGATAGGGAGTACTTATTGTATTATTACTAATATTATGTAGATGGCAAAAATCTTTTGCATGTAGTGCATAATCGGTTTTTAAAGAATTTGAGCGGAATCTTTAAAAAGTCTTTCAATAGCCTTTCAAAGTTCTGGTGTTACGGTATTTTTGAAAAAACAGTTTTGTCTAATTTTGAAGCTATTGGCACTGGACAGACTGGACATTTTAAAATGAAAAAAATTCAATTTAAAAAATCACGATAAAACTGTTGATATTACAATGTTTTTAACGTGATTTTTTTCGTTTTTCCTGTTTTTCTGTGCAACTTATATGAGAAAAAAAGAGAAAAAATATGTATATCATGAATAAATATGCAAAATATGCCGAAAACCTTTAATATCAATACTTCTTTAACTCTGCAAATTCCCTCGGAATGCCGTATATTTGCGCAGCTTCGTAAATTGTTATACCTTCATTTTTAAATTCTCCCAAGAGTTTGTCCGGCATCAACAATTCGGTAGCGAATCTGTTCGCTTCTTTTTCTATTTTATCAATAGAATATAGGGTACTCCTTTTTAAATATGGAGTATTGAGCTTTGTATGAAGAACGGCATGCCCCAGTTCATGTGCTATTACAAATCTCCACATATCTACATCGTTTTTTAAACTTTTGTTATAAAGAATATACCTATTTCTTCTTTCATATACATACAATCCTAAAATTTCACCATTAAAATCCCAAGGTATGATTTCTATATTTAGTAATTGAGCAAGTTCAAAAGGATCGTTAGTGTGATAGAGCTTGGTTATTTTATTTACCCTCTGTTTTATCCACCCCAAACCAATCACCCCTACTTACGGTATTTTTTAGGAATATATTTTTTATTCTTTATTTGAGCATCAGTCACAATGTGCTTAATAGCATCGATCAATGACTCTTTTACTTCATCAGATATAGGTTCACCAAAAAAAGAAAGTCCTTCATTTTTACATAAGTCTTCTGTTATTTTTTCCATTCTTTTGGCAATATCTTTTCTATCCTTTTCTGTAAGTGTTTGTTGTTGTATGGACTTTCCAGTTAGGTAGTCAACTGTAACATCGAAATATTCAGCTAATGTATTTAGAGTGTTTATATCAGGCTCACTTTCTCCGCGTTCATATTTACTATACCCTTGTCTTGTTATACCTAGAAATTCACCCATTTCTTTTTGTGACTTTTTTGATCTAATACGCAATGACTTCAATCGATCACCAATCATATTTTTTTCCTCCAGTTGTTTTATATATTATCTATTATACGCAACAAATTGTTGCTTTTCTATACAGGCAACCAAAAGTTGCTAAAACTATTGACGCAACTAAAAGTTGCATTTATAATATAGATAAATGAATTGAAGTAGGGGGTGTTTATAGTGGGTTCTGATGAATTAAAAGAAATTTTGGTTCAAAAAAGAAAGGAACTTAATTTATCGCAACTAGAAGTTGTTGAATTATCAGGTGCATCTATATCTAGGCAGTATTATGGAATGATTGAAAACGGTGAAAGAAGACCTTCTGTTGATGTTGCTAAAAAAATATCAAGTATTCTAAACATAAAGTGGACAATTTTTTTTGAAACAAAAAGCAACTAAAAGTTGCGTATTTGTGAGAGAGGTGAGTTTATGAATTTAGATACTACTACATTAAAAAAGATTGAAGAACAGTTAATATACGCCAAGGCAAAACAAGATGTATTGGCTGATTTATATGAAGATATGAAAAAGCGGTACGAAAAAAGAGATTTGATTGCTGAGCTACTTGATTTAAAAGATGACATTTTGTTAGGTGAAATAGCACTAAATGGAAATAGATGGTGGGGGTTTTCTCATGCAGATCAAGACTGCATTATGAGAGCAATTACTTTTGCGATCGACGTGATTTCTAAAACGGAAGCTTTTAAAGAAGGAAATGGACAGAACAAAGGAGTGATCCGTAATGACAACAATTTTTAATGATGCTGATAAGTTTGTAATTGTTCTGGCAATCGGAAATGAACTGCGTAAATGCTGTGACAGAATTCGATTTTATAAAAAATACGAAAGTGAAGATCCTGAAATATTACAACGAACAGTCGAGCGAGCGCGTGAGGAAATACGTGTATTCAAAAAAGCATCGGATGCCCAATACTTTGCCCAATTAAAATCGTTTGGAATCAGTGGATAGCCGGAACGTGAACAAGCTCCACGTCCGTTGGAGATAACTTCCCAACGCTGATGAGGCAGGTTGAAAATCTTGTTCTTTTTTCAGAAAAAAACGTACTTAATAAGTGAGGAGGTGACTGCATGAAGAACATAACCACCAACGAAAAAACACACTCCGCTGCAACAGAGTGTGGAAATGAGAAAACATCACATAATTTCATTGATATTGTTGCACTGGTTTATTCGTGTAAAGATATTCCAAAAGATAAGCGCACTGAAATATTTTACAAGAAAATTTTTGAAGAAATCAAAAGTGATAGGTTCACATTTGAGATGTTCATGCGATGTAATCCTAAAACAGAAACTTCAACTAAGACGGGCATTAGTAATTTAATATTGGAATGCTATCGCCCAAATGGTAATGACGAATAGCGATCATGTAGATTCCATTACTCTTTTTTCGGTCAATTTAAATGTAATGCGAAAATCTTCGTATATATCATTTAAATCAGTCCCCGTGTAAAAAGTATCAGAGTACACATTATCCGAAACATTTTCTATATAACCGCTTTCATGTAATGAAATTGTTGCGTTAATTAATGGAATAAACATATCTCCATTTGGAATTACAAAAGAAAAGTATTCTTCTCCGGTATTTTTGCAGTGTTCATATGCACGGTTTAGTAATTGTTGTTCAAGTTCACTCATCATAATCACCTCCCTTCAAGGTGATTATACCAAACATTTTCGAAACAGGGGCGGCTTCCCTGTCTGCCAAGGATAACCTCTTGGTACTGATGAGATAGGTTAAACGCAAGGAGGTGGGATTTTGGAAGTCTATATAAGTGTAAAACAAGCTTGCGAATTTGAGGGCATAAATGAAGAATCCTTGTGGAAAAGGATACAAAGAGGAAAGATTGAGGTTATTGAGGATAAAACAAATAGACGAATCAGGTATCTTGTAAATTTATCTTCCTTAAGTGCGCAGGCAATCGCAAGGTACCATGCACAGAAGAATACTGAGCTTGATAAACATGATTTACAGAAAATCAAAGCTGAATTGGAAGCGAGAAAGTATGGAGAACGCTATATGGGTTTAAGCTTAGAAGATTTAACCGACAAGCAGCGTGAACAGATTGTTTTTTGGAAAAACATTATAAACGGCTGGAGGAATTATATTAGTGATTTTCCCAAACAAGGGACGGAGAAAACGAAGGATTTTTTAAAAATATTAAATGCAACACAAGGGAAGTCAATTAGTGAGAGAACCTTACGAAGAAAGTATGCCAATTATAAGAAATACGGAGAGATTGCGCTGGCGGATGACCGTGCTATGAAAAAGGCTGTGGATTCCTCTATACCCGAATACGCTTGGAATATTTTCTTGGAATGGTGGCTTGATGAAGCCCGTCCGACCGTTGCGCATATTTACGATTTGGTAAAAAAACATTTGGAGGATGAAGGGAAAGCCGAATATTTGCCGCTTCCCCACCGCACCACTTTCCACCGTGCGACACAGAAGATTCCTGTGGCAGTGGTGAAATATTTCAGATACGGGGAAAAGACATTTACGGATGAAGTGCTGCCCTATGTCCAGCGGGTTTATCGAAATTTATCTTCCAATGAAATTTGGACGAGTGACTATCACACGCTGGACTTCTTTGTGAAGGATGATTTAACAGGCAAGGTATTCCGTCCGCATGTGGTTGTTTGGCAGGATATTCGTTCTCGAAAGATTTTGAGTCTGCGAGTTTGTGAGAGTTCCAATTCGCATGGTGTGATCAACTCCTTCCGTGAAGCGTGTATCAGCTTCGGGCGTCCGCATAATGTTTATGTCGACAATGGTCGGGAGTATCTGGTTCGTGATTTTGGCGGCAGAGGTAAGCGGAAGGCGAATCAAAACGCACAGATCGAAACAACAATCTTACAGTCACTTGGAATTAACATGATAAATGCGAAAGTAGCGAACGGTCGAGCGAAGGTGGCGGAACGGACTTTCAAGCAGCTTGCAGGAGAATTTTCTAAGCTGTTTATCACGTATTGTGGAAACCGTCCGGGCAATAGACCGGAACGGCATACAGATATCATGAAGAATGAGAAGAACATTCCGCTTCTTTCGACCGTAACAGAGGATTTACGAATATATATTGAAGGCTGGTATAACACAAAAGCCTCCACAGGCGAAGGCATGAATGGGAAAAGCCCGAATGAAGTGTATGCCGAAAATCTGATTTCAAAGCGAGCTGCGACGCAGGAACAGATAAATCTGTTGACAATGAGAAGCAGCCGCATGCAGACCGTAAAAAGAAACGGTGTGTATTTGGATTTCGGACAAGGCAAGATTTGGTTCTACAATACAGATTTGGTGCATGACTACATGAACCATAAGGTATATGTTCGCTATAATTCCGAGGATTTAAGCGAGGTGCGGATTGAGGACGAAAAGGGCAGATTGTTATGTACGGCTGAACGCTTGGGTGCAGGTGGATATGATATGGATGCGGATTTGGAAACCGTGAAGAAAGTACAACGGCTTGCGAAAGAACAAAAGGCGAAGGTTAAGGAATTTAAACAGACACATCATGCAGATGTTGGAACGGCGCTTGAAACGATGTTGAACCGTGCGAAAAAGAACATGGAGAACGATCACACAACCTATGATGCAAGTATCTTAGAGCCGCTAACCTTTGAAAGCAAGCCCGAAGCAAGAGCGGTCGGTGGCGATGGCTATGATTTGGATTTAATGATAAAAAACGCAAAGAAAAATAGGGGGATGAAAGAATGAATTTGCAGGAAAAAGCAAGATTGTACATTGGTCAAAATGGAATTAGTCAAGTGGAGTTTGGGAGAAGGATTGGAGTTTCAGAATCAGTTATTTCAAGGTGGCTCAAGGGATCGTATCCGAATCCTGAAACCGTAGACAAAAAGGTTATTGATTTCTTGGATAAAGAAGAGGCGCGTGAAATTGTAACAGAGGTTCGGGATATTCCATTTTCTGAAACGAATATTTCCAAGAAGATTTGGAACACGCTTGAGTATTGTCGGATACAAAAAACGATTGGCGTTGTGTATGGTGATGCAGGGATTGGAAAAACAAGAACAATGAATGAGTGGTGTAAGGATAAAACAGATGTAATTGTTGTTACAGTTACACCAGCGTTTGCAAGTCCAAAAAGCTTCTTGAAAGTCCTTGCAAGAGCCTTGAAAACAAATAAGCAAGGCAGTATTGATGATATTTTCATGGAGATACTGGACAAGCTGCAAGGGACAGATCGAACGATTGTCATTGATGAAGCACAGCATTTGACTTGTAAAACGCTTGAATTGGTTCGAAGCATCAATGATATGGAAGGTACGGCGATTATCTTGATTGGGAACGAATTGATTTACAACAAAATGCAAGGCAGACAACAAGCAGAATTTGCACAGCTGTTCAGCAGAATTGGCATGAAAATCCACTTGCTTACAGACTATTTTACGGAAAGGGATGTGTCCGTAATTTTTAAAGATGTACAACAAGATGTAGCGAAATATTTACTGGATATCTGCAAAAGCAAATACGGGCTTCGGGGTGCGATACACGTTTATATCAATGCGAAAAACAATGAGGACATTTCAATCAAGGGGATTACCACAATGAGTCGAATGATGGGAATTGGTGCATAGGAGGGATAAAAATGAAAGGACGAAACTTGAAATTAAATGAAAAGAAAGCAATTAAAAAGGCACAACCAAACTTAAATGTAAACAACTGGCTGATTGTAAAAAAGTTTCCCGATTATTTTGTTCTGAAGCATAGGGAAACAGGAAGGGAGCGAGTGGTTTATATATGAGGCATAAAAAAGAACAAATAAGACAAGGTACGTCCTATTTGTTCAAAAAAAACAACTAGAAATTAATTGTAAACGAGAATGATAATTTTGTCTATTAAGGATTGATGGAAATGCAATGTGATAACTGTGGAAAAGAAATTACACAGGGTATTTTTCTTGATATTACACCTATGGGTTATGATGCAGATACGATTTGCAGTGAGAAATGCTTGGTGCAGTTCTGCGCAGAAACTGGGCTATTATACAAAATGGAAATAGGAGATGAGGAAAATGAGTTTACAAGAAGATATAAATTTAGTAAGGATTGCCAGTGCATTTGTTGATTTTGTAGAGAGTAATTACATTAGGAAAGATGCATTTGACAACTTAACAATAGAAGTGGCAAATCTATTAAATAATACATGTGACATAGAATTTGGCATAAATGATGGATGCTTGCAAGAAATCACAAGATTATGAGGGGCAACCGCCCCTTCCTTAATGCAGCCAATGGCGGTCACAAGCCCGCACGAAAAATGCAGAGTGAGGAAAAATATAAGGGAGGAATACATATGAAAATGATGCATCTATATGGTTGTGAATCTTGTAGGTTAGATTTTGCAGTTTCTACGAATTTTGCAGAAACAGAAAAAATTGTTTGCCCTGTCTGCAACACAAATACAAAAATGATTGATTATGTGCAGGAAGTAAAGTATCGGATTTTAAGAAAGCAAAACGAAGCTGAAGAAGTAAATTTGTATCGTATTTTTGAAAACGAATTTGGTCGTATGCTTAGTGGATTTGAAATCCAATTAATTGGAGAATGGAATAGCAAGCACAGTGTTGATGTAATTAAGCTGGCACTGCGTGAAGCGATTTTAAGAAACGTGAAAAAGTTCAAATATATCGATAGAATCCTTTTGAATTGGGAGCAGGAAGGTGTTACTACGGCTGCTGAAGCTATGCGAATGATACAAAATTATGAACGAAAGTTTACAGTTGATAAACAAAAAGAGACAGTAATAAGTAGAAATATTCCGGATGGATTTTTTTACAATTGGTTGGAAGAGGAGGCAGTGCAATGAAAGCACGAACAAAAGCAAAACAAGTTGAAGTTATGACGAATTGTGTAAAACAACTAATTGAAATTAACAAAGAATATCATAGCCAAATTTTAGATTTAAAAGAGGAATTACAAAAGAAAGATGCTGAAATCAAAAACATCATGGAATCTTCGGGAGTCTTAGCAAAAAAATTACTGGATTCTTCATTTAGTATCGGGGATTTAAAAAGTAAATTGAAGAAAATGGAAATTGAACTGGAAAAAGAACGAAAAGAAAAACATGAAGTACATTTGAAAATGCCAATTATTCATGGGAATGAATTAATGTTTGGAGATGTTATTTATAAAAAGAAAAGAAGGATACTAGGATTTTGAGATGGAACATAGGGTAATGTTTTTTTAATTGTATGTGCTGGATCGAATGGGATTAGAAGATAAACCAGTTACATGGAGGGAAGATGATATGACAAATTATGAATGGAAACAAACACAAGAGGCACTTAAAAACTTTTATGAAATAGTTAAGTTAAAAATAGATGGATATGAGGTGTCACTTCGTTTAGAACGAATTGATCAATTCAAAAACGCAATCATGATTTATGTAGATGGAACATTTAGCATTAAGCAACTTATTGAAGATAGCGAGGAACGGAGAAGATTTTTTTGCAAGAGAACGCGCAGTATTTTAAATAAAAAGGAAAAGGTAGAAATGATGAAAGGTCTGTCTAAAAAACAAAAAGTTGAACTTGAACAAAAAAGTAAATATGAATATTACGTTCCATACTGGACTTCTTTTCATTCTATGAAAAAACATCTTATTGAGAACAACAAAAATATTGAGTTAATAGAATTTGTTATGTAGTGGCATTTTTGCCACTTCCTTAATGCAACCACAAATGTGGCGGTCACAAGTCCGCACAAATGCAGAGTGAGGAAAAGAATGAAAGAGGTGATGAGAAATGCTTTTTGTTGAATGTAATGCACCGGATGTAGGGAAATGTTTGATTAATGCAGCACAGATTTTAGCCATATATGAGCGGAATGATGGCACTGTTATAATCGTGCATGCAGACGGAAGGGGTACAGAGATCAGTGAAAAATATGAAGAGGTTAAGAAAAGATTGAAGGAGGCTGGATATGTTAAAACACAAGAAAATCACGAAAGGCAATGCGATTACAATCTCAAAAGATGCACGTGCTGAGGCAGGTTTTATGGCAGGCATGGCGGTGGATATGGAAGTAAAAAACGGAGAGATTGTCCTGCGTCCGCATGTGCCGACCTGTCGTTTATGCGGTGCGGTTGAAAATGTGAAAGAAGTAAATATGTTATGTCTTTGTAAGTCATGTGCAAAAGAATTTTATGAGGATGTGAGAAAAGATGATTGATGAAATGCGTGCAAATGTAGATCGGCTGATTGAAATTAAGAAACAAATGGAAGTACTAAAGCAAGAAGCAGCGCAGATTGAAGGGTTTTTTCTCAAGGAAGCCGAGATAGATTTGGCAAATACAAAGTTGAAAAGTGTGGAATACAGAGGGCATAATGGAAAACTTGTCGCAACAATGAGCCAATCACTGAAAACAATTTATCCGGAGTTTTTGCGACAAATTTTCGGTGCTGCTTATGATGATGTTGTAATAGAAGAAACAAAATATAAAGTTAATGCAAATGCGACACGAATGCTTTCTGGATTGTGGTTAAGAAATTATTCAGAAATGAAAATTCAGGACGTTGTAAAACAAATTGATGTAGATGAAAAGACAAAGGCGATATTACTTAAAAAAATAAAAGGTGCAAATTTCAAAACAGATAAGAAAAATTTAATGATGATTGCAGGTTTGACAGAACAGGAGGCAGAGGAATATGCCTATTTTATTTCCGAAGCTGCTGTCTATGAAAACTTTATGCGATTGATGAAGGCAACGAATAAAGATGATACGTTACAGATTCAAGAGGCTTTGAATTTGATAGATGGTGCAGTGATGGTTGAAGAAAATCCGAAAATTACGGTGGAGTGGTGAATCTGCATGGAATACACAATCAAAACAATTTGGGGACTGGCAAAGTCCCCTGAACTGCGTTTAGATAAAGATTCTTTGTATGCGCTTGTGTATCGGGAAACGAAGAAGGAGAGCCTAAAGAAGCTTACAAAGGCAGAGATTGAAAAGGTTTGTAAGGCACTCGGCAGGCTGAAGGATTGTCAGAAGCCCGGCAATCAGGCAACGATGAAACAAAGGCAAATGATTTACCATCTGCAAAAAGAATTGGGGTGGGATGCGGCACGATTAAACGGGTTTGTGAAAAAGATGTTTAAAATCGATCGTTTGGAATGGTTGGATGTGCGATCGTGCAGCGCGCTAATCGAAGCGTTGAAGGCAATGGCAGGCAGAATGTAAACAGGAGGTGTATAGATTGAGGCTGCAGAACGAATTAAATCCAGAAGATTTTGAAGAACCGTATAAGACGATGACGGAAATTATCGGGACAGAAAATTTGATAGCATTATGCAAACAATTTGGTGGCATGTCGGTTTATATACCCAAGCCTGACACATTGCTTCGAGGGGCAAAACATGCGCAGATCAGAAAAGAATTTAATGGCTATAACCATGCGTATTTAGCGCGTAAATATAATTTATCGGATAAATGGATTCGGAAAATCTGCGGTGAGGATTTTCCAAAGGGGCAGATGAGTATTTATGATATTCATGATTTTGAAGATTAAGATAACGAGGGAACTTTTCTATAGAACAGTTCCGTAGAACAGTTCCATAGAACACTTCTACAGAACTGTTCTTGTGTAAAGTTCCGAAATAAACCTATACAATACCGGTGAGAGAAATCTCGTCGGTATTTTTATTTTTTACGAGTTATGGGCGCCTCGTTTATCAAAGCCCAACCGACATAACGAATAGACGCTGAAGGCTGCTTGTGCAGATGGGAGCAGCCGGAGTTGATGCAATTTTGCTTTTTGGGGTGTGGGGAATGTTTTTGTTTCATGATGCTTTCATGTGCCTTTTCCGTCTGCAGGCTACATGGAAGAAAATATAAAATATGGTGATTAGAAAATGAATGAGATAACCTTAAAGATTATTTATTGGATTGCTACGGGTTCAATCGGACTGATCGTAACGGTGGGGGCGTTTGTCATTAAAAAGTGGCTGTCCGGACATGATGAGAAAGAAAAAGAATTAGAGGAAAAAATTGAAGATGTTGACCGTAGGTTTCAAGATTACAAATTAGAAGTAAGTAAAAATTATGTAAGTAAGGATGAATTCCTACGTGTAACATCTCGGCATGATCAGAAGCTGGATAAGATCTTAGACAGAATAACTGAGCTTGCAGAAAGGATGGGCAATAAATGAGTGAAGCAAAAAGAAATCAGCATAAGCGAGGGCAAATCATTCGCATGCTGTCTGCCTTATACCCTTCAAGCGCAACGAAGTCACAATTAATTTCAGGCATGCAGGGGTACGGTATGAATGTAACGGCTGATATTGATCGGCATTTGGCATATTTAATTGATAAAGAATATGTCAAGGGCGACTTAAAAGCTGAACTGGTAACATTAACTGCAAAAGGTGTAGATCTGGTGGAAGGAATTATTGAGGACCAGGGATTGATTTTATGAGTACCTTTAAGAAATATCGTAAGAAACGAAAAATTGATTTACTGCCCGATGAAATAAAAGAGCAACTAGACGAAGCTTTAATGGATTCAAGCAATACCTATATTGAAATCAGCGGCTGGTTGAAAAAGGAAGGATATAATATTTCCAAAACAGCCATAGGTAACTATGCGATAGAATCAAAAAAACTAGCCTATCGAATGCTAGAAACGACAGCTAAGGTACAAGAAATTGTGAAAATCGCAAAGCAAAATAAAGATTCAGAGGCAACAACAGAAGCAGCATTACAAATTGCTTCTAGTAAGTTAGCAGAAAAGATTGCGTTAATCGAAGAAGAATTGGAACTTTTGGATGCAGAAACAACGATAAACTTGATTGTGAAGTTGAGCCGCACAAAGGCATATAAGGATAAGATTTACGCAGGATTAAAAGATCAATATGAAGTAGCTTTTGAATCATTTAAGGAATCTGTCTATAAAGAATTAAATGCTTATCCAGAGATTCGGGACAAGTTGGTGGAAATTGCTACTGCAACTTTAGGTAAGGTGATGAAGTGAGTATTTTACAGGACTTCAGACAAGATAAAAATCAATCGTTACGTAAAAGAACAATTGAAAATGGGAAAAAGAGCTTTAGGGATTACTGTAATGCGATGAATCCTAATTTTTTTATGCCACATCGACAGTACCAAGATGAAATTTGTTATGCGATGCAAGCGATTTTTGAAAAGAAATTACGGAATGAAAATGGACAACCATACACAATTTTAATTATTAACTTGCCACCTGGATTTGGAAAATCGTATACTGCTGTTTTATTCGCAACTTGGGCATTTGGACAAAGTATTAAAAACCAAGTCATTACAGTTTCGTACAATCAAACATTATCTACTCGGTTTGCCAAGTCCGTTCGAGATTCCATTGAGGATGAAGAAATGAAGGGCTATGATGATTATTTTGTGGTAAACAGCTTTTTTCCAGATGTGAAGATTAAGACAGGTGACGGTTCTATGAGTATCTGGAGTTTGGAAGGTGCTTATATGAGTTATCTTGCGACATCTTTTGATGGTGCAATTACAGGGATGCGCGGAAACATTGGAATTATTGATGACCCACTAAAAAATGCTGAAGAGGCGCTAAATGAACGTGTAAAAGAAAAGCATTGGGATTTCTACAAGAATACCTTTTCCTCTCGGATGCTGGACGGAGCGATTCAAGTGATTATTCAAACGAGATGGGCAACAGATGATTTAGCAGGTATTTTATTAAAAGAATTTCCTGAACGTTGTTATGTTTTGAAGATGCCTGCATTAAATGAAAATGGCAAAAGTCTTTGTGAGGATTTATATTCTACAAATGATTTATTGAACAAAAAAGCTACGCTAGATGAACACATTTGGCTGGCGAATTATATGCAAGAACCAATTGATCTAAAAGGTGCGTTATATGGTGAATTTAAAACATATTATGCAGTTGATATTGAGAAGTTTGAACGTGTGGTTGCTTATATTGATACTGCAGATACAGGGGCAGATAGGTTAATGCTTGTGATAGCTGGGATCATTGATAATCTTGATTATATTCTTGATATTTATTATACGGATGAAGCTATGGAAGTCACAGAGAAGGAAACTGCAAGAAGGCTGCACGAATATAATGTGCGAGAATGTATCATTGAAAGTAACAATGGTGGGCGAGGATTCGCAAGGAATGTTGAAAGAATCCTAAAAGAGTCTTTCAAGAATAAAAAATGTATGATTACATGGTTTCATCAATCTAAAAACAAGAAAACCAGAATACTAGTGAATGCAACGAATGTAATGGAACAAGTTATTTTTCCAGAGGATTGGAAAAAACGTTTTAAAGATTTTCATACAGATATTGTGAAGTACCAACGTAAAGGAAAAAACGAGCATGATGATGCACCAGACGGAATCACAGGTCTTGTGGAATTTACCAATGGTGATGTGAAGGGTGTTAAGAAAGCAAAAGTATTAAAAAGAAAGCTATTTGGATTGTAGGTGATGGGATGATAAAGGTAGCTACTGATACTGTCATAGACGGAAAGCTAGTCACAAAAATTGTAGATAAATTCAAAAGTTCCTATTTACCACGGATTGAGAAACTTGAGAAATATTATGATGTGAATAATGAAATTTTAAATCGTTCAGTTGGGTCTGAAAAACCAAATAATAAGTTAGCACATGGCTTTGCCAAATACATTTCAAATATGGCAACGTCTTTTTTTATTGGTTCGGGTATTCGAATGAATATGGAAGATGAGGAGTATAAAAATCATTTGGTTGATGTACTGAATCAAGGCAATATTGATGATACAAATTTCGAAGTATCAAAAGAAATGTCAAAGTGCGGCATTTCCTTCGAACTGCTTTATATGAATGAAAGCAGTGAGATTCGTTTCAAAAAGTTTCAAGCAAGAGATATCATTCCTGTTTATTCAAATTCGGTTGCAGAGTTTTTAGCGTTTGCGATACGAATTTGGACAGATACAGATTTACTAAATAATAAAGTTGTAGAATATGCGGAAGTTTACACCAAAACAGAAGTGATTACATACAAGAAGAATAAAAATGACAAGAATTTTAAAAAAGAGAGTACGGAGAAACATAAATTTACAGATGTTCCTGTAATTGTTTATTGGAACAATGAGGAGCAAAAAGGTGATTATGAAGATGTACTTTCTTTAATTGATGCATATGATAAGGCACAATCTGATACTGCGAATGATTTTGAGTACTTTACAGATGCATATCTTGTATTGATTGGTGCTTCGGGATTTGAAGATGAAAATGGAAAAGAGGCAAAGACATTAAAGCAAGAACGAATTATGATGCTTGATGAAAAAGGACAAGCACAGTGGTTAATCAAGCAGATTAATGATACAGCCGTTGAAAACTTCAAAAATCGTGTATATGAGAATATTTTCTTTTTGTCGCAAGTGCCTGCGTTATCTGATGAAAGCTTCGCAGGAAATCTTAGTGGTGTGGCGATTCGATATAAGCTGATTGGACTTGAACAGCTTGCGACCATGAAGGAAAACAAATTCCTTCCTGCATATAAGAAAAAATTACGAATGATTACAGATCAACTGAATGCGAAATTCAATCGTTCATATAATGCACATGAAATCGAAGTTTTATTTGATCGAAATATGACAGACAATTTAAAAGAGCTTTCAGAAATCGCATACACACTTTCTGGAATTGCAAGTAAAGAAACGCTTCTGTCTATGTTGCCATTTGTAGATGATGTAGGCGAGGAAATGGAAAGAATACGTGCTGAAAAAACAAAAGAAGATGATTACGACAATATCGGAAACATTGATACCGATAAGGTAGATGCATATGTCGCAAAGCAATGAAGAATACTGGATAAGGCGTAAACTTGCAGATATGGCACGTATTTATAATTCTTCTGAGTCACGCATTCGTATGTTAAAACGTGATTATACACTTGCGATAAAAGACATTAAAAAGATGTTAAAAGATGGCAATGTGAAGGATTATGATAAAAAAAGATTAAAAATGTTGCTTAAACAAATTGATGAACGTTTGCAGATTATTTTTGAATTGGAAGAGGTATATACATGGAGTGCTTTAAGATATGCCTATGAAGAGGAATATTATCGTGGAATTTTCAATATTCAACAAGCTGTAGGACATGGTGCAGGTACATATTATATCGCACCAGATATGGTTGAAATGGCAATCTCTACTGCGTGGAGTGGTGCGAGTTACAGTGACCGCATTTGGAAGAGAAAAAAAGAACTGCGAAAAAATGTAGAAGAGATATTGAGAAAAGGCATGTTGATGGGTCATTCAAATGGTAGGATGACAAAACAATTGGCTGAACGAATGGATGTGAGTTTACGACAAGCAGGCAGATTGATTCGAACGGAAACATGTTATGTCGCAAATCAAGCAACCTTGCAATCTTACAAGGAACTTGAAGTGGATGAATATGAATTTCTTGCCACATTGGATTTGAAAACAAGTGCTGCTTGTCGGGCGCTTGATGGAAAAAGATATCCAAGAAAGAAAGCACAGGTTGGGTTGAATTATCCACCTATGCATCCGCATTGTCGTTCTACTACAATCCCAGTGCTTGAGGAAATCGAGGGCATAGAGGAAACACGAATCGCCAAAGATGCAGACGGAAAGTATTATAAAGTACCAAAAAGCATGAAATATGAAGAATGGTATGAGAAGTATGTCAAAACCGATCCGAGGTATGTGCTGGAAGAAAAGAAAATCAAAAATCGCTATGCGGATGAGAAACAATTTGTGAAATATCAGGAAGCACTTGGAAAACACGCGCCGAAAACGCTCGAGAAATTTCAGGAAATAAAGTATAATCATTCTAATAGTTATAAAGAATTAACCAATCTATACAAGGATGTATCTTGGCAATTGCAGGCACAAAAGAACCTAATTAGCGACAGTGTTCATAAAGTTCCTTATACATCTACTCCAAATAGTGTTTTTGACAATTATAAGGATGGTATTATAGAGAGCAGACGATATTATGGGCGCACTGGAAAACCAAGATTAGATATTGATTTGACCGATCATGATAATCCCAAAACACATCCAATTGTTCCGCATTATCACGAATGGAGAGAAAAAGATGGGAAGATCGATCGTGATAAAGATCATACGCAAGAATTAACACAAGCACAAAGAATTGCCAATGCAGATATTTTGAAGGGAGGTAATCAAAATGGATGACTTAGGGAAACTTGAATCCTTAGATGAGTTAATAGAGGGAATTGATATCGGTTTGGATATAGAGTTCTATATTGGAAAAACCAGATATCTTATTTCTTGGATGAATCATAAATGTTTTATCGCAACATGTCCGGATGGAGACCCTATATTTTTTGAAGATGGGGCAGACTTGGTTAATTCCTATCTAGTAAATGGAACAACACCGCTGAAGGATGTGTGGAAGCAAATTGGAATATGGAGTATGTAAAGACACTTACAAAACCAAAATTTGTAGGTGTTTTTTATTTGCCTTTTAAATTCGATTTAAAGGCTTTTTTAATTTTAAACGTATAATTTATCAAGTTGATAATTTGCAAGGTAATGAAAGTATAATGAAAGGCTTTGCAAGATGAAATAAGGGGGAAAGAAGATGAAAAATGTATTTTTACCGCTTGAACTACAATTTTTTAATGATGAAGTGGGAGAAATCAAGGAGGAAACACAGGTTGAAAATGTAAAGGAAGAGAAAACGTACACAGAGTCTGATGTACAAAAAATGATTTCAGACAAGCTCGCTGAAGCTGAATCAGATTGGTCAAAGAAGATTGAAGATGCCAGAACAGAGGCTGAAAAACTCGCTAAGCTATCGAAAGAAGAAAAAGCAGCACATGAGGAACAAAAACGAATTGAAAAATTAGAAGAAAGAGAAGCGGCAGTCGCAAAGCGTGAGCTTCAAAGTGAAACAAAAAATTTACTTGCTGAGAAACAAATTCCAGATTCGGTTTTATCTCTTGTACTTGGTGTTGATGCAGAAACCACAAAGAAAAATATTGAGACTTTTAAAACAGTATTTGATGAGGCGGTGCAAAAAGCTGTTGAAACACGATTGGCTGGAAAAACACCAATCGTAGGAAGTGGAATGACAGGAAATAAAACGGACGATATTCGTTCGCAATTTAAAAAAGCATTAGGAGGAATGTAAGATGGCAAACAGTTTAGCATATGCACAAATTTTTCAACCAGAGTTGGACAGACAAATTATTCAAGAATCTACAACTGGATGGATGGAATTAAACGATGAACAAGTAAAGTACAATGGTGGGAATGAGGTAAAGATTCCAAATGTTACAATGGATGGTCTAGCTGATTATGACCGTCAAAAGGGATATACAGATGGTTCTGTAACATTAACATGGCAAAGTCATACACTTACACAAGATCGTAATCGCGCATTCTTGTTAGATGCGATGGATGTAGATGAAACAAATTTTGTCGCAAGTGCAGGCATGGTTATGGGAGAATTTCAACGCACAAAGGTAATTCCAGAAATTGATGCGTATCGCTATGCGAAGATTGCAAAAACGGCGATTGACAATAATGTAGCAAGTGGTGGGTACACACCAGCTGAAAGTACAATTTTAAACAAATTGCTGTATGATATCGCACGTGTACAAGATACGGTCGGGGAAAGCGCACAGCTTGTAATTACCGTTCCATTTACAGTTGCGGCAATTTTAAATAGCTCCGAAAAGATACAAAAGCGAATTGATGTTGTGAATTTCACGCAAGGAGACATCTCTACAAAAGTAAAATCAATTGATGGAATTCCAATCATCACAGTGTCGTCCGCACGATTAAAAACTGCGTTTGACTTTAGAGATGGGAAAACAACAGGCGAGGAACAAGGTGGGTTTACAGCGGCTGCCGATGCAAAAACAATCAACTGGTTAATCACAGCGCGCAATGCTCCAATCGCAGTAAGTAAGACAGATACTGTTCGTGTCTTTGATCCAAACACGTATCAAACCGCAAATGCATGGAAAATTGACTATCGTAAATATCATGATTTATGGATTCCAAAAAATAAGATTCCAAGTATTTTTGTTAATGTGCAGGAGGCACTGTAATGAATGAACAAATTTTATTGGATCATGTAAAAACCCGTTTGGGCATTCCTGTAGGTGATGAATCAAAAGACGCTTTACTACGGTTAAAAATTAAAGATGCAGAGGATTTTTTCTTAAATTACTGTAATCGAAAAGATATCCCAGCGACAGCCCAATCACTTTTAGAGAAATTGGCTGTTTCTTTTTATGAAGATAAAAAAGGTGTCATATCTGAAAAAATCGGGGATACAAGTTTTACTTATGCGACGTCTACAATCTCAGATGAGCTAAGAAAACAATTAAATCGTTATCGGAGGATTAAAGCAATATGAGAATGTATACGGATTTATGTACAGTCAAACGATATATGGATATTGAAGAAGATTATGAGACAAGGCGTGAGCTTGTGACGATTTATGAAAATGTTCCTTGTCGTATCTCGCAAAAAGCACTTGGCTCAAACAATCAAACAGATTCTACAAACAGAATCAGCTATGAATCAAAGCTGTTCCTTTCTTCAAATTTTGAAATTCGACAAGGCGATACATTAGAAGTATCAAGAACGCATTGGATGAAGCACATCTATAAAGCTGGTGAACCGTTTGTTTATCACAATCATCAAGAAATCATCTTGGAGCAAAAAAGAAATGCTTAAGGCAAAAATCAATGTAAAAGGCTTAAAGAAATTTCAAAAGGAAATTCAAAAGCTGGAGAAACAAAGCGAACGTGAGGAATTGATTCGGGGGTGCTTGATTGAGATTGCAAATAAAATGATAGCAGATGTGAAACCCATAACACCAGACAGAACAGGGCGGCTCCGCAATGCTTGGCAGATTGAGGCGATTCGGCAAGTGGGCAGTCTGTATGAGGTAATTGTTGAAAATAAGGCGGAATATGCGAGCTTTGTAGAATATGGATTTAAAAGCCATTTTGTTCCCGGGTATTGGGTTGGCAATATGTTTGTCTATGATAAAAATGCAAAAGAAGGTATGTATGTTGGAAAGCCGGGAACAAAGGTTCCGGGCATGTATATGTTAAAAATTACAACGAAACAAATTCAGAAGGTTATGCCGCGAATCATTGAACAAAGAACGAAGCGTTTTCTGGAAAGGCGGTTGAAATAATGTCTGTAACCAATCAGATCAAGATTGCGATTCTGGAAAAGTTAAAGGAACAGTTTCCAGGTCATAAGCGGTACAGCGAGGAGATTAAACAAGGCTTTCAAGCGCCTTGTTTTTTTCTTGCCACGATAAACAATCAGAGCGAACAAAAGACCATCGGGAAGCGGTATATGCGCACAATTTCCTTTGATTTGCATTTCTTTCCGCCAAAGGATACAGAAGGGCGGAATAACGAGAGAATGTATGCGGTCGGAGATCTATTGTATATGCTTCTGGAGGTTGTACGGATTCCGGAGCAGTTTGTGTACGGAAGTGATATGCATTTTGAAATCGCGGACGGCGTGCTGCATTTCTTTGTGGATTACAAGGTGTTTGTTTACAGACAAACCGAGCCGGATGCGTATATGGAAAAATTGAATGTAGAAAGGGCGGTATTGAAAAAATGGGAAATGAACAAGTAGAGGCAGCAGTATTTACGAAAGAACAAATTTTAAAAAGCAACCAGTTCAAGGACAGACAGGATGCCTTGAGCGTTTCTTTGGAGGACGGGAAGACATACACAATCAAACAAGTTGAAAGTGTACTGAAGAAATTTATGGCAAGGAAGGTGAACTAGATGGCATTAGGTGGAGGTACTTTCTTAGTACAAAATAAGGTGCTGCCAGGTGCTTATATCAACTTTGTAAGCAAGGCACGAGCAAGTGCCACTTTGTCTGACCGTGGATATGCGACTGCGCCATTTTTTCTGGACTGGGGCATTGAAGATGAGATATTCGCAGTGGAGAATACGGATATTCAAAAGGATTCAATGGAGATTTTCGGCTACGAGTACACACATGAAAAGCTGAAGAATCTGCGGGAAATCTTTAAGTATGCAAAGACAGTGTATTGTTACAGATTAAACGGCGGTGGCACAAAAGCAAGCTGTGATTTGGCAACCGCAAAATATTCAGGTATACGGGGCAATGATATTACAATCATTGTTCAAAAGAGCTTGGATGCGGTAGACCATTTTGAGATAACAACAATGGTTGGTAGCTATAAAGCAGACTTTCAAACGGTCGCAAGCATGGCAGAGTTACAGGATAACCATTTTGTCAAATGGAAAAGAGAAGCCACATTGCAGGCGACGGCGGGCATGAATTTGACAGGTGGCACAAACAAGACGGATGTAACAGCAGCGGAATACCAAGATTACTTGGACAAAATCGAATCATTCGCATTCAACACAATGGGATGCCCAAGTTCCGATGATGGCATTATAGATCTATTCGTCCAATTTACAAAGCGAATGCGTGATGAAGTTGGGGCTAAATTCCAAACGGTCATTCATTCCACAACGAAAAAATCTGATTATGAAGGTGTGATTTGCCTGACCAATCCGCTTTTGGATGCGAATGCGGAAAACCTTGTGTACTGGGTCACAGGTGCAAGTGCAGGCTGTTTGGTAAACAAATCAAACACAAACAAGGTGTATGACGGGGAATACACAATCGGAACGGACTATAAACAGTCAGCTTTAGAAAAAGCAATCAAAGACGGAAAGTTGATTTTCCATGCGGTTGGCGAAGATGTTCGTGTGCTGGATGATGTAAATTCTTTTGTTTCGGTCACCATCGACAAAAACGAAGATTTTACAAGTAATCAAGTTATTCGTGTTTTAGATCAGATTGGGAATGACATCGCAGTTTTATTTAATACGCGGTATTTGGGTAAAGTACAGAACAATGCTGCGGGGCGCATTGCGTTTTGGAATGACCTTGTGAAATACAATCAGGAAATGGAAAAAATCCAAGCGATTGAAAATGTGACACCTGAAAGCATTACAGTTGAGAAAGGCAACAGAAAAGATGCAGTAGTTGTTACAAATCCAGTTACACCGGTTGTGGCAATGCAAAAACTTTATATGACAGTCGTCGTGGAATAGGAGGGGAAAGAAATGGATGAACTTACAAACAATATTACAATGCACGCTAAAGATGCTTTACATGCGTCTTTGGCAGAGTGCTATGTAACGACAAATGGCAATCGTTATAACCTTATGCAAGCTACAAATCTTGAGGCAAACTTTGAAATCGAAAAAACACAGATAGGTATTCTAGGTAGAACAGGAAAGGCGAACCGCGCAACAAGTTGGAAAGGAAGTGGCTCCGCGACTTTTTATTTCAATACATCTATTTTTAGAGATATGATGCTTGAATATAAGAAAACAGGTAAAATTGTTTACTTTGATATAGCGATTACTAATTATGATCCGAACAGTCAAGCGGGTAGACAAACTGTGATTCTAAAAGATTGTACGATTGATGGCGGTATTCTTGCGAAGTTCGATGCCAACGGGGAGTATCTTGAAGAGGATATGGACTTCACATTTGAAGATTTCGAGATTCCAGAAAGTTTTTCGTTGCTTGATGGAATGTTGCAATAAACAAGGAGGATAAAAGATGATTTTGTAACAATTAAGAAAGAATCAGAAATTTATTTATTGGACATGGAGGAGAAATAAATGAGTGGATTAAGTGCTTTTTTTAGTCAAAATGCAGTAAAACAGGAAAATCAAAAATATGTAGCGTCTAAAAGATTTTTGGATGAGAACAAAAACCCTATTGAATGGGAGGTTTGTTCGATCTCTGAAATGGAAAACGAGGCACTTCGTAGAGAATGTACAAGAAAAGTACCTGTACCAGGGCGAAAAAATATGTTTCAGTCAGAGGTAAATTACGATAAATATCTTGGGAAATTAGCTGTAAAGTGTACGGTATATCCAAACCTTTATGACAAAGAACTACAGGATACCTACAGTGCTATGGGTGCTGAAGAATTACTTAAAGTAATGCTGACATCAGGCGAATATTCTAACTATCTTGAAAAAATTCAAGAGATTAATGGATTTGATACGACAATGGAAGATTTGGTGGAAGAAGTAAAAAACTAATTCAAGAAGGTGATAGTGAGGCAAATATCGCAAACTATTGCCTTCTTGAATTTAATATTAGACCACGAGAATATCTTGAAATGGATATGCGTGAAAAAGCTTTTATTATTGCATCATTCCATCTTCGAGCAGATAAAGAAAAAAAAGATGCCGCAAGAGCAAGAAGGCTTGGAAAGCGTAAATAAAGTGAGGTGAGAGAATGGCGACAATAAAAACTTCGATTCAAATTTTTGATGGTATGAGTCCCGCTTTTAGACAAATGACGAATGCGGTAAATGCTACATTAAGTGTATTTGAAGATTTGCAACGCGAAATGAGTCAGCCTGTCAATACATCAACTTTGAGTTATGCTAGACAACAACTAGCAAGCATCGAATCTTATTTTGTGCAGATTGAAGAAGAAATACAAAAAGCTGCCAATCAACAAAATAACTTCAACAATCGGATACGAGATGGCACAGGTGCTTTTGATGGGATGTTATCAAAAGTTATGGCAATCGCAAGTACATATGCAGGTCTTGAAACGATTAAAGCAGGGATAGAAATATCTGATAAAGTTACAAATGTAAAAGCAAAACTAGACCTGATAAATGACGGGAATCAAACAAGTGCTGAATTGGATCAAATGATTTTTGATGCGGCACAACGTTCCACCACGGATTATTTTGACACTGCAAATCTAGTAAACCGTATGGCGATGAACGCAGGAGATGCGTTTGAAAACAATAAAGAAGTTGTTGCATTTGCGGAAACATTAAATAAAAGATTCCAAATTGCCGGCGCAACACAGGAGGAAATTGCGAGCGCCACGCTTCAATTATCACAGGGATTGGCTGCCGGGGCATTACGCGGCGAGGAATTAAATGCTGTATTTGAATCTGCGCCAAATATTATTCAATCGATTGCGGATTATCTTGGTGTAAGTATTGGTAAGATTCGACAGATGGCTTCTGAGGGGCAATTGACAGCAGACGTGGTTAAAAATGCTATGTTTGCGAGTATCGAAGAAACAAATAAAAAGTTTGATAGTATGCCATTTACATTCTCACAAGTGTGGACAACGTTTAGAAATGAAGCGATTCGCTCACTTGCACCTGTTTGGGAGAAACTTGGTAAACTTGCAAATAGTCAAGAATTTAAAAATATGCTACAAGGTCTAAGTAATGGAATTGCGTTTTTAGGAAAAGGACTTGTTTATATATTTTCTTGGGTTACGTCCATTTATGGATTTTTTTCTAGTCACTGGACAGGAATTAAACCTATTATTTCTGGAATTTTTGATGTGTTTTTAGCAACATTATCCCTTGTTTATAATTGGATTGTCTTTATTTATAATTTTTTTGTAAGTAACTGGACAACATTTGAACCAATTATATGGGGACTTGTAGGTGCTTTTACTGCTTATGGAATTGCTTTAGCGACAGTATCAATTTATAAGATGATGTATGCGGCGGCAGTTCGTATTGCTACAGGTGCAATGTGGGGATTTAATCTTTCTATTTTGGCAAATCCTCTTTTTTGGTTAGCTGCTCTTATTGGTGTGGTAATTTTTTATATTGCAAAATGGGTAAAGTCAGTTGGTGGCATACAAATCGCGTGGGCAATATTTATGAACTTCTTAAAAACGTCTACAGATAATGTAAAAATATGGTTTATGTCTATGGTTTATAACATTATGAATTGGTTTGGAGAGCTTGGTTTATTCTGTAATATTGTATGGAATGGTATTTTGGATGGACTTGGAAATTTAAAAGCTAATGGATTGATGATTATGCAACAGTTTGTAAATGGTGCGATTGATATGATTAATGCTTTAATTGGAATGGCAAATAAGATTTTACCAAATACAATTGAATTTATAGATCATGTGACGTTTGGAACAAGTGCTGAAATCAAAAACCAAGCAAATCAAAAAATGCGTGATAATGAGATTAAAAATTATCAAAAAGAGTTAGAAGCTATTGAGATTGACCGAAAGAATAAAATTAACAAGATGCGTTTAGATGCCGCAACTCGTGAACAAAATCGCTTAACTCAAATAAGTGCTATGCGTGAAAATACTGTTGTGAAAGATAAAAACAAGAACAACAAAGAGAAATTAGAGCTTCCTGGTTACACAAGCTATGATAATCTTTTAAACAACATCGCAAATAACACAGGTTCTACAGCTAATAGTACAGGTGCAATGAAGGACACGCTTGAGTTATCTGAAGAGGATTTGAAGTATATGCGTGATATTGCAGAGCGTGAAGTTGTGAATCGCTTTACGACTGCTGAAATTAAAATCGACATGACAAACCACAACAATATCAATTCTGATTTAGACATTGATGGTGTGGTTGAGAGAATCGGAGAGAAACTAGCCGAAGAGGTCAATATATCATCGGAAGGAGTGCATAAATAATGTATCATATCTATCTTGATGATGTACTTCTTCCAATCGCGCCATCAAAAATCGAAACAAAAATCAAGAACCAAAACAAAACCGTGAATTTGATTAACGAGGGCGAGGTAAACATTCTCAAAACCGCAGGGCTAACAGAAATCAAGTTTGATGTTTTGTTGCCAGCGCAGGAATATGCTTTTGCAATATTTGAAGAGGGCTTTCAGCCGCCTTCTTTTTTCTTGGATAAATTCGAAAAGCTAAAAACAGATAATAAACCGTTTTTGTTGCTTATTAACCGTATGTGTGCCAATGAATTTTTGTTTGATACAAGCATGAATGTAAGCCTTGAGGATTACACAATCAAAGAGGATGCGGAACAGAACAATGATATTTGGGTGTCGTTGAATTTTAAGCAGTACAGAGATTATGGCACAAAGACATTAAAGGTCGCAAAAAGCACAAGTAAAAAGTCAACGAAGAAGAAAGCTACTGTCCAAAAGAAACGACCAACCACAAAAACGAAGCCGAAAACGTATAAGGTTAAAAAAGGGGATAATTTGTGGACGATTTGTAAAAGAGAGTTAGGAGATGCAACAAAATGTTGGGAAGTCGCAAAGAAAAATAATATTTCTAATCCAGACTATATTCTTCCAGGATGGGTGATAAAGCTTGATTGAACTTGTAATCGAAACAAAAAAAGGATTGATTCAGCCTTTGGTTGAGGATGGGGTTACTTGGGACACAGAGCGAAAAGGCGTACCTGGTAAATTAACGTTTAAGCTTCTTGATAAAGGTGATTTAAACATCAGTGAAGGCAACCCAGTTCGTATGAAGTGGAAGGGTAAAAATGTTTTCTTTGGGTTTATTTTTATTATTAAGCGTGACAAGGACAGAACTGTAAACGTAACGGCATATGACCAAATGCGATACTTGAAAAACAAAGATACCTATGTATTTAAAAACAAAAAAGCAAGCGACATTATAAAAATGTTGGCAAGTGATTTTGGATTAAAAACAGGAAGTGTCGAAAATACGAGCTATACGATCAAAAGTCGCATTGAGGACAACAAGACACTTTTTGATATGATTTACAATGCTTTGGATTTAACCTTAGACAACACAGGCAAGATGTATGTACTTTATGATGACTTTGGCAAACTAACTTTAAAGAATATTGAATCTATGAAAACAAAACTTGTGATGACAAACGAAACTGCGGAGAATTTTGATTATCAAACCTCGATTGATGGTGAAACATACAACAAAATCAAATTAATCTACGAGAATGAAAAAACGGGCAAGCGTGATGTGTTCATCGCACAAAGCGGTGCGAATATCAGTGCGTGGGGCGTGCTGCAGTATTTCGATACGATTGAAGGCAAAGAGAACGGCGTATCAAAGGCGAATGCTCTGCTCGGACTTTACAACAGCCCGATTCGCACCTTGTCCTTGAAGGGCTGTTTGGGAGAGGTAGAGGCACGCGCGGGTGCAAGTATTGTGGTGTCCTTAAAATTCGCAGACCAAAAGCTGCAAAACTATCTTGTGATTGAAAAAGCCAAACATACATTTTCGAACAATCAACACAGCATGGACTTAACGCTTATAGGAGGTGGTTTCAGTGCCTAATATGATTGGATTGATTAAACAGATTGCGGTACAAGCAAATGGAGAAGGGATGCCAATGGCTGTACGGTTTGGGAAAGTGATTAAAGAAAAGCCATTAAAAATAGAGGTAGAACAAAAGCTACTTCTTGAAGAGGAACATGAACATTTGATTTTGACACATCTTGTAAAAGATTATTATGTGGATATGACAGTATCTCATGTGACAGAAACACGTGCAGGCGGTTCTGGTTTTCCAATGTATGAATCACATGACCACGATTATAAAGGTAGAAAAAAATTTCTGATTCACAATGGTTTGAAAATGGGGGAAAAAGTCATTCTTTTACAACTACAAGGTGGACAACAGTTTATTGTATTAGACCGTGTAGAAGATCCAATTGTAGAGGGACAATGGATATGATACCTAAAATTGAACTATTAGATGAAGAGTTTGAAGTGGAAGAAATGCCAACGTATACGCACCGTTATGATTTTACAAAAGAAAACAATGTAAGAAATTACACGGATAATATCGAAGCTATGAAGCAAGCGGTGTTTTTAATTCTAAACATAGAACGATATAAACATGTAATCTATTCGTGGGATTATGGAATTGAGCTTGCGGATTTATTTGGCAGGGCAATTTCTTATGCGTATCCAGTTGCGAAACAAAGAATCAAAGAAGCACTTGAATGGGACGATAGAATCGAAAACGTAGACAGCTTTTCCTATGAAATAAAGAAAAAGGGAGAGCTGTCTATTTATTTTACCGTCCATACGATTTTTGGCTCATTTGATGCGAAGAAGGTGGTGAAAATCTAATGTATGAGCATTTTACGTTTAATATAATTCTTGACCGCATGATGGAGCGTGTGCCTAATGACATAGATAAACGTGAAGGAAGTATTATCTACGATGCCCTTGCTCCTGCAGCTGCGGAACTGGCACAGATGTATATTGAGCTTGATGTAATCTTGAATGAAACTTTTGCAGATACGGCAGGTAGAGAATATTTAATTAGGCGTGCAAGCGAGCGTGGATTAACACCGTATCCAGCGAATTATGCGTTTTTGCGTGGTGTGTTTAATATGGATGTTCCGATTGGTACACGATTTTCTCTTGAAGATTTGAATTATATAGTGGCAAAGAAAATTGAAGGCGAAACGCAATATGAATATATGCTGCAATGCGAAACGGTCGGTGTGATTGGAAATAAATATTTTGGAAGAATTACACCGATTGAATACGTGGCAGGACTTACGAGTGCGGAGCTGACGGAGCTTCTGATCCCCGGCGAAGATGAGGAGGACACGGAGCATTTTCGGCAACGCTATTTTGATAGTTTAAATGCGAAAGCATATGGTGGGAATATTGCAGACTATAAAGAAAAAGTGGATGCTATACAAGGTGTTGGGGGTGTGAAGGTTTACCCTGTATGGAACGGTGGCGGTACGGTGAAATTGGTTATTATCAATTCTGATTATCGAACACCAACACAAGAACTGGCTGATTTTGTACAAACAACCATTGACCCCATAACAAATAGCGGTGAAGGTGTTGGAGTTGCCCCTATTGGACATACCGTAACAGTTGTTTCTGTTCAAGAAGAAGTCATAAATGTTGAGTTGATAATTGATTATGATGTCGGATATGATTTCGACACGCTGAAGCTTGCGATTGAAGAAGTACTTGAAAATTACTTACAAGAGTTACGAGAAGATTGGGCAAATAAAACACAAACAATTATACGAGTTGTACAAATTGAGGCACGTTTACTTGAATTAAATGGAATTATTGATGTTCATGACACTAAGTTAAATGGTGGTTCTGGCAATTTAATTTTAGAAAGTGAAGTGATACCAATTTTTGGCGTAGTATCTGAAAATGCAGGTGAATCAAAATGAGACAAGTTGATTTGATTCAATATTTGCCAAACGTTTTGCGTGATGTGCGTGAGTTTAAAGAAGTGACAAATACAGAAAATCCGGAGTTTAATCTTTCTTGGAAATCCATACAAGATGTATTTGATGATCAATTTATTATGCAAAGCACTAAAAATGGTGTGAAGCGATGGGAGAAGATTTTAGGCGTCTATCCAAAGGCAAGCGACACCTTAGAGATTCGCAAGTTTCGTATTTTAGCATTGTTAAACAGACATCTTCCTTATACACATAGAACATTGATTCAAATGTTAAATACAATGTTTGGAGAGGGAAATTTTGAAATTAAGCTGAACTACAATGAGTACACGTTAAGTGTTGAATTCAAAGCTGCTCCGCTGGACTGGAAAGTTTACCAAGACACGATGAAAGAAGTTATTCCTTGTAATCTTGTGTTTGAAAGTTATTTCAAAATGCCTGAAATAGACATTGAAATAAGCACAAACACACTACATTATAAAATTCCCTATCCGATATGTGGAATTGCTAAATGCCACTGGATAAAAGGAAAAACGCTTGGTATACACATTGGAATAGAAGCAAGAGATATCAATGTAAGGCTTCCTAGACCAATCACAAATATTGCAGAAACACAGAAGATCAAAGGAAAGGCTTTTGCAAGTGATTTCTCTTTTGTTGCAAGTGATTTAAATATTAAATTACCACGTAAGATTTGTGGACGAACGAAAGTAGGTAGATAAAATGGCAGTTGAAGTTAAACAATTGCTTCTTGATCAAATTACAAATTTCACAAGCAGTTTAGTACACAAAGCAGTACTTACGCTAGATGGGATTGAGAAAGATTATGATATATTTCGGACAAAAATTGAGAACGGCAAGGTGCGTAAGTTTGTGTATCTTGGTAGCGGGGCGGGGCATGTTACAAACGCACGTTTAATTGACAACGCAAGGCGTGATTTGTATATAAGCGATTCAAATATTGCGAAAACAGAAGATGGATTAATGATTGTAATCGACATAAATATTTCTGTGAAAGGTGGAGTTACAAGATGAAATTACCTGTAGCAATTATATTTAAGACAGATTACAACCCAACCTTGTGGGAAGATGAAATTATAGATATTGACGATATGGGAAAGCCCAAACCTCTTCTTGATGAGAACGGGAAAGTTGTTTTAGATATATTTGGAAATACCATATATGAAACCATTCAAGATGGAACACGTATTACTGAAAAAATAATGAACAACATAGAGGATGGAATTTTAAACGCTCACAAGTGGCTTTTAAATAACACAAACCAAATGAAACGCCTACAACTCCAACTGGAAATGACAGATCGAGTACCATCTAGCAGTGGTGCTTTTTTTGATGATTTTTCAGGAGAACCAAACACAAGATTTATTAAAGACAACGCCCGAACGGATTTGAAAGAGGCGATCGAAGCAGGCGCAACAGTATTAAAAGTGGCTAGTGTGACAGGCTTTAAGGAATTAACAGAAATTACCATATTTGACGGAACAAACATGGAACACGTGCAGATTGCTTCTATAAATACAACAGAAAACACACTAACGTTACTTACTGCACTTACAAACGCATATGTAAAAGGTGCAAAGGTGTGTCGTAGTACGACTGTAGAACAAGACGGAGAAATGCAATTCGGTGGGTTTGATTTGTTTTCTGTAGAAAAGGTGGTGGAATAGATGGCGGATTTGTATATTTGGGAAAAGTTTAATGTTAAAAGCAGTACCAGCACAGTTGGTACAGGTAGATATAATTGGCAAAGATACAATACAGTCAGTACGCCAGTTGGAACAGGGCGTTATACATGGACTAAATATAATGTAGTTCGAACCACTGGCGGGTCTGGGAATTTTAAGTATACTAGGTACACAATTAAAACGGTATACGAAGTGTATTATAAAGGGAATTACAACCGATATGCCTTGTGCGACACAGAGAGCGCGGCAAGAGAAATGTGCGTATCTACGCTACTGGATTACAGACCCATATATCAAAAGGGTGAGTTTATTGATGAAATTGTTGCTGTAAACAATTCTTACCCAATAAACGGAAAGCACACCGATGGACGGTGGTATGTACGTGGCTCGGAACAACATGTATCGACAAAGAGTCGCGGTTCTTATGTAGGAACCTTAACAGCTGCATATTCTGCTTACAGTAACGATGCGCCCAACTCAGACGGTTACTGGTATGTACGTGGCTCAGAGCAAACCACAACAAGTTATTCCAAAGGCTCTTACGTAGGAACCGTATCAGGTACATATTCTGCTTACAGTAACAACGCCCGTAACTCAGACGGTTATTGGTATGTAAGAGGAGCAGAACAAACCACAGCAAGTACTAGTTATTCCAAAGGCTCTTACGTAGGTACGGTTACAGCTGCATACAATGCCTATTCCAACAACGCTCGAAATTCGGACGGCTATTGGTATGTACGTAAAGGGCTGGCAAATAAAGTTCCGACCGTTGTATTAAATACGGAAAACAATAAAACACTATACGAAGCAGACACCTTAACAATTAGCGGAACAGCAACGGATACAGACAATGGAAACGTAATTACGGTTAAATACAAAATAGCAGAGAGTGTAGAAAAAGCTATAACCGCAGCTGTATCGGATGGTTCTAATACGATTCCTTTTAACAAGCAACTTACATTTAAAGCAGGAAAAATCTATGATGGAGAAACATCCATAACGGATATCCTGACAGATGGAAATGCCTACACACTTTCGGTTTGGGCAGAGGATAATCAAGGCGGTAAATCTGTTATACAAACACGTACATTCTATGTTGTTCCAAACCGTGTACCTGTTCTTAGCGTAAACGATTATGATACTTCGTCCTGTATTATAGATACGGATACTTTCTCGATTTCAGGAACATGTGAAGACGCAGACGGAAACACAATGCGTGTCGGGTACCGGATAAACGGCGGAGATTTCGTAGAAGTTTTTTCCGGAACAGATGGTAATTGGGAATTTGAAATGCCGCTGTATAAATTAAAAAACGGAGAAAATGTAATTTCCATAGAAGCGATAGACAGCTACGACTTTAAAACAAGCCAAACACTTACTTTAAACAAAAATACAGTTTCTACGCAAGTTTTAAAGGGTGTTACTAGATACACGATTAATCCTCCAAGCGGCTCGGCTAAAGGGATTTTGTTGTGGGTGCAACACCACAAAGATTTGATAATTGATTCTTGTTCTATCTCCATGACTGACAACGCCGAAGCAGAAAAATTTGTAAAAATGACACATACAACTACGGTTAATATGCCGAATTCTACAGATATTGTAGAGTCTGAGTTTGTACTGGAAACGGAAACACCAAAGGAAAAAATTATGTTAAAAATAGAATTCAGTCGTGCCAGCGTGGATGTAAGTCCAACAATTAAACTAATTAGCGGGGTGATGGAGTAATGGCATTTGTGAGAAGAAAACGACTGCCAGATGGAACCTTAGGCGAGTTGGAGAAGGTATCAGAAAATTCTTTGACCAACGAAGAACGCTTGGAAAAGGAAAACAAAATGTTAAAGGCACAGATCTCCGCTTTAACCGAGCAGCAAGACTTTACAAATGATTTAATTGCCGAACTGGCTACAAAGGTGTACCAATAATGGTGCGCCTTTTTATGTGGATTTTTTGCAAATTTAAAGGGGGTGAGGAAATGATGGGAATGTTTTTTGCTCAGCGCGTTATTTTAGGTAAAACTGCATTTGTAGATGTACCGAATAGCTTAAAAGAGGCTGTAAAAGAAGTGCTTGTTGAATCGGGTTTAAGTGATTTAGTAGATTCAGAAGTATAAGATTCATGAGGGCGTGTTATACGCCCTTCTATCAACAAATAACAAATAAATTAAAAACTGGAGAGATGAAATCATGAAAACATTATTAAAAACAAAAACAATTTACTTAACAAAAGAAGATGCATTAGATGAGGTTTTAAAAAGAAATCCAGGTTACTTTGAAAGTTTAGCCCAAGCAATTTATGGATTAGGTATTGCACTAGCTGCAGAATGTATTAAAAAAGGAGTAGCAGGAAAAATAATTAAGGTGTTAGGATTAAGTACATCTGTGGATGCTGTTTTGAAATTACTCAGCAAGGATGGTACAGAACAAGCTAGATTTATGAGTGCAGTTAAAAAATTATCTGATGCTCCTTCAGGAAAACGTTTGAAAATTACTACAAAATATTACCTGTGGCAATCAGGAAGTTTAAATCACCATGCTTATATCATGGAAAACACTTATAAAATTGTATAGGCGCGTACTTTTAAAAAATATTAAAATCCGTTAAAAATATTAAATCATCAATTATCTTATATATACATCCTATGGATATAATCAATGCAATAGAAAGTGATGTGACATGATTTTTTATGCTTGTTTGATCTATTCTTGTCTTTAATATTAAAAATAATAGGTAACACATCATCAAAAGAATTGTAGACCAGAAAATATCTATTTCTTTTATAGTTGTAGTTATTAAGGTATTTCGTAATGGATTATCATCAGAATAAACTTTAATTGATTCTTTGTGCAATATACCATTTGAAATAGTCAAGTATTCGTCAACTTCAACAAACGAATATGAACCTGGTTTGATATTAAAATTAAACGATAAGAATATGAGTATTACGAATGTAAAAATCGCAAAAGCAGCAGAGATTAATAAAGAGTTTTTTTTCAATAAAAACACCACTTTTTAAGTATTTTTGTATATAATATCATATTTTAATAATTTAAACAGGACGCATATGTGTTCTGTTTTTCTATTTTGGATGTCATTTTTTTATTTTGTGCGTCAAGCTACAGTGCGCGGGACATGAAGCCAAACGAATTATAAAGATTTTTAACACAAAGGGGGGTAAGGGGAATGGAGCAACAGCTATTTGACTTGATTTTTCAGAAAGAAACA
>ERZ1643246.821-NODE-821-length-37431-cov-34.716048_pt1 | contig 37431 bp, 36 predicted proteins | sample MGYA00579265_ERZ1643246 | MGnify/ENA primary metagenome ERZ1643246 (study PRJEB29033, sample SAMEA4952261) | chicken gut metagenome | biome: Broiler Chicken; feature: Gastrointestinal Tract; material: Caecum | place: Ireland | collected 2018 | study: Broiler...
AGAAAGACTAACTATTAATTGTCAATAGTTTCTTGAAAAAATTTTTTGTAATTTTGTTAGATAAAAAATTGCATGACAAATAGAAGTTTTTAGGTAATTTTTTAAAAACTTCTCAAATCGTTGCAACTGTAAGAATAATCGTATCTGAATACTTAATATATGTCAATACTAAAATAAATTGATATATATCAAGTATTGACATATATTAAGTATTCAGATTTTAAGTAATTAAGTAGTTGCAAGCAACAATATTGTTGCTAAATATGTACTTTGAAAATTTATTGTTAGCTTAAATTAAATGGTATTTCATCAGTTAAAATTTTGAAGATAACTCTAACTAATTTATTGCAAACGTGTCCTAATGCTACTCTATGATTTTTACCTTGAGAACGTTTATCAAGATAGTAGTTGTGAAAAGTCTCATTATTGTATATAATAGAGAAAGCAACTCTATAGATTGCATAGCGAAGGTAAGTAGAGCCACGTTTAGAAATTTTCATGTGTTCGGCTTGAAAATTCCCAGATTGTTTAACAACTGGATCTAAACCAGCGAAAGCTAGCAATTTAGATGGGTTGCTAAATTTTCTAATGTCATCAATTTCGCTAATAATCATAGCACCTAAAGTATAGCCAACACCAGGTATTGTAAGTATAGGTGAGTTTATGATTTCCATAATGGTCATAATGCTAAGGTCAATGTCACTAATTTGTTTTTGATATAAGCGAAGTTGTTTAATAAGACATTGTATTTGTAATTCAATAGCAGGGTTATCTAGACCTATACTATCTTTAGCTAAGAATTTTAATTGTAAGGCTTTTTCATAATTGTATTTACCACGAGAATTGTTGTAAAGTAAATTAGTTAAACCATCAATTCTAGCAGAGCGAATAGCCTTAGCAGAAGAATATTTTTCAAGCAAGGCATAAGATACTTTTAAATGCAAATTACCTTTAAAGAAATGTGCTAATTCTGGGAATACAATGTCTAAGCAAGCAGTTAATTGTGTTTTTATCCTAGTTTGCTGTTGAACCATTTCAAGTCTGAATCTTGAAAGACGTCTAAGCTTAATTAAATCAATGTTTTTAGAAGAAACAAGAGAATATTTTTTAAGCATTAAACATTGAACAATAAGCATAGTATCAACCTTGTCTGTTTTCGTTTTTCTAATGTTAGAATCACGAAGAGAGTCAGTCTGAATAGGGTTAATTAATGCAACTGAATAATTACGTTCATACAAAAACTGAATAAGATTTTCAGCATAATGACCAGTAGATTCTAAGCCGATTAAACAATCTTGAAAATTCTCAATTTTTTCAATTAATTTCATAAAACCTTGACGAGAATTTTCAAAAGGAAAAGGTTTTACGATAACTTTACCATCTTGGCTAACAACAGACGCAAAGTGTTTAAATTTGGCAATATCAATGCCAATGTAAACCATAGTGTTTACCTCCTTGTAATAAAATTTATTAACAACTGTGACAACGCCCAACTAGTTTTATTACTTGTAACCTTGCGTGAAATGAAAGATCAGAGTCTTATCTAACTAATTACCAATTAATAATAAAACTGTGGCAATATTCTTTCTACAGTAGTCAAAACTACAAGGAAAGTAAAGAGTCCACAGTGTTAACATAATAATTATATCATAGAAAGATATAATTGACTATCAAGGTTTATGGGTAACCTTTCAAAAACCTAAATATATTATACAAGGAACGTGAGACAAAATGGAAAATGGAAAGAAAATAATAATTACATTATTAATAATAATAGTTTTGGTATTATTAATTTGGTTAATTGTTAGAAATAGCCATGAAGTAGGAGCAAATAATACTTCAGAAGAAAATGCGGTAAATGATGTAACTTCTGAAAATGTGACAAATGCAATAGAAAATGAGATGCAAAATGAAACAAATACTACAAACGAAATAGAAAGTAATATAAATCAAACATCAGGAACAAATAGTGAAACTAATGCAAGTCAAGAACAACAGCCAGAAGGAAAAGAAGAAGCAGAAAGCAACGAAGAAAATCAAGGAGTCAATGAAGAACAAAAAGCAATAGAAATGGCAAAAGAAGCTTGGGGATTAAGTACAGATGCATATACATTTGCAATAGATTCAAAACAAGGTGAGGTATATAGGGTAAGTGTTATATCAAATGCTATGGTTATTGCATATTATGATGTTAATGTTAGGACTGGCGAAGTAACAGAAAATTGAAAAATAATTACAATTTTGGCTGTGTCAAACATCGTTTGAAATTTAATCAACGTACAATCGTACGCCTCATAAATTTCAAACTCGTTTTCCTTGTCAAAATTTAATTTTACTAATCCAAAAGCATAACTTTTTGATTAGTAAAAAGTCGCTTCGCTCTAACAGATGCACACAAATTTTATTACATAAAATTTGGCGCACGAACAAATACGCGACATGTAAATAATCTAAAATGTCTAAGTATTTAAATCATGTCGCTTTTGTTCTTGTCCAATTTTAAAATGAAAACAAGCAAAATCTAAATAAAAATAGAAAGGAACAGTAAAATGGCAAAAGCAAATTTTGAAGAAAATATGAACAAATTAGAAACAATAGTTGCAGATTTAGAAAAAGGTGATTTAAATTTAGATGATTCTGTAAAAAAATTTGAAGAAGGAATAAAAATATCAAAAGAATGTAATGAAATGTTAGAAGAAGCAGAAAAAAAGATAACTATACTTCTTCAAAAAGACGAGAAAATAGAAGAAAAAGAATTTACAACAGAAGATTAACAAAGGGGAGTTAATTTATTATGGAAAACAATTTTATGACATTTATTCAAAATAAATACGTATATGTACCATTTTTATTATGGTTTGGAATACAATTATTTAAAGTAATATATGATTTAGTAACAACACATAAATTCAATTTTAAAAGAATATTAGGAGCGGGAGGAATGCCTAGCTCTCATTCAGCAGTAGTAGTGGGATTAGCAACATTAATTGGAAAAGATGTAGGAGTAGGGAGTCCAATGTTTGCGTTATCACTAGTATTAGCATTTGTAGTAATGTATGATGCAGCAGGAGTAAGAAGAGCAGCAGGAAAACAAGCAAAATTACTAAATAAAATAATAGAAACACCTGGATTAACGTCAGTAGAAGTATCAGAAAAACTAGTAGAAGTATTAGGACATACACCAAAACAAGTATTGGTAGGAGCATTAATTGGACTAATTGCAGGACTCATATTCTAATAGGGATTTAGGGACGTATCTCAAAATCCCGATTTTTAGGGATTTAAGGGACACATCTAAAAAAATTAATATTAAGGGGGAAAAATAATGACTGATATTGAAATTGCAAGAGATGCAAATTTGGAAAATATTAATGTAATAGCACATAAAACAGGGATACCTGAAATGTATTTAGAAACATATGGGAGATATAAAGCTAAAATATCAAATGATATAATGAAAAATTTAGAAAATAAGAAAAACGGAAAATTAGTATTAGTAACAGCTATAAACCCAACACCTTTAGGTGAAGGGAAAACAACAATGTCAATTGCTATAGCAGATGGGCTAGCAAAAATAGGGAAAAAATCAATATTAGCATTAAGAGAACCCTCATTAGGACCAGTATTTGGGATAAAAGGTGGAGCGACAGGTGGAGGGAAAGCACAAGTTGCACCAATGGAAGATATAAATTTACACTTTACAGGAGATATACATGCAATAACTACAGCAAACAATTTATTAGCAAGTTTAATAGATAATCATATATATTTCGGAAATGAATTAAAGATAAAAAAAGTAACTTGGAAAAGATGTGTAGACTTAAATGATAGACAACTAAGAGTAGTTAATACAGGTTTATCAGGAGAAAAAAATATCGTCCCAAGAGAAGATGGATTTAATATAACAGTTGCATCTGAAATTATGGCTATACTATGTTTATCAGAGGATATGCAAGAATTAAAGCAAAATCTAGGAAATATAATCATAGGATATAATGAAGAAGATAAACCAGTATTTGCAAGAGATTTAAAAGCAGAAGGTGCAATGGCAGTATTACTAAAAGATGCAATAAAACCTAATTTAGTACAAACACTAGAAAACACACCAGCAATTATACATGGTGGACCATTTGCAAATATTGCACATGGATGTAACAGCATAATAGCAACAAAAATGGCGTTAAAACTTGCAGATTATACAATAACAGAAGCAGGATTTGGAGCAGATTTAGGAGCAGAAAAATTCTTAGACATAAAATGTAGAAAAGCAAAGTTAAAGCCAAATGTAGTAGTTATTGTAGCAACAATAAAGGCTTTAAAATACCATGGTGGAGTGGCAAAAGAAAATTTACAAGAAAAGAATTTAAGTGCATTGAAAAAAGGTTTTAAAAATCTAGAAAGGCATATATTTAATATAAAGGAAAGATTTGGATTAAAGCCAATTGTAGCAATTAATAAATACAATACAGATAATGAAGAAGAAATCAATTATCTTTTAAAAGAATTAAAAAAGCAAAATGTACAAGTAAGCTTAGTAGAAGGCTGGGAAAAAGGTGGAATTGGAGCAAAAGATATTGCAGAAAAAATAGTAAATTTAGCAGAAGATAACATTTGGGAAGATGCAATGTCATTTGAAACAAATAGAGAAGTCAACTATATTTACGATTTGCAAGAAGATATAAAAACAAAAATAAATAAAATTGCAACAAAAATATATAATGCAGAAAATGTAGAATATACAGAAGAAGCATTAAAAAAGATTGAAAAAATTGAAAAAGATGGATACGGAAATTTGCCAATATGTATAGCTAAAACACAATATTCATTATCAGATGATCCAAAAAATCTAGAATGTGATAACAAATACAATATTCATATAAGAGATGTAGAATTAAGAGCAGGAGCAGGATTTATTGTAGCTTTAGCTGGAAAAATAATGACAATGCCAGGACTTCCAAAAGAGCCAGCAGCAGAGAAGATAGATATAAACGAGAAAAATGAAATAGTAGGAATTTTCTAAAAAAGGACAATAGCATTTGCTATTGTCTTTTAAAAATGCAATAAAAAATTTATAGATTAGGATATTTAATCAAAATATTGTAAATAATAACTAAAGAAAAATAAAGAATGGAGTTGAAAATTTATGCTAAATTTTAGAACAGATTTGGCTACAGAAAGAAGAGACTTATATCAAAAAGCTAATAATATAGAAAATGAAATTGATGGACTAGAAAGCCAAAAAGAAGAAGTTGATGAAAATATCAAAATTGAAAGAGTAAAGATTACAAATGAAAATGGAGAAAAAGCAATAGGAAAACCAATGGGAAACTATATAACAATAGATATCAAGAAATTAAAAATCGCACAAGATGAAGAATTAAAAAAAGCTTCAGAAACACTGGCAAATGAATTAAGAAAAGTAATAGATGAACATATAGACAAAAAAGGAGAAATACTAGTAGTAGGTTTAGGAAACATATATGTAACACCAGATGCATTAGGACCAAAAGTTATCAATAATATAGAAGTAACAAGACATATAATAAATTATTTGCCACAATATGTAGAAGAAGGAACAAGAATGGTAAGTGCAATATCTCCAGGAGTATTAGGAACAACAGGGATAGAAACATTAGAAATATTAAAAGGAATAGTAGATAATATAAATCCCAAATTGGTCATTGTAATAGATGCATTAGCTTCAAGGAGCATAGAAAGAATAAGTAGCACCATCCAAATATCTGATACAGGAATAGTACCAGGAGCTGGAGTTGGAAATACAAGAGCAGAATTAAGCATCAAAACACTAGGAATACCAGTAATTGCAATTGGAATCCCAACAGTTGTTGAAACAGCAGTATTAGTAAATGACAGTTTAGATTTATTTATAACAAAACTACAAGAAGAAGCAAAATCAAATGACTATTTAAATCAACTAAAAGCAGAGGATAATTATGAAGAAATAAGAGAAGCATTAGACCCAAATGATTATAATCTAATTGTTACTCCAAAAGAAATTGATGAATTAATAGAAAATATGGCAACAGTAGTATCAGGTGGAATAAACAATGCAGTTTAATAGGGACGTAGCAAAACGGACAAAATTTGTCCAAAATTCTACGTCCCTAATGGACAAATTTTGAACAAAAGGGACGGACATAGCATATATTTTGTTATGAATAGACAATATAATTGATATTGACATCCATCTAATAATTTCTCAGTAAATTTCCCATTAGGAACATCATATACAGGAACTTATGAAATAGAAAATAACATATTAATATGTACGGCAACACAAGAAATAAATAGAGAAGGAGGAGGATTATCCAGCGATCCTACAAAGGAAATATTTGAATTCGAAATAATTGACTCAAATAATTTAGAATTATATAAAACATCAAATGATATATTTGATTTAACAATAGGGATGAACTATGTTTTAAATAAATAATTAAATTAAACTAAAAAAGTATTCAATTATATATTGCAATACTTTTTATTTTTGATATAATAAAAATGTAAAACAAAAGCAAAGGGGAGAGATATATTGGATAATAAAAAAGAAAATGTCGAAAAAGACCAAAGAGAAGAAATAAAAGTAGTAGAAGAAACATTAGAAGAAATGTTAAAAAGATTAAGAATTTCAAGGAAATGGAGTTATATAGAATTAGTGCAAGAATTAAGCAAAGTAGGAGTAATGACGGATGAAAAAACAGTAAAAAAATGGGAATTAGGATTAGAATATCCAAACTTAGATGTTATTTATAAATTATCTGATATATACAAAATATCTAGTCAGGATGTAATACAAGCAAAGAACAATAGCTTAAATAGAGGTTATAATTCTGTGCATACAAGATTTATAAAATGGATGTGTTATTTCACAGGAGCATCAATGAAAGTAATGAATTGGCTATTTTATTTAATAATTGCAGGAGGTTTAATATATGCACTTTGGTTTTTTATGGACAAAGTAGATTTCTTTTTTAGTGCTACATAATCAAAATAAATATTGACAAAATATTGCAAAAAAATATTTAATAATATATAATTGTAAAGAATAAAAGATAGGGGGGGAAGAAGGTTGAAAAATAATTACAATTTTGGCTACGTCAAACTTCATTTGAAATTTAATCAACGTACACATGTACGCCTCATAAATTTCAAACTTGTTTTCCTTGCCAAAATTTAATTCTTTTCCAACCTAATTTGTGCCCTAAGAAAGGAATGATTGTAAAAATGGCTGAGGATAATAAAGAAAAAAATGTAAAAGAAAATGAAGTTAAGAATAAAAATGAGCAAGTAAAAGAAAATGTTTCAAAAGAAAAGAAAGAAGAAGTAAAAGAAACAAAAAAAGTTGCAGAGCAAAAACAAGAAAAACCAGTAAATAAAGAAGTGAAAAATACAGAAAAGAAGGAAGAAACTAAGAAATTCGAACCAGTAAAATCAGAAAAACAAAGTAATGCAAAAGTAAAAAAAGAAAAAACAAAGAAAGAAAAAGCCCCAAAAGAAAAGAAAGAGAAAAAAGGTGTTGCTGTAAGAATAATAGTTATAGTAATTATCTTATTAGCTATTATTGGACTTATTTATTTAGCAATTCCATCACCAGAAAAAGTTGTAAATAATACATTTTCTGACTTGAAAAATGGTGACTTTGAAAATATTGAGCAATATATAAATTATGACGAATTAGTTGAAGATACTGGAATGAATACTGACAGTAAAGAGCAAATGTCTCAAGAAGAAATTGATAGAGAAAGATTATTATACGAAGATTTAGAATGGAGAATAAAATCAGTACAAAGTGAAGGAGATACAGCAACAGTAGAAGTAGAAACAACAAATAAGGACTATAGAACAATATTTAATAATTACTTTCAAACTTTAATACAAAAAGTATTCAGTAATGAAGATTTATCAGATGAGCAAATAGAAGAGGCATTTGTGCAAGAGCTTCAAAAAGATGATGTCGAAAGAGTAACAACAACACAAACAATAACATTAACAAAACAAGACGGAAAATGGAGAATAACTGTTGATGATAGTCTAAAAAATGCAATTTATCCAGGCTTAGAAGATGCAATAAACTCTATAAATAATATAGTTGGATAAAGTTTTTTGAAAACAAAAGTGTAATAAGTTTAAAAGAACCCAGATTATTAAAAATTAATTTTAATAAAGGGTTCTTTATTTAGTTTGTGAAATACTAGATTTTTTTACATTATTATTTTTTTTATATAATCTACAAATATTGCAATCATTACAAATTTTCAATCTATTTTCAAAAATTAAACTTAAGGTATTTATAAACTCATCAATGCAATTTTGAGTAATATGCACGTAAATTTCTTTAGGAAGCAAATTTAATAGTGTATTTAAAATATAATCATTAGTGGAAAAAGAAATATCAGAAAGATATTTTACTTTAGAAATATCATCAGAAATATTAATGATATTTTTATTTTCATCCAATAAGATTGCATTTTTATCAGTGTAAACAATATGAATAACATTTACTTCCGATTTTTGAGAGTTAACATATAACCTAAGCAATGAGATGAATTCCAAATATTCCTTTTCAACTATGAAGATATTAACTGCTTCATCAACGATTTCTTCTAAAATTTCATAATATTTAGTTAATCTGAAATTAATAAAACCGCATAAAACTATGGATTTATGATTGTTTAAGTAATTGTAAAAACATTCTTTTAAACAATTGAATTTTTTATTAAAGATGTCGCTAAAATCATCAGCAGATATACTAAAACAATTTTCTAAAATTTTTTGTTTTTCTAATTCATTAAAATAAAAAAAGTTCTTAAAAATTATTCTTTTGAGAATATTTTCTTCAAATTCATCAATAACTAAATAGGAAAGGATTGAAGATATTTGATCTAAAAATTCATCAATTTTATCACCTTGATAATGTATAATTATATTTTTGTAATTTTTAAATTCATTTGAAGAAAAACAAATAAATTCTAAATCAATATACTTTAGTTCGTTTAGTAAATAATCTAGCATATGTGAATTATTTGTTTTTATACATATCGACTTCATCAAAAAATCTCCTCTCCATACTAGTATTTACTAAACTCTGTAAGTTATACATTATAATATGTTAAAAAAATGAAAGAGTGATTTTTTGAAAAATTGAAAATTGTTTTTTGGGACGGGCAAAAAAAGTTAGTGTTTCTAAAAGTTTTACGACTTTTACAACAAAAATAAAGACCGTCCCCAAAATCCCTCCTAGGAGGGATTTTAAGGACCGTCCCTAAATCCCTATTTGTAAATCATATAATCAATATCTGGAAAAACACAATCTTTTTTAGATATGTCTTTCAAAAATTCTTCATCAATTTCATCATTTTTTATTTGATAATATAATTTTGTAAAACGACCGATGTGATCTTTAATTCTTTTTTTTGCATAATCAACCATGGTTCCATTTGTTATAATAAACAACCAGTCACTACTTTGAGCAAGCAACAATTCTCTTGCACATTGATTTAATGCTTTTTTTCTTAATCCTTTACTATTAGGATAAGCATTTGCAAGCTCACACATTCTATCTCCTGCAACATGGAGATGTCTATGTACATAATCATTTGTGTGGTTAAGCCATACTTCACTATATCCATTTGCACCCCAACTTGAACGGCAAGGTGTTGATACTTGTATTTCTGGATATCTATCAATATATTCTGATGGAGTTATTAATTTAAAATTGCAATCATCATAATAAATCTTTTTAAATAAAATATATAGCCAGTAAGGACCTTCATACCACCAATGACCATATAATTCTGCATCATATGGACATAAAATAATAGGTGGTTTATCCATATAAGGTGCGATATCATTTATTTGTTTTGTTCTACAATCTAAAAAGTGTCCCGCTTGTCTCTCAGCAGAATCTTTAGCCCATTGTAAATTATAATAATCTTTGAATTCTGTTTTGCCTGTTATACGATAATATTTAATTCCTGTATGAACTCTAACGCCATTATGTGCAATATATGGTTTTATATAATCATAATCTGCATCATAACCAATATCACGATAAAATTCACGATAATTGAAATCGCCTGGATAACCATTTATAGAACTCCATACTTGTCTTGAGGATTCTATATCTCTACCAAATGCAACTATGCCTTCAGGAGATACAATTGGAGCAAATGTTCCATAAACAGGAGTTGGGTCAGCATATAAGATACCATGTGATTCAGTTATAATATATTGTATACCAAATTCTTTTAAATATTTATCAGCTTCTGGAACATATCCACATTCTGGAAGCCAAATACCTCTAGGTTTTCTTCCAAAATATCTTTCATATGTTTGAACACCAACAGCAATTTGAGCTTTTACTGTTTTTTCATTAACATATAAAATAGGGAAATAGCCATGTGTTGCTCCACATGTTATAATTTCTAAAACTCCAATATCTTGAAAATGTTTAAATGCTTGTATTAGGTTACATTTGTAAACATCTTTAAAAAGATGTAAGTCATTAGAGTATCTATCATAATAGTAATGAGATAATTTGTTTAATCTTTCATCATAAGCAGTTCTTTTGATTTCTTTACCAGACAACTCTATAAGTCTTTTTAAGTATTTTATATATTTTCTTTGTAATAATTTGTTATCTAACATTGAAAGTAAAGGTGGAGTCATTGACATTGTAATACGAAAATCAACACCTTCATCAACTAATTTTTGAAAATTAGTAAGCAATGGTATATATGTCTCAGAAATAGCTTCATAAAGCCATGATTCTTCCAAATAGTCATCACTTTCAGGATGATGTATAAACGGTAAGTGAGCATGTAACACAAAACTTACATATCCTTTTTTCTCTTGCATTTTAAAATCTCCTATCTTTTATTTAAAAAGTAAATTAGTGTTAAACTAATTTACTTAAATTCATCTTTTAAACTGATTTATGATTGAAAATTACTTGAAGATAATGAACCAGAAGATGGGTTACCAGAAGATGGATTTTTTAAATCATAGATATCTTCAACATTTTCATCTTTATATAACTCTTTATATAGTTCATAAAGATTATAAATTTTACCAATATTTTGCATAAATAATAAAGATGTAATAGGTTTAGCTATAGTTTCATTAGTTTTTACATTTCTATAATAAATTGTTTTTTCATTTGGATTAAATAAAATTCTATCATTTGGTGATTCGATTTCATTAGAAGTGCTAATTTTTATATAGTCTATATTGTATGTAACATCATTATTATAATTTTTTACATCTTCATTAAATTTATAATAGTTTATAGGTCTTCTTCCTAATTCAATTCTATAATCAGATTTACTATCATTAACATGTAAATACCAACTATTTGCAAAATCATTTATTTCAACTTCAAAACTATAATTTAATGTATCATTATGTACAATTAAAACTGGTCTAGTTTTTTCAAAAAAGTCATTACCATATTGTTTTTTCAAAATATCTCTGTCTTTATCAGAAATATCCCAATATACGAATAAATTATTAGGAGTCTGAGCCAATATTTTAACTATAGTTTGATTATATCTATATGGTAGATCATAATATTCATTAATTATAACTTCTTTCTTAGATTTTTTAGAATTAGTTGATTTTACTGATGTTTTTTTAGTAGCTGTTTTATTAGTTGATTTTGCTTTTGCAGTTTTTTTTGTTGTTGATGTAGCTTTAGGTGCTGAGGATTTTTTTGCTTTTGCAGTTAGCACAGATTTTGAACTTGTTTTAGTTGCCTTATCTAAAGCTTTATTTTTATCGGAAGCCTTTTTTGTACTGCTTGTAGTTTTCTTTGTAGTACTTGTAGATTTTTTTGTTACTTTTGTAGAATCTTTCTTAGTTTTACTTCCTACTGCAGTTGTTTTTTTTGTTGTGCTTTTTGCTACTTTTTTATCAACTTTTTCTTCTATTTTTTCAGTATCTTGTTTTACTTCTTTTGTTTTTCTTGGCATTTTTGTCCTCCCAATTTTAAATATAATTTTCTAACATATATACTATACTAAAAACAAAATAAATTCAAGTAAAACAAGAAATTTTTTCTTATTATTTTTAAAATAAATTATTGAATAATTATTAATTATAAAATATAATACAAAATAAATTTACAAACTGAAAGGAATGGTAGGAAAAATGGAAAGAACAAGAGTTGCAGGAATAATATTTATAGATGGAAAAATAGCACTAATGCATAGAAAAGATGTATTAAAAAGACCAGAAATGCCAGAATACTATACAATACCAGGAGGAGGACTAGAAGAAGGAGAAACAGAAGAAGAAGGAGTCATAAGAGAAATAAAAGAAGAATTTGGAATAAAAGTAAAAGTAATAAAAAAGCTATACGAAATAGAATCTAAAAAATTTGGACAAAAAGAAATATTTTTCTTATGTGAATATGAATCAGGAAAATTTGGGACAGGAACAGGACCAGAATTTTCAGGAGACCCTAAATATATAGATAGCGGAAAATACATTCCAGAATTAATAAAAAAGGAAGATATAGAAAAAATAAATTTATTACCACCAGAAATTAAAGAAAAAATTATAACAGATTTGCAGAGATTTTAAAAAATGAAAAAATCAAAAAAAGACTTGAATTATGTTATTAATATATGTTATATTAGTAACATAATTTATTTTTATTCAAAATAATTAAATCATTAAGTTTATTTTCGCTTTTAAAACCAAGATAGAAAAGATGCAACTAATATGAATATTTTCCTCTCAATATTCTTATTATTTTTTAATTCAGAGATATTTCAAAAATATAATTTTAAAAAAAACATAATCTGAAAATTTAAAATCAAAAGTTTTAAAATCCAATAAATTTAAATCTAATTATTTCAAAAGAATAATGTAAATGAAAAAACAAATAAAATAGGAGGTATTATATGGAAAATAAAACAGAAACAAAAAATAATACTAAAGAAGAAAATGAAGAGAAGAAACTATTATCGCCAAAATTGGATGTTGTATTTCAAGCACTATTTGGAGAAATAGGGAGTGAAAGGATAACAAAAAAATTTCTAGAAGCGATATTAGAAAGAAAAATAGAAGAGGTGGATTTAAGCGGAAATATAGTCTTGAGGAGAGAAAATGTAGAAGACAAAATGGGAGTATTAGATGTGATTGCAAAAATAAACAATAATGAATATGCAAATATAGAGATGCAAGTAGCAGATAAAGATAATCTACTAGAAAGAATATTGTATTATTGGGCACGAGTATATACAAGAAATATAAAAAAAGGCGAAGATTACATAGAGTTAAAAAAGACAATAGAAATATTGATAGTAGATTTTGAAATAAAGCAGTTAAAAAAATTAGGATATCACAGTAAATGGAAGATAATAGAAGAAAAAGACAGAAAACTAATATTGACAGATGACTTAGAGATACATATAATAGAGATAAATAAAATAAAAAATTTAACAGAAAAAGAGAAAAATAAAGAACTAGTCAAGTGGATATATTTCTTAGAAGAGCCAGATGGGGAGAGGGTGAAAGAATATATGAAAAGTGATAGTGGAATAAAAGAGGCAAAAGGAAAATTAGAGACAATGAGTGAAGATGAAAGAATGCAAATATTAGCAGATTTAAGGTTAAAAGCAATAATGGACGAAAAAGCAATAAAAAGATTAGGATATAAAGAAGGATTAGCATCTGGAATTAAAGATGGAATAAAACAAGGAATAAAACAAGGAATAAAACAAGGAATAGAGCAGGGGATAGAGCAGGGAGAGAATAAAAAGACAACAGAAATTGCAAAGAAAATGAAATCTGAAAATATAGATATTGCAATAATAAAAAGAATAACAGGATTAACAGAAGAAGAAATAGAAAAATTATAATTAAATACTGCTGTACAGACTTTTTTGAGTTTATAAAAAGTACTAAATTGCTCGTATTTCGCAATGGATCAAATGAAAATTATAAAAAACGCTTGCATTTAGTAAAAAAATTTGGTACAATATAGGGCGTAATAAACACATAAAGCTAGTTTAAAAGGGAGTGCCAAGAAATTGGTCCAGATAAACGATGAACTTTATGGAAGTAAAAACAAAAAAGGGAGGAATTAGAAATGGCAGTAGTTGCAATGAAACAATTACTTGAAGCAGGTGTTCACTTTGGACATCAAACAAGAAGATGGGATCCAAAAATGGCAGAATACATATTCCAAGCTAGAAATGGAATCCATATAATCGATTTACAAAAGACATCAAAAAAATTAGACGAAGCATATGCGTTCTTAAAAGAACAAGCAGAAGAAGGAAAAACAGTTTTATTTGTAGGAACAAAAAAACAAGCACAAGAATGTGTAAAAGAAGCAGCTGAAAAATGTGGAATGTACTATGTAGATCAAAGATGGTTAGGAGGAATGCTAACTAACTTTGATACAATAAGAGCAAGAGTACAAAGATTAAAAGACTTAGAAAAAATGCAAGAAGATGGAACATTTGATGTTTTACCTAAAAAAGAAGTAATCTTATTAAAGAAAGAAATGAGTAAACTAGAAAGAAACTTAGGTGGAATCAAAGAAATGGACAAATTACCAGGAGTAATATTCCTAGTAGATCCTAAAAAAGAAAGAATAGCAGTATTAGAAGCTAAAAAATTAAATATTCCAATAATCGGATTAGTAGATACAAACTGCAACCCAGAAGAAGTAGATTATGCTATCCCTGGAAATGATGATGCTATAAGAGCTGTAAAATTAATAGCAGATGTTATGGCAAATGCAGTTATAGAAGGAAAACAAGGAGAAAGCTTTGAAGTATCAGAAGAAGAACAAAGTTCTGACGAAGAAGTTACAGATATGGAGCAAGTAGTAGAAGAGGCAGAACAAGAAGAAACAGAAAGTAAATAATTACAAGGATAATAAAGTGTAAAAAGGGCGAGCTTCGCTCGTGCGAAACAATTCGGACGAAGCGGCTCGCTTTAAAATTAATTAAATTAAAATAAAGGAGGAATTTTTAAATGGTTACAGCAAGTTTAGTAAAAGAATTAAGAGAAAAAACAGGTGCAGGAATGATGGACTGTAAAAAAGTATTAACAGAAACAGATGGAGATATGGAAAAAGCAATTGAACTATTAAGAGAAAGAGGAATTGCAAAAGCAGCTAAAAAATCAGGAAGAGTAGCAGCAGAAGGATTAGTTGAAAGCTATATATCAGAAGACGGAAAAGTAGGAGCAGTAGTTGAAGTAAACTCAGAAACAGACTTTGTAGCTAAAAATGAAGAATTCAAAACATTTGTAATGAATGTAGCAAAACAAGTTGTTGAAAAAAATCCAAAAGATGTAGAAGATTTATTAAATCAACCAGCTATATTTGAAGAAGGAAAAACAGTAAATGAAGCATTAATCGGAAAAATAGCAACAATAGGAGAAAATTTAAGTATAAGAAGATTTGCAAGATTTGAATCAAAAGGATTATTAGAAAAGTATATTCATGGAGATGGAAAAATTGCTGTATTAATTAATATGACAAAAGGAGATAAAGAAACAGCAAAAGATTTATGTATGCAAATAGCAGCAGCAAGACCAGAATTTGTAAGAAGAGAAGAAGTTCCACAAGAAAGAGTAGACAAAGAAATGGAAATCTTAAAAGCACAAGCAATGAATGAAGGAAAACCAGAGCAAATAGCAGAAAAAATAGTACAAGGTAGAGTTGGAAAATTCTATGAAGAAATCTGCTTAATAGATCAAGTATTTGTAAAAGATTCAAGTATGAAAGTATCAGACTTATTAAAACAAAAAGATGCAGATGTAGCAGAATTTGCAAGATTTGAAAAAGGTGAAGGGATCGAAAAGAAAGAAGAAAACTTTGCAGAAGAAGTTATGAAACAAGCAGGAATTTAGTTAAAATGCATTAAAAAGATAAAAAACAGTAAAAAAAATGTAATTTTACTGTTTTTTCTGTTTTAAAAGTGATATAATTATTTCAATTCAAATGAAAGGAATATAAAGACATGAAAAAACGGATTCAAGGGGTTAATAATTGGGAAAACTGTATAAATGCAGGATGCTATCAATACGCAATAGGATTTTATACCAATGAATATATAATTGTTGGAGATATAATTGGAAAACGTTGTAAGGCAAACGAAAGTGATGATACATTACTATATATCTTAAAAGAGGAACTAGAAACTCTAGGGTATGAAGTAAAAGAAGTTGATGTTGAGTATCAATTAAAAAAAGGTGAAATAAAAATTTACCTTCAAAGAGATGAACATACGGGGTTTTACCATTTTTTGCGTCAAGATAATGGGATTTGGTCACACAAATACCCAGGAGAAATGCCTACAACAAAAGATAGCAACGGAGAAGAAATTACAAATCCAGAATCAATGATAGAACCACCATTTTATGGTTGGTGCTTTTGTCTGAAAGGAGCTAGCTAATACTAGCTCCTTTTCTAAAAATTAAGAAAATCTTAAAAAATACTATTATTTTTTAAAAATATATGATAAAATGGCAAAGAAAATGAAAAAAAGGAGTGAAAAACTTGTCAGAAACAAAATATAAAAGAGTATTATTAAAATTAAGTGGAGAAGTTTTAGCAGGTCCACAAAAAGTAGGAGTAGATGCCAAAACAGTAGGAGGAATATGTGACAAAATAAAAGAAGTAGTAGATTTAGGAGTACAAGTAGCAATAGTAGTAGGAGGAGGAAACTTCTGGAGAGGAAGAAATGGGCATCAAATGGAAAGAACAACAGCAGACTATATGGGAATGCTTGCAACGGCAATGAACGGACTAGCACTTCAAGATGCCTTAGAAGCAAGAGGAGTATATACTAGAGTTCAAACAGCAATAGAAATGAGAGAAATAGCAGAACCATTTATACAAAGAAAAGCAGAAAAACATTTAAATAGAGGAAGAGTAGTAATATTTGCATGTGGTACAGGACATCCATATTTTACAACAGACACAGCAGCAGTATTAAGAGCAACAGAAATAAAAGCAGAAATAATATTACTTGGAAAATCAGTAGATGCAGTATATTCAGCAGACCCAGAAATAGACAAAAATGCAGAAAGATATGATAAAATTTCATATATGGATGTATTAAATAAAGACTTAAAAGTAATGGACTCAACAGCAACTGCAATGTGCAGAGACAACAATATACCATTATTAGTATTTGGCATATCTGATCCAGAAAACATAGTAAGAGCAGTAAAAGGAGAAAAAATAGGGACAATAGTTTCATAAGATAAAATTAATATAAGAGGGGAAAATGAAAAATAATAACCAATGGTATAAAGAAAATATACCACGCAATATGAAAGAAAACGAGAGTAAAGCAAAGCAACAAATAAAATATGAAAAAGCAAATAAAAAAACAGCAGAAAATAGAATAACATTAGTAATAGCACTAATAATTATCTTAATATTTTTAGTATTTCTCATATTTTTCTATAAGCCAAACTCTATAGACATACTAGAAGAATTAAAAAAGACATTTACAAACTTAGAAATATTAATGTTAGCAATAATAGTAAGCTCAATAGTAATAATAAATTTAGTGGTAAAAGACAAAAGAAATCTAAGTAATTTATTAAAAATAGTATTAGCATTTAACATAGTAGTGTTAATAGTATCATTTTTCATAGAATTTAACTTAAACAAAACATATAACAGTAAAGAAGAATTTGAAAGATTATATGATACAAAAATAGAAAATAAGAGCGACAAAAAATATGTAGATATATGGCAAAGTTTAATAAATATGAACTTAAAAACAAAAACAGAAAAAGAAGTATTTATAGATGAAAACATGGCACAATTTACATATTTTAGAATAAGAATATATCTAATATTTATACTTTATGTCATAACACTAATGATAAATACATATGAAATTTCAAAAATTGATAAAAGCATAAAAGGGCAAGAAATCTTAGCAAAAGATGATAAAATATTAAATAAAGATATCTAATTTAAATAAAGTTAAAAAAGAAAGGATTGATAATTATGGATTATACAAATTTAAAAGAAAGAATGGAAAAAACAATAAATAATTTTTCAGAAAAACTAGCAGAGGTAAGAGCTGGAAGAGCAAACCCAGCAATATTAAATAAAATCAAAATAGACTATTATGGAACACCAACACCAATAAACCAAGTAGCAGGAATTTCAGTCCCAGAAGCAAGACTAATAGTAATACAACCATGGGATATGAGCATATTAAAAGAAATAGAAAAAGCAATATTAGCATCAGATATAGGAATAAACCCAAATAATGATGGAAAAGTAATAAGACTAGCATTCCCTGAATTAAATGAAGAAAGAAGAAAAGAATTAGTAAAAGACATCAAAAAAATGGCGGAAGAATCAAAGGTTGCAGTAAGAGCAGTAAGAAGAGATGGAATAGAAGACGCAAAATCAGAACAAAAAGAAGGAAACATGACAGAAGATGAATTAAAAAATGCAGAAGCAGAAATTCAAAAAATGACAGATAAAAGCATAGAAGAAATAGATAAAATATTAGCAGTAAAAGAAAAAGAAATTATGTCTGTATAGAAAAAGAATTATTATATTCAGAAGGCATTTATATTTTTAGAGCTAAACTGTTTAAACAATATAAATGTACTTTAGAAGGGGATATAAATATGGATTTTAAAAAAGAGCTTGAAGAATATAAAAACAAAATCAATGCAGAATTAGAAAAACATTTAATAAAAGAAAATTGTTACGAAAAAAAACTAAATAAATCTATAGAGTATAGTTTAATGGCAGGAGGAAAAAGAATAAGACCAATACTAGTCATAGCAACATATAGGTTATTTAAAGAGGATTATGAAAAATGTTATCCTTATGCGGTTGCAGCAGAAATGGTACATAATTTTTCTCTTATACATGATGATCTACCAGGAATAGATAATGACGATTTTAGACATGGTAAACCAACAAATCATAAAGCCTTTAATGAGGCAACAGCAATACTTGCTGGCGATTTTCTACTAAATAATGCATATGCAGTAATTAGTAGAGATATAAAAAAGATAAATACACAAGAAATTGGCAATAAAATAAGAGTATTTAATGAATTTTCAAATGCTATAAACAAACTAATAATTGGAGAATATGTTGATACAGAAGACGAAGGAAAAGATATAAGTCAAGAAGAATTAAAATACATTCATGAAAATAAAACTGGGGAATTACTAAAACTTTGTGTAAGAATGGGAGCAATTTTAGCAGGTGCATCAGAATTAGATGTAGAAAACCTAACAAAATACGCTAAGAATATAGGATTAGCATTCCAAATAAAAGACGATATATTAAGTGAAGAAGGAGACGAAAAAGTTTTAGGAAAGCCAGTAGGTAATGATAAGAAAAGAAAAAAATGTACATATGTATCACAATATGGATTAGAAAAATCAAAAGAGACTTTGCAAGATATAACAGGAAAAGCTATTACATGTGTAAAACAATATAATAATTCAGAATTTTTAGTAGAATTAGCAAAATATATAGCAAACAGAGACAGATAATACAATGAACAAAGTGTTTAAATCATTCAAAATAGTTTATAGTAGCAGAACTAAAATAATTTTTTTGGGGGGGAAAAAGATGGATAAAAATAATTTACCAGCACATATTGCAATAATAATGGATGGAAACAGAAGATGGGCAAAAGCTCAAGGAAAACCAGCAAGTTTTGGATATAAAGAAGGAGCAAAAACATTAGAAAACATAGTAAGATATGCAAATAAAATAGGAATAAAATACATAACAGTATATGCATTTTCTACAGAAAATTGGAAAAGGACAACAGAAGAAGTTACAGCTCTAATGACATTATTTCAAAGCTATTTAGACTATTATGCTAAAAAAGCAGATTCTGAAAATATAAGAGTAAAAATAATAGGAAGTAGAGAAGGGCTTTCAGAAAAAATGAAAGAAAGTATTGAGAACTGTATGGAAAGAACAAAAAACAATACAGGTGTTACATTTTCAATAGCTTTAAATTATGGTGGTAGAGAAGAATTAGTACATGCAATAAAAGAAATAGCAAAAAATGTAAAAGAAGACAAATTAAAAATAGAAGACATCAATGAAGAAACAGTAAATTCAAACTTATATACCAATTATGCACCAGACCCAGACTTATTAATAAGAACAAGCGGAGAAATTAGATTAAGTAATTTCCTTCCATGGCAATTAGTATATTCTGAATTTGTATTTGTAGATAAAAATTGGCCAGACTTTAAAGAAGAAGATTTAAATTTAGCAATTGAAGAATACCAAAAAAGAACAAGAAAATTTGGAGCAAACTAAAAAGCAAGATAAAAATTAGAAAAAAATATTCAAAAATAGAGTAAACCAATAAAAAATGAGCTAAAATAAGAAAGGAATATAAGAATGGATATAAAAAGAATAACATCTGGACTATTAGGATTTCCGTTAGTATTAATAATTTTTTTAATAGGGAATAAATATATAGTAGATGTATTGTTAGCAGTAGTAACAATACTTGCAATGGATGAATATTTAAAAGCAATATCAAAAGTGTGTAAACCAATAAAATGGATAGCATATTTAAGTTGTATAATTATAGCATTAATACCAATAACACCAAAAGAGGCAATAATGCCAATTACAATACTTACAATACCAACAATATTATTGATATTATTTGCACACGTAATTGCAACAAATATGAAAACAAGTTTTAAAGATGTAGCATATACATTTTTAGGAATATTTTATATAGTATTCTTTATGAGTTTTATAGCAATAATAGATGGAATGAAAGACGGAAAAATATTAATATGGTACACATTAATAGCATCATGGGGAACAGACATATTTGCATACTTTATAGGCAAAAAATTTGGAAAGCATAAATTTAGCAAAGTAAGTCCTAAAAAATCAATAGAAGGTTGTATAGCAGGAACTATAGGAGCTTTAGTTATATCACTAATATATACTTATATATGTAATACTTTTTGGAATATGGAATTTTCATACATATATGTTAGTATAATGATAATAATATTAAGTTTAATTGGACAAATAGGAGATTTTGCAGCATCAAGTATAAAAAGATATGTAGATATAAAGGATTTTAGTAACTTAATCCCTGGACATGGAGGAATGTTAGATAGAATTGATAGTTTACTATTTTTAGCTCCATTTGCGTATATGTTCTTTACAATAATATAAGGTTGAAAAATAATTACTTAATTCTTTTTCATACAATAGGAAAGTTATACTTTCTTATTGTATGAAAGTCGCTTAGCTCCAAAAATGATGTAAAATGAAAAAACAATAGTAGGATAAAAACTTTAGAAGGAGGAATTTGCTTGGTAGCTTTTTTAATAGTAGCGGTAAAAATAATTATCTTATTGGGATTTTTAATTCTAATACATGAAGCAGGACATTTAATCGTTGCAAAAATATGCAAAGTAACAGTAAATGAATTTGCAATAGGTTTTGGACCAAAGATATGGCAAAAGCAAGGCAAAGAAACTAAGTATACCATTAGATTAATACCACTTGGTGGATTTTGCAGTATGGAAGGAGAAGAAGAAAGATCCGATAAAAAAGGATCTTTTTCACAAGCGAGTATTCCTAAAAGAATAGCAATTGTAATAGCAGGAGCAACAGTTAATATACTATTCGGTCTAATAGTATATTTTATACTAATAGCTAGTAGCGGAACATATGTATCAAATGTAGTAGATACTACCTTAGAAGGATATACAGCAGAACAAATAGGCTTGCAACAAGGAGACAAAATAATAGAAATAAATGGTCAAAAAGTAAGAAGCAAATATGATTTAGATAAAATAACTAGTAATATAGCTGAAGAAAATAATCAAATAATACTAAAAATAGAAAGAAATGGAAATGTTCAAGAATATGAAACACAATTAACAGAAAAAACAAGTAAATACACAGGAATATATATAGATAAAGAATGCAAAATATCAGCACTAGAAAAAGATAGCCCAGCAGAAAAACAAGGTTTACTAGTAAATGATAAAATATTAAAAATAAATAATGAAGATATAAATGGAGATGTTAATAAAATAACGGAAATAATACAAAGGCAAGGTTTAGGCACATTATTAATAACAGTAGAAAGAGATAATCAAGAAGTAAATATCGAACTAACACCAGAAAATGTACCATCATATTACCTAGGAGTAAACTTGCAGATGGCAGAAAATACATTTTTAAACCACATAATATATGGAGGAATAGAAACAAAAGAATTTGCCTTTTCAATAATAGATAACCTAAAACAGCTATTCACAGGAAGAGTTGGAATAGACCAAATGATGGGACCAGTAGGAATATCACAAGTAGTTGCAGAAACAAACGGAATAAAAGAATTTATATATCTTTTAGCACTAATATCACTATCATTAGGAGTAACAAATCTATTACCAATTCCAGCACTAGATGGTGGAAAAATACTAATATTGTTAGTAGAAGCAATACGAAGAAAACCACTAAAACAAGAAACGGAAATAAACATACAACTACTTGGTTTTTCAATATTAATAGTATTATCTTTATTTATAGCATATAATGATATTTTAAGAATTGTTAATTAGGGACGTAGCAAATTGAGCAAAATTTGAACGAAAGAAACAGAGCTATTTTAATATAAAAAAGAATCTCAGAAAAATTAAAAATCATTTCTGGGATTTTTTACATTTTTAAAATAAAAATGATACTTTTCTATTTAAAGGTACTTCTTCAACTTTTCCACAGTATCTTCTTGAAATTTTATAAAATCCTTTAAAATAGTTTTAGTTTCTTCAGAAGAATCAGGATTTTGATTCCATAATTTAACACCTTCAATAATACCCATATTAGTACCCTTAAGCATCATTTCAGAAATTTTTGAATTACTTCTATCAGTCAAAGTATTAACTTCAACACTCATCCATCCCATAGCTTTTTGCATAGGATTTAGCTGTTCAGGAGTATCAGAATATTTTGTAATTTCAGTATTTACCCTTTGAAGTAAATCATTATAAACATCATATTGATAAAGTAAATCTTCCTTTAGTTTTCCATCTTCAACCTTTTCAGTAACATTAGAAATAGAGTCAAGACCCATTTGAAGCCCTTTTCCTACTTCATTTAAAACATATTTTGAACTATCCATTAAACATAACCTCCATAAATTTAAATTAAAACATTTTACTTATATTAGTATTAACAAAAAAATTAAAAATATTAAAAAATATAGAAAATGGAAGAAAAACTATTTTATTGAGCTAAACAAAATGGTAAAAAATAATTTTTTTACTTTTATAAATAACAAAATTATGATACAATATGACAAAATAGTAAAACAAAGAAACGGGGGGAAGAGAAAAAAGCTGAAAATGTGATAATTTATGCTTTTTTCTCTAAAAAATGTCAGAATTGGATGTAAAAATAAAAGAAAAAACAAAAATAGAAGAAGCAAAGCAAGAACCAAAAAAAAGATATATAAAAGAGATATTTAGTGACTATGAAACAAGAGCAAACATAAAAAATGCAGAGATAAAAGCAATGAATTTATCAAAAAAGAAAAATGTGCTAGATATCATAATAAAATCAGAAGAATGGATAGAAGTAAAAGAAATATGGTATTTTGAAAAATTTTTAAAAGAAAGATTTTTCTTTAATGACATAAATCTAATAATAAAATATACTGAAAATGTAAAACTAAAAAACATAAAAGATGAATGGAGAAATATCATTTGTTATATGGCACATAAATGTCCAATCACAAAACCATTGCTATTAATGAAAAGTGATATTGAAATAAATGAAAATATAATAAATGTAAATATGCATATTAAAGGAGCAGAATTTTTAAAAGCCAAAAAGACAGATAAAGAATTAGAAAAAATATTAAAAAATTTGTATGGCACAGAATACAAAATAGAACTAAAAGAGAAAATAAGTGAAAAAGAAGTTTTAGAGTATAAAGAAAATGCAAGAGTATTAGAAGAAAAAGTAATAGAAGAAATAGTAATAAATCATGAAAATCAAAATAAAGAAGAAAATGCACCTATACCAGAAGAAGTACCAACATTTAATGATCCAGACTATGTAATGCCAGAAAATTTAGAAGGATATGTTCCAGAGATAGAAGTAGAAGTTCCAGACTTAGTAGAAGAACAAGCTGAATATATAATGGGAAAACCATCAAAAGCAAAAGAGAAAAAAGTAAAAATAAAAGATATATCAGCAAATGAAGGAAGAGTAACAATAGAAGGAAGAATTTTGACATGTGAATCAAGAGAAACAAAATCAGGAAAAGGAATGTTAATACTTGATATTTATGATGGTACAGGAACAATTACATGTAAATCATTTGCAAAAGATGCAAAAGAAGGAACAGATATATGTGAAAAAATAAAAGAAGCAAAAGCAATAAAGGCAATAGGAAAAGCAGGATTAGATACATATGCAGGAGATGTAACAGTAATTGCAAACACAATAATAAAATTAGAAAACACAGATGTACCAGAATTACCAACAGAGGAAGAAGATACACCATTAATTTTGGGAATGACACCAGTTATAAATGACCCACTAGTAAAAATATCAGAACTAGGAGTAGATGATGGAAAAGTATCAATTGAAGGTGAAGTAATTGATATGGAAGACAGAGAGTTGAAATCCGGAAAAACGCTTTTAAGTTTTGATATATATGATGGAACAAGTAGTATGACATGTAAAGCATTTTTAACAAAAGACAATAGTAAGAAAGTTATAAAAAGGATAAAAAATGCTAAAGGACTAAAAATTGCAGGAACAGCACAAATGGATTCATTCTCAAATGAATTAACAATAATGGCAAACACAATAGTAGAAACAGAAGGCATGAAAAAACAAACAAGACAAGATAACGCAGAAGTCAAAAGAATAGAGCTACATATGCATACACAAATGAGTCAAATGGATGCAATGACATCAGCAACAGATCTTATTAAACGAGCCATGAAATGGGGAATGAAATCAATTGCAATAACAGACCATGGTGTTGTACAAGCATTTCCAGAAGCACATAAATTATTAGGTGTAGATAATCCAGATATGAAAGTAATATATGGAGTAGAAGCATATTTAGCACCAGATAACACAAGGTCAGTATATAATGGAAAAGGACAAGATATAGAAAATGCAACATATTGTGTATTAGACTTAGAAACAACAGGATTTTCAGCAACTAATGAAAAAATAACAGAAATAGGAGTTATGAAAGTAAAAAATGGTGAAGTTATAGATGAATTTAGTACATTTGTAAATCCTGAAAAACATATACCAGAAAGAGTTACAGAAGTAACAAACATAACAGACGAAATGGTAGCTGATAGTGAAACTATAGAAAAGATATTTCCCCAATTGCTAGAATTTTTAGGAGATGATAAAGAAACAGTAATAGTTGCGCATAATGCAAATTTTGATGTTGGATTTTTAAAACAAAATGCAAAAGTGCTAGGTTATAAATTTGATTATACATATTTAGATACATTAAGTTTAGCAAAAGATCTATTCCCAGATTATAAAAAATATAAACTAGGAAAAATAGCAGAAAATCTAGGAATAAAAGTTGAAGTGGCACATAGAGCATTAGATGATGTTGATACAACAGTAAAAGTATTTAGAGTAATGTTAGATATGTTAAAGAAAAAGAAAGCAAAATATATTGAAGATATAGATGATGTAGCAGCAAGTGAGGAAGCTAAAAAAGAAGAATACAAAAAGTTGAAAACATATCATGCAATAATACTTGCAAAAAACTATGTTGGATTAAGAAATTTATACAAGTTAGTATCTTTATCACATTTACATTATTTCTATAGAAAACCAAGAATTCTAAAAAGCTTGTATAAAAAATATTCAGAAGGGTTAATTTTAGGAAGTGCTTGTGAAGCCGGAGAATTGTATCAAGCAATAGAACTTGGAAAGACAGATGAAGAGATTGAAGATATTGCAAATGAATATGACTATTTAGAAATACAACCAATAGGAAATAATCAATTCTTAATCAGAAATGGAACATTTAGAGATGAAGAAGATTTAAGAGATGTAAATAGAAAAATAGTAGCACTTGGAGAAAAATTAAATAAACCAGTAGTAGCAACATGTGATGTGCATTTTATGGATCCACAAGATGAGATATATAGGCGTATCTTAGAAGCGGGACAAAAATATGATGATGCAGATAATCAAGCACCACTTTACTTAAGAACAACAGAAGAAATGCTAGAAGAATTTAGCTATTTAGGAAAAGAAAAAGCATATGAAGTAGTAGTAACAAACACAAATAAAATAGCAGATATGTGTGAACAAATAAGTCCAATATCACCAGAAAAATGTCCACCACATATTCCAGGATGTGAACAAACAATAAAAGATATAGCATATGGAAAAGCCCATGAACTATATGGAGACCCATTACCAGGGATAGTACAAACAAGACTAGATAAAGAATTAGACTCAATTATAAAAAATGGTTTCTCAGTTATGTACATAATTGCACAAAAATTAGTGTGGAAATCAAATGAAGATGGATACATAGTAGGATCAAGAGGTTCAGTAGGTTCATCATTTGTTGCGAATATGACAGGAATAACAGAAGTAAATTCATTACCAGCACACTATAGATGCCCTAACTGTAAATACTCAGATTTTACAGATTATGGAGTAAAAAATGGATTTGACTTACCAGATAAAGAATGCCCAAAATGTGGACATAAACTAGATAAAGATGGAATGGATATACCATTTGAAACATTTTTAGGATTCAATGGAGATAAAGAACCAGATATAGACTTAAACTTTTCAGGAGAATATCAAGCAAAAGCACATAAATATACAGAAGTAATATTTGGAAAAGGAACAACATTTAAAGCAGGAACAATAGGAACAGTAGCAGACAAAACAGCATATGGATATGTAAAAAATTATTTTGAAGAAAGACATATACCAATAAATCAAGCAGAAATAAAAAGATTATCACATGGATGTACAGGAATAAAAAGAACAACAGGACAACACCCAGGAGGAATAATAGTAGTACCAAAAGGAAGAGAAATATATGAATTTTGCCCAGTACAGCATCCAGCAGATGATCCAAACTCAGATATAATAACAACACACTTTGATTATCACTCAATAGACCAAAACTTACTAAAACTAGATATACTAGGACACGACGATCCAACAGTAATAAGAATGTTGCAGGACTTAACAGGAATAGATCCAACAAAAGTACCATTAGATGATAAAGAAACAATGTCAATATTTAGTTCAACAGATGCTTTGGGAGTAACGCCAAAACAAATAGGATCAGAAGTTGGAAGTTATGGAATACCAGAATTCGGAACAAAATTTGTAAGAGGAATGTTAGAAGATACAAGACCAAAAACCTTTGATGAATTGATAAGAATATCAGGATTATCACATGGTACAGATGTATGGCTTGGAAACGCACAAACATTAATAGAAAATGGAACAGTAACATTAACAGAAGCAATATGTTGTCGTGATGATATAATGATATATCTAATAAAACAAGGATTGCCACCAAACTCTGCATTTAAAATAATGGAAACAGTACGTAAAGGAAAAGCATTAAAAGATCCAGCAAAATGGGCAGAGTATGTAGCATTAATGAAAGAGCATAATGTGCCAGATTGGTATATAAAATCATGTGAGAAAATAAAATATATGTTTCCAAAAGCACACGCAGCAGCATATGTAACAAATGCATTTAGAATAGCATGGTTTAAAGTCCATAAACCAGAAGCATATTATTCAGCATTTTTCTCAATAAGAGCATCAGATGAATTTGATAGTGAAATAATGATATTTGGAAAAGAAAAAGTAAAAAACAAAATGAAAGAAATAGACTTACTTGGAAACAATAGCACACAAAAAGATAAAGCAATGTATCCAGTATTAGAATTAGTATTAGAAATGTATGAAAGAGGATTAAAATTCTTACCAATAGACCTATATAAATCACACGCAACAAAATTTATACCAGAGCCAGAAGGAATAAGACCACCATTAAATAGTATACCAGGACTTGGAACAGTAGCAGCACTTGGAATACAAGAAGCAAGAAAAGATGGAAAATTCATGTCAATAGATGATATGAAAATAAGATCAAAAGTAGGAGACTCAGTAGCAGAATTATTAAAGAAATTTGGATGTCTAGATGGAATGAGCCAAAGCAACCAACTTAGCCTATTCGGCTAATGGTTATTGGGGACAGGTACCATTTAACCATTTTTGGTCAATCTGGGACAGGTTTAATATGATGAATAATATGGGATGATTTAAAAAATAAAAAGGCGAAGACATAATGCCTTCGCCTAAAATAGAGTTAATTAATTATTGCAGTTTCAATCGAACATTTCAGCGATCAGCTCGTAAAGTTGACTCTTACGAGCCTTGTCGGACTGAAAACGCTGAGTCTCAGAATATCTAGGAGAATTATACGAAAGCGTATATACTTCTCCTTCAAGGATAACTAAAGTTGTATTTTCTGCATCAGCAGGAAATTCAACAGAAGTAATATTATTTCCATCTTTAATAATCTTTAAATCAGCATGGTTACTTAAAAAATCTTCCCAACTCTCAGTTGTCCGAGCTAAATCTGTCTTTTTCATACTATACCCTCCATTAAATAAAATTTTAATAAATATATAATATCACAAATTATATGAAAAATAAATACTTTTTAATAATTGAATACAATAAAAAATTGAAAGGATAAATTTTATGGAAAATATTTTTACAACTAGAAATATAATAATATATCTAATAATAATCAATCTAATAGGTTTTTTAATAATGTATATAGATAAGCAAAAAGCAAAAAAAGGCAATTGGAGAATACCTGAGAAAACAATTTTTTTAGTTACTTTACTAGGTGGAGGAATCGGAACAATTTCAGGTATGTATGCATTCAGACACAAAACCCAAAAAATGAATTTTGTTATAGGACTACCAGTAATTACAATATTAGAAATAATCGCAATAATTTATTTCTGGTTAATAAGATAAAAATTCTATATAGAGAGAATGCCCAAAATTGAATTGACAATTTACATAAAAAATGATAAACTTTAAACTAATGCATAAATATACTTACACCATTAAAAAGGAGGATTATAATGAAAGAATTGTATCAGTTGGAAGTAGAAAAAGGAAATACTCGGGTTCTAAAAGAGTATTTGTCATGCAATGTAATTTGGAATTCTGCTACGGGAGTTCTACGAGGATTTGCAAATAGGAAAAACCGGACTAGCTTGGAAGCTGAGATTTATATTTCTGGCTTCTTTGACAGGAAAATGAATCGCTTGACAATATTGGAGGTTACAAAGCTTAGATTCAGAAAGCCAACTCTGTATGTATTTAAAGATATCTATAAAGAAGGAGAATATCGAACATATTCAAGTGAATACAGATTCATGTATCCAAAGCCAACAGGGAAAGCTTCTGTAAAAATGATAAGATTAGAAGAATCGGAAGAAATGGAAAAGGAAATTTTTGAATTTTTGTCCAAAGTGGATGAACGAAGGGAATTAGATGCAAAAAAAATAGGAGGTATTGACTTAAACCAATTAGAATCTGAATTAAAATACTACAATTTTTTCTTATGAAGTTCTTACAAAAAACGACTCGAGTTTTGGGTCGTTTTTTATTACATAGGAGATTTCATCAGAAATTTTGGAGCAACAAGATTAAGTTCCCTTAGACCGTACATATTTGCGAAGCGAAATACATATGTTGAGAAGCCACTTTTCTTATATAGAAAATAAAAAAAAAGAATTACATAATACGAATGAATAAAATGTAAATAATTGTAATAAAAAAACGAAAAAATAAATATGTGCATAAAATAGAACGTCAATCGAAGCAAAATGAATTATTCACAAAGTTATCCACAGTTTCCACAATAACATAAAAAACAAGATGTAAACAAAACTAGGAAACATAAAAAAGAAAATGCGAATAAAATTATAAAAAATAATAGTTGATAAAAATTAAAAAAAGTGATATTTATATATTAATAAACAAAAGAAAGGAAGTATTAATATGGAAGAAAAACAAAAGGAAATTGAGAATTTAAACGGATTTAGAGACATGAGAATAGTAGATAATTTTTATCAAACATCAAGCTATTTTCCTATGCCTACAACAGAAATAGGAACATTAAGTGAAAATGGAGAAACAAATTTAGGGTCATATTCTTTGTGTTTCCCATACTATATAGCAGGGAAAGAATATTATGCAATGCTATTATGTTGTAGAAACAGTTCTAATACAGCAAAAAATATTTTAAGAACAGGAAAATGTTCAATCAATTTTATAACAGATAAAAGAAAATATTTTAAAGAAGCAGTAAGATTAGGATATCCAGGTGAAACAACAGAAGAAAAAATGAAAGATTGCATTTTTACACTAGTAGATGGAAAAAGAGCAAGAGAAAATCCAAACGAACAATATCCTAAAATCGTACAAGAAGCATTTCAAGTATTTGAATGCACATGGGTAAGAGAATTAGATGGCGCAGAAAACGATACTGTTCAAGAAGAATATAAACCACCATATCATCAATTTAATGGAATAACAAGTGAATTTGGAGCACATTTCATATTGAAAATAGATGATATACTAATGAAACCAAAACAATATGATGCAATAATAAATGGAGTAACAGCAAAAGGATTTCCACAAGTACCAGTTGACTATGGATATCGTGATAGCAAATATTTCTGGTATACAAGATTTAGAAAACCAATTGCAGAACCAATACCTGAAAGCAAAGGAATAGGATTAGATACTGTAAAATATGCAGCATCTAGAATAGATCCAGATGTAAAATTTACAGATGAAGCTTGTCAAAAATTAGTTAAAGTTCCAAGAGTATTTTTAAACACAGTATTAAAAGGTTGTGTAGCATGGGCAAAAGAAAACAATGTATCTTTAATAACAGAAAAAGAAATGGATCAAATTCAAGATAAAAGAAACAAAGAAAAAAATGGTAAATAGTAATAATAAATATAATGTGAAAATATTTAAAAATAAATCAAATAAGAGCAGTATAGATATTTTATCTATATTGCTTTTTAGTATCTCTTTAAAAATATATAAATATAATATATTAGGAGGGATTGAAAAATTATCTCTTTGAGAGGAATGAAATTAAAATGAATAAAATAATAAGAAAGATACGAAAACACTTACAAAGAATCTCAAAAAATAATGAAATAAACCTAAAAGAACTATATGAACTTGAAAGAAAAGGAGCAATAGTAATTGATGTAAGAAGTCCACAAGAATATAATGAAAATCATATTGATGGAGCAATTTCAATTCCAGAATATGAAATTGAAAAAAAGGCAAATGAAATATTAAAAAATAAAGAAGAAATTATGATAACATATTGTTCCACAGGACAAAGAAGTAAAAAAGCGAAGGAAAAATTAGAAAAAATGGGATATAAAAAAGTATATGTATTATTAGATACACATACTAACTAATAAAATATATAATTAAAAAAAGAAGGATTATTTTAACTTAAAATAAAATATTCCTTCTTTTTTTATTGTATAGGAAAAATCGACTTTTATCTTGACCCCTATGTGGATTTTTCCGTATACAACAAGGTTAGGCTTCCTATATTAGTGAAGTACTGCGAAGCAGTCTTCACATGTGTGCGTCGAAATCTTTGATTTCGTTAACGCACGCCTTTCTTATTATATAGTAGCATTCAAACATAAAATGTATAAAATAAAAAAGTAGGTAGATACTAAAGATGAGGTGACAAAATGGAAGATTTGAAAAATAAGATAGATAATCAAATAGAAAAATTAAAAGAAATGATATTAAAAAATGAAAGTAAAGAAGATATAGCAAAGCAAAAAAAAAGAATTAGACAAACTGCTAGAAGAATATATAGAAAGATTAAAATAGATAACAAGGAAATAAAATACTAACTAAAAGTAAATAAATTCGTTTATACAAAAAACAAAATCTGATAATATATTACAAAAAAGAAAAATAGGTGATAAGAAATGAGAAAACCAAGTACAATAAAAATAGGAAAAATAATACAACAAATTAGAAAGAGCAATGGATATACTCAAGAAAAATTAGCAGAAGCGATAGAAGTATCAGTAAGATATATAAGTGATATAGAACAAGATAGAGCAAAACCATCATATGAAATTTTAATAAAAATATGTAATTTATTTAAAATAAGTTTAGATCAGATATTTAGTGAATATATAAGTATAAGAGATAATAAAACATTAGAATATCAATTATCAGGATATGACAAATTAAGCGATGATGACAAAAAAACTATAGAATATCTAATAACATATTTTAATAGTAGTAAATAATACAAAAAGCGAACCTGTCCCCAATTGACCATTTTTGGTTAATTGGGGACAGGTACCGTTTAACCATTTTGGTCAATCCAGGTATCGATTGACCATTTTTATTTTCTGTGTTAAAATTCAATACAAAGATATAATAAATGGAGGAATTATGGAACAAAGACAAAAGTATATTAGAAACTTTAGTATAATTGCACATATAGATCATGGAAAATCAACTTTAGCAGATAGGCTAATCGAAATGACAGGAGTACTTTCTAAAAGAGAAATGGAAAGCCAAGTTTTAGACAACATGGATATTGAAAAAGAAAGAGGAATAACAATAAAATCACAAGCTGTCAGAATGAAGTATAAAGCAAAAGATGGGCATGAATATACATTTAATTTAATAGATACCCCAGGACATGTTGACTTTAATTATGAAGTATCAAGAAGTTTGGCTGCATGTGATGGAGCAATATTGGTGGTAGATAGCACACAAGGTGTGGAAGCTCAAACTCTAGCAAATGTATATTTAGCGATAGATAATAATCTAGAAGTATTACCTGTAATAAATAAAGTAGATTTACCAAATGCAAGACCAGAAGAAGTTAAAAAGGAAATAGAAGATATCATTGGAATTCCAGCAGAAGATGCACCATGTATATCAGCAAAAACAGGTTTAAATGTAGAAGAAGTATTAGAAAGAATAGTAACAGATTTACCAGCACCAACAGGAGATGAAAATGCAAAAACAAAATGTTTAATTTTTGACTCATATTATGATAACTATAAAGGAGCAGTGGCATATGTAAGAGTAAAAGAAGGAACTGTAAAAGTTGGTGATGAAATATTATTTATGGCTGCCAAAAAAACATATACAGTAACAGAGGTTGGATATTTTGTGCCTGGATCATATATGCCTACTAAGGAGATAAAAGCAGGAGAAGTAGGATATATTGCAGCAAGTGTAAAAAATTTATCTGATATACATGTAGGAGATACAGTAACATTAAAAGATAATCCTGCGGATGAACCATTAGAAGGATATAAAAAAGTAACACCAATGGTGTATTGTGGAATATATCCGGTAGATGGAAGTGAATATGAAAATTTAAAAGTAGCATTAGAAAAATTGCAATTAAATGATGCAGCATTAGTATATGAACCAGAAAATTCAGCAGCGTTAGGATTTGGGTTTAGATGTGGATTTTTAGGTTTGTTACATTTAGAAATTATTGAAGAAAGACTAGATAGAGAATTTGATTTAGGATTAATTACAACATCACCATCTGTAATATATAAGGTACATAAAACAACAGGAGAAGTTTTGGATATATATAATCCAACAGAATTACCAAAGCCACAAGAAATTTCATATATAGAAGAACCATTTGTAACAGCAAATATATATACTCCAAAAGAATATGTAGGAAACATAATGGATATATGCCAGAAAAGAAGAGGAATATATATAGATATGAAATATTTAGATGAAAATAGAGTAACACTTATATATGAAATGCCTCTAAATGAAATAATATATGATTTCTTTGATAATTTGAAATCAAAAACAAAAGGATATGCATCTTTTGATTATGAATTTAAAGAATATAGAAAATCAGACTTAGTAAAATTAGATATATATATAAATAATGAACCAGTGGATGCCTTAAGCTTTATATTACATAAAGATAGAGCTTATGAAAGAGGCAAAAAAATGGTAGAAAAATTGAAAGAAGAAATACCAAGAAAATTATTTAAAATACCAATCCAAGCAGCAATCGGAGGAAAAATAATTGCAAGAGAAACAATTTCAGCAATGAGGAAAGATGTTTTAGCAAAATGTTATGGTGGAGATATAACAAGAAAGAAAAAATTGTTAGAAAAACAAAAACGAGGAAAGAAGAAAATGCGTGAAATAGGAAGTGTAGAAGTACCACAAGAAGCATTTTTGTCAGTATTAAAATTAGATGACGAATAAAGGAATGTTAATATGCTATTAAATAATTTTATGTTGAAAGGAAACAAAAATGAAAACAAATAATATAAGAAAAGAAAATGAAAATAATTTTGATGACCATGTAGAAGGAAGAAATTCTGTATTAGAATTATTAGAAAGTGGAAAAGACATAAACAAAATATTTATAACAAAAGGAGAAAAACATGGTTCTATCAATAAAATAATAGCAATAGCTAAAGAAAAAAGAATAATAATAGTAGAAAAAGATAAAAGACAAATGGACCAAATAGCACAAACAGAAAATTATCAAGGAGTAATTGCAATAGTTCCTCCATTCGAATATTGCGAAATAGAAGATATATTGCAAGGAGCCAAGGAGAAAGAAGAAGATCCATTTGTATTAATATTAGATGGAATAGAAGATCCTCATAATTTAGGTTCTATCATAAGAACAGCAGAAACAGCAGGAGTTCATGGGATAATAATACCAAAAAGAAGAGCTGTGGCAGTAAATAGCACAGTAAATAAAGTATCATGTGGTGCAACTGAATATATGAAAATTGCGAGAGTTACAAATATAACTGATGCAATAACTAAATTAAAAGAAAATGGACTTTGGATTTGTGGCACAGCAGTAGATGCTAAAAATTATTATTATAATCAAGATTTAACAGGACCAATAGGAATAGTTATTGGAAATGAAGGTAAAGGCATGAGTGAGAAAGTTAAAAATAATTGTGATTTTTTAGTAAAAATACCAATGAAAGGAAAAGTAGAGTCTTTAAATGCATCAGTATCAACAGGAATAATAATATATGAATGTGTGAAACAAAAAATAATGAAAAGTATTGATAAAAAAATATAATAAATATATAATTAATACATAACTTCCTGTATTATATGGAATGGGGGAATTGTAATGCCAAAGAAAAGAAAAAAAGCTATAATAATATCAATAGTTGTTCTGTTAATCTTACTTTTGATACTAGGAGGAGTATGCGTATATTTGTATTTAACTACAGATGCTTTTAAATCAAATAGGACATTATTTGAAAAGTATTTAGCACAAAATTTTAATGTAATACAAAATTTTATGCAAAATAAATCTAGCAATATAGATAATCTGTTGGACAATAGCAAATATACTTCTAATCTGACAGGAAATATAAATTATGCAAGCGCAAGTGAACAGGAAAATAATGAAGAAACTTCAGGTAATCTAATAAATAATTTAGAATTAAATATGAACAGTCAAGTAGATAAAGTAAATCAATATGATTATAAAGATATAAGATTATCTTATGAAACTGAAAATGTAGCAAGAGCAGAATATATAAAAGAAAACAATTTGTTAGGAATAAGATTAGATGGTATAAAGCAGTTTGTTACAATAGATAATCAACATTTAGATACAGTATCTAATACTTTAAATGTATCAGAAGATACATTAAATCAATTATCCTTATTATTATCAGGCGAGATAGATATATCTGAATTGATTAATTTTACAGATGAGGAAAAAGAAATATTGGCAGAAAGATATATGAATATAATAGATGAAGAAACAGATCAGCAATCATTTAATAGAGTAAATAAACAGGCAATAGAAGTAAATGGAGTGCAGATGACAGCAAATGGTTATTATATAGAAACAACAAAAGAAGCTTTTAATAATGTATTAATAAAATTATTAGAACAATTAGTTAATGATGAAATAATTTTAGGTAAAATTGATAATATAGAAAATAAATTATTAGAGTATAATTTGATAAGTAGTAGTGAAGATACAGATTTAAGAAATCAATTTGTAGAATATGTAAATAATTATATAACAGAAATTAGAAATACTAATATAGGAAATGAAACCCATAGGATAACTGTATATGAAAGTGATGGACAAACTGTAAAGACAGTTATAGAAACTCAAGAGAATACAATAAATGTAGATATATATAATAATGGAACATCAGTAATTTTGCAAAATAGTAAAATAGATAATAAAAATCAAACAAAAAATTTAATAAAATTAGAAAATAATTCTCAAGAAAATATGCAAAATGTGATTATGCAATATGAAAAGGTTGAGAATGATGTAGTTAAAAATAATATTCAATTTGAAACTAAAAAAGAATTAAAAGATGGACAAATAGAAGGTAATGCAGCATTAACTTATGAAATAGATGGAAACAAAATAGAATTAGGTGCAACTGAATTTATACAACAAGTTAATGAATTTGAAGATAAAATGGAGCTGAATGAAGAAAATAATGTATCTTTAACTGATTTAGGAGAAGAACAAATTAATATTTTAATAGAAAATGTTAATAATCAAATAAACAATGTGACAAGTAAAATAGATTCAAATGAACTAAATACAATATTAAAAGAATTAGGATTTATAAAAGAAGATATTTTTAAAGAGCAAGAACCGATTCAAGTAACAGAAGTAGAAAGAAATAGATTTAATTCACAATTAGTATTTTTTATAGGTGAAAAGCAGAAAGCTGATAATATTAATTTATTATTAAATACAATAGCTTCAAACTTAGAAGATGCAACTATAGAAAATACAACTACAGATAGAGGAGAAGAAAAATTAAGTCAAGTAGTACTAACTATAAAAAGAAATACACAAAACGACGAAAAGTTGCAAGAGGTAAGAAATGTAATAGAAGAAAATAAAGGTGAAGAGTTTGATGTAGAAATGAGTTATGATGAAGGAACATTACTTATAAATAGAATTTTTATAAAGGTACATCAAGAAGAATAAAATAGATTTTAGGAATTTTCCTAAAATCTATTTTATTAATCTCTTTCCTATAAAGTAAGAAAAGCGGCTTCGCCACATGTGTAAAATTGCTTCGCAATTATTACACGAATATAAGTAGCTTAACCTTGTTGTATACGGAAAAATCCATATAGGGCCAAGATAAAAACAGATTTTTCCTATACAATAAAAAAGTATCTGAAAAGGTAAAAATAATATAAAAAAATATATGGAAAAAAATTCTTCCGGAAATTTCATTTGAAATGCAACAAAAATTTTAGAAAAAAGTAAATGAACA
>ERZ1643246.822-NODE-822-length-37422-cov-7.603661_pt1 | contig 37422 bp, 20 predicted proteins | sample MGYA00579265_ERZ1643246 | MGnify/ENA primary metagenome ERZ1643246 (study PRJEB29033, sample SAMEA4952261) | chicken gut metagenome | biome: Broiler Chicken; feature: Gastrointestinal Tract; material: Caecum | place: Ireland | collected 2018 | study: Broiler...
ACATGAAAATATGCACCTCCAAAAGTCTGTCCAACTTTTGGGGTGCATATCAAAATCCGCGGCGGGCTTCTTTGTGCCCGCTTGCGCCCGAACGCTTGTTTCGGTTTGCAGAGCGTCGCTCTATTTTATGTTGAAGCGTTTTTCTATGTCGTAATCAAGTCCGGCGGAGCGGAAGGCGGGGAACAGCTGCAGCACTTCCGGGCATTCGGCAAAGGCGTACAGCTGCCCCCTGCGGAAGTCGTTTTCGCCGTACAGCCGCACCGCTTCGGCAAGTTCCGTTAAGTCGGTATGAATTATGTCTATCAGGAATTTTACAGCACGTAATTCGTCGTTCATATTGCGATCTGTGAGGTATTGCCGTAAAAATAGTTGCAGAATATAATAGCGATCTCTTTTGCCTCGTTGCGGCAGGGATATGCCCTTATCATTGCGGATAAATCGTTGTAAGTCAGTACCCTTAAAGCGGGGATATCGGCATTTATGCCATAATTATACAAGATTGAAGATTTTATATACGGTAAAAATTTTACCGTTTCGAAAAGTTACAGAAAATTTTATAATAACGGCAGAGCTCGCCGCTCATTTATCGGTTTGCAAAAGTCTGTTGCGTGATTTTGGCCGCCTGCCGCCTGTATCAGCCCTGAAAATTGTAATTTTGCATCGTTATGCTGCGGAAGGCGCGGGTAACTGTTTTGCAATTAAGCAATTTGTGCAATCATAGCGGCAGGTATGTATATTTACTTTTTTACTGTCAGCCATTACACTTTATGGTGTACGTGGCTGGCATTTTTTGTTAGCTGCGGACAAATTTTTATATCGGAGGAAAATGCAGAAATGAATGCAAAGCAGAAGTTCGGCAAACTTGCGGCCATAGTTGCGCTGCTTGCCGTAATCTTCACATGTTGCCTTTTTGCGCTCTCCGGCTGCGGTGAAACTAAGGTTGAGGGGGTAGAACTCAACAAGAACACCTTAGAACTCACCAAAGGCGAAAAGGAGAAGCTGACGGCAACCATCACACCCGAGGACGCGGCGGATCTTACCGTGACTTGGACTTCAAGCAAGACGGATGTAGCTACCGTTGCCGACGACGGTACTGTAACCGCTGTAGCTACAGGTGAAGCTACGATAACCGTTACAACTACGGACGGATCGTTTACCGATACTTGCAAGGTAACGGTAACCAACCCCGCAACGGGCATAACGCTCAATAAAACCGAAACAACTATAACCAAGGGGCAGACTGAAACGCTTACCGCTACCGTGGCGCCCGACGACGCCGACGATAAGACGGTGACCTGGACGAGTTCCGACAAAGCTGTTGCCACCGTCGATGAAAACGGCACCGTTACTGCCGTAAAGGGCGGCACCGCTACCATAACCGCAAGCACTGTAAACGATAAAAAGGCTGCATGCACTGTTACGGTATATGCGCCCGTAACCGGCCTTGAGATTACCGATCCAGAAAGCAGCAGGCTTGCCACGGGCAAAACGCTGCAACTTGCAACAGCTATATCTCCCGAAGACGCGACCGATAAGTCTGTTACATGGAAGAGCAGCGATGATGCCAAGGCTACCGTATCTGCCGACGGCCTTGTAACGGCTGTTGCTCCCGGCGAAGTTACCATAACCGCAACTTCCGCCGACAATGAAGGGGCTTCCGACAGCGTTACCCTTACAATATATGTTGCCGTAACGGGCGTCACTCTCGACAAGCAGGAGACGGTTTACATGACTGTGGGCGACAGCGACGTGACCCTCGTTGCCACGGTTGCACCCCAAACCGCCACCGATAAGTCCGTTACATGGACTTCGAGCAACGAAAAGGTGCTCACCGTAGAAAACGGCGCGCTTACCGCGGTTGCCGCAGGCGACGCGACTATAAAAGTTACTACGACGGACGGCGGCTTTACCGCAGAAGTAGACGTGCATGTATATGCTCAGATAGACGATATACAGATAACTGGCACAGCCAATCAGATTTTTGTGGGCGAAACCATGCAGCTCACGGCTGCCGTTACGCCTGCAAACGCCAATCAGGCTGTAACGTGGGAGAGCAGTGATTCTGCGGTTGCCACCGTTGAAAACGGCCTTGTAACTGCAATAAAGCAGGGTGACGTTACCATAACCGCAAAGGCGGCAGACGGCACGACCACCGCAACGTGGGCCGTAAAGTGCGCCACGTTCGACAACAAGACGGGCGAACTTACCCTCGACGCGGGCATACAGAACAAGATAGTGCTCAATAATGCGGCTAACTCGCTCATCATGATCGAGTCCGAAGTCGACGGCACGTTGCATTACACTCTTACCGACGTAAGCGGCAGGAACGCGCTCATGTCTGCAACGGACGTAAAGACGATGGAAATAAAGGCGGGCACCAACTTCCTCGCGCTCGAAGTGACCAGCGATACGCAGAAGTTTGTAAACCTGCTCCTCGTTGAAACGCTCGAAGATGAGGCTAAGCCCAACGACGAAACGCTTGCAAGCGACATAGTAAGGCTCGAATGGGCGGAGTTCGGCACCGTCTCCACCGACGGCATCGACACCTGGGAAGAGCTTAAAGAAGCGCTCGGCAAAAACGAAGATATAACCCTCACGGCAAATATCGACGCCAAGGGCGAAGAGTATTCTCCCACTCTCAGCAATTACACCTGCACCTTCAACGGCAACGGCTTTGCCATAATGAACTTAAATATAGTTGCAACTTCTGCCGAAACCGGTCTGTTCAAGTCCATCAGGACGCCCGCAGTCATAAAGGACATAACCTTTATAAATGCAACGATAGACGGCGGTACTTATGATCAGGCAGGTCTCATAGCGGGAACTAACGGTGAGACAGGAGCAGCAGGTGAGAATATTATGACTGTCTCCGGTATAGATGTTTATAACCTTGTTATAAAGGGCAGCAACAGCCAGTACGGCGGTCTGTTCGGGCGCATCAAGGGGGCGGCTTCCAATCTTACGATTTCCGATTGCTACATAGACATGACTTTCAACCAGACGGTGATCCCCGGCGTCGATGACGGCGAGGGCAACATTACAGGCGGGGACGACAGCGTGGAACGCATAGCAGGCGTGATCGGTTATTCCGATTGGAACAGTAAGATAACTGTAAAAGGTTGTACAATAAATGTTTCTTTTAATAATGTAAAGGGTAATCGATTAGCGGGTATAATAAGTGATATGACCGGCGAAAATGCACTCCTTACTATTAACAACAATAATGTGACTATTGTGGTTAATGGATGCAATGCTAGCAGAGTCGGTGGACTTGTAGGTACTGCTCAAGTTGAATTTACGGCGAGCGGAAATAATGTCAGCGCTTATTATATCGACAATAGTAATGAGTCTAATCAAGGCGGTTTAATTGGTCTTATTGAAGGGGACAATGCTGAAGTAGTCATTGCGAATAATAAGATTTACGTTGAATATAGCGGCGCGATAAATGCAACCAGGCAGGGCGGCATTATAGGCCAGATAGATAAAAAGGGCGGTGCTGAGATCAATGTGACCATATCAAACTGCTATGTGAATGTACAGTTTGTTGATATTACATCGCAAAATATGGACTTCTATGGCCTTATAACCGGCGCGGCAGAAGTAATGGGCAACTTAAAAGTATCTTTCATCTATGCCGAGACGAATCTCGTTTCTCCTTATGGCAGCAGCACGGGTGCAGCGATAGGCGCTATGCAGAGAGACAATGTTGAAATGACTAACTGCATATTTGTTGCCAACGACGATTTTGCAGGCAAGGAAGGCAATGCGGGTCTTTATGGCAGCCCTTATAGTGGTGGTTCCGATACGTTAATTGCCACCAACATTCAGGTGACCACCGCGGCGGCGGGGCTCGACGCGACCATCGCGGGCAACTTTGCAAATGCCGAAGTCAACACCGAAGGCAGCGCAAACTGGACGTATGCAGACGGCGAACTCACCTTTGAAGTCATTGAGGAAGAAACAACCGAACCCGATGGCGGCGAGGAAGAAGTTCCTCAGGCATAATGTTTTCAAAAACAACATAAGCGCGGCGTGACCTCCTTTGCGCCGCACAAAAAGGGGCGCCCCGCAGTTTGCGGGGCGCCCTGAGTTTTTTACGGTAATCAACCTTGATCGTGTTCCTACTTGCCTTGCTTGTCCTTCAGGCAAAGGAATCACGAATATGGTAAAGATTTTATCTATAAATACGCCCCGTCGCGGGCCGAGTAGACAAGGTTACCGAGGCGGCGCCATACCTTCTATTTTTCGGGGCGGGAAGTGGTGGGCGCAACGCCGAAGTGTTTTATATACATTCTGTAAAAGCTGCAATAGCTCCTGAATCCCGCGCGCGAGCAGGCGTCCATTATCGGTTTGCCCTGCATTATCAGGTCGTGTGCACATTGCAGGCGTTTGTTTGTGAGGTAATGATAGATCGAGTCGCCCGTTTCGTTCTTGAATATGTGCGAAAGTCTGCTTGCCGAAAAATACAGCGCAGTGGCGATCTTGTTCAGGTCGAGCTGCGGGTCGGTATAATTCATGTCGATATATGTCATAACGGAATGCGCGGTTATGGCGTTTTCCGTTCGGCTCTCGCGTCGTCTGGCCTTTTTGCCGTCGCCTTTGCGGCGCATGCGGTATATGTCGATCAACAGTTTTGCTATCTCGGATATGCTTAAAACATCGTCGCCGAAATTTTCAAATCCGTTCAGGTCGTTAATTCTGCGCGCCGCGGCCGCTGCCTTTTCCGTGAACGTCGCGCCGAAATTTTCAAGTTTGCGTTCTTCTGCAAATATCTGCGTGAAGTCGGTATGAGCGGTCGAGATCCACAGCAGCAGGTCGTTGTATATCTTTATTCCGAAAATATCGCTGTCGGAAGCTGTATTTTCGAATATATCCGAGGGGGAAAGCAACAGCACGTCGTTCTTGTATGCGGTGTGTATAGTTCCGTTTAGTGTAAACTGTGCAATGCTTGTGCAAAAACATATCAGCTCGCAATATCTGTCGTTCAATTCCGGGCGCGCTGATACGGCGCCTTCTATATTGCCGTAAACCGTAAGCCAAGGCACTGCCGTGTTTGGTTGTTCCTTCATCTTTATTTTTCTTCCTTATTGTGTAGTTGCGGGCAGGAATTATGCCTCATAGCAAAAATATAAATGCATTTTTTTGTTACGGCAATAGCCTTCGGACACAGTAGCAGGAATTGCAATGTAATTGACAGTAATGAATATTTACAACATAAATAGTTGCTATTATACTTTAATAAGCAACAGTAAGCAGTAGTTGCTTACACATTATGTTATTTTTTTTTAAGGAGGAACTTAAAGTGCAAAAGACATTGAAGAGGCTCGGCCTCATCCTTGTTGCGCTCATGCTGTGCTTTGTGATGGCGTTCAGCCTTGCCGCCTGCGGCGACCGCGGAGACGAAGGCAACAATGGCAACACCGGCAACACGGGCAACAACAATGATGACGACGAGGACGACGACGTTCCCGTAACGGGCGTAACTATCAGCGGCGAGCCCGACGGGGAGCTCATGGTGGGCGAAACCCATACCCTTTCGGCTACGGTGCAGCCCGCCGATGCTTCCAACAAGCGCGTGACCTGGTCTTCGAGCGATGAAGAGGTAGTAACCGTTTCCAGCGGGCTTGTAACCGCGGTGGGCGGCGGCACGGCTACTATAACGGTGACCACTGCCGACGGCGGCAAGACCGATACGTGCGAGATCACTGTAAAGAGCATCCCCGTAGCCGGCATAACGATAAGCGATAGGTCGCTTTCTCTTACAGAGGGCGATCAGCACAATCTCACCGTTATGATCGTACCGGACAACGCAAGCAACAAGAATATCACATGGACTTCCGACAACGAGGAAGTTGCCACCGTCAACAGCGTCGGAGCGGTGCTTGCCGTTGGCGCGGGTTCGGCGAACATAACGGCTGCCACGGCAGACGGCCCTAAGGCGTCCTGTGCGGTAAGCGTTACGGCATATAACAATAGTTTCGACGGCTATACCGAGATAGACAGCGTTGAAGACTGGGATCTCATCGGCCAGAACCTTTCGGGCAAGTATGTGCTCACTGCCGATATCGACTTTGAAGGCAGGCAGGTAGATACCATCGGTAACCCCGTCGGCGGCAGCGGTAAGCATACAGCATTCAACGGCACGATAGACGGCAACGGCTATGCCATAATGAACGCTCACTTTGTTTCGGGTGGTAAGTCCGATGCGGGCGTACCCAACAACTCCAATAGCGGCATGGTGGCAGAACTCGGAGCTGCTGGCGTTATAAGAAATCTCAGCATTATAGATTGTGCTACTTCGGGCGAGGCATATAATGCAATGATAGCCGTATGGAACAACGGCCTCATCGAAAACTGCTACGTTCAGGGCAGCGTGGGCAACGACAACCAGTGGTGGGACGGCTGGACGCTCGGCGGCGTGCTTGTAAACATCAACAGGAATAACGGCATTATTCGCAACTGCGTTTCGTGGTCTGAATACAGCGGGCTTACGTATGGCCTTGTAGGATCCAACTTTGCGACCCCTGCGGCAGGCTCCAACCTCACCAGCTGCGTTTACAACAACTATATCGTGCAGTCCACGACTTCCGATTACGCCCTCAACGGCGAGATCGTAGGCGACGGCAATGTTCAGCCTCAGCCGCTTGAGAACTGCTATTACATAACCGCCGAAGACGCCAAGAAGGCAGACACGTTCACTTACCTCAACTCTTACTGGTGGGTGATAGAGGACGGCAAGGTACCCTACGTAAAGACTTCCGTTGAAGGCGGCCGCGACTGGCAGGGTCCCGATATTCCCCAGGTCGTCATAATTCCCGAGATCTCCATCAACCAGCCCTCAAGCACCACGTTCCAGCTCGGCAACGGCGCAACGCAGCTTTCTTATACGTTGAGCCCCGCAGAGGCCAACGAGCTCGACGGCATAACGGTTGCGTGGAGCAGTTCTGCCGATAATATCGCTACGGTAGACGAAAACGGTATCGTAAGTTTCAAAGCGGCAGGACAGGTGACCATAACCGCCACGCTGACTTACGGCGATATTACAGATACGGCAAGCATAACGCTCACCATAACCGCATAACCACGGTGCAATAGGTCATAACACTGCGGCGCGCACCTCAAGTGCGCGCCGTTTGTTATTGACTTCTGTAATTATTGAGGAGAAAAATATGAAGTATACTACCCCGAGGCACATAATTTCGTACGTAGTCATGGGCCTCATCATCCTCATCGTGATTGCCGCCGACATAGCGGCAGGGCTGTTCGCGGGCACGATTACAAGGTTCTTATACGGCGACGCGCTTGCCGAGGAGATCGCCGAAGAGGGCATAGTTATGCTCCGTAACGAGGACAATACCCTGCCGCTCGACGAAAGCGTGACGGCGCTCAACGTGTTCGGCTGGGGCGCTACCGACGGCGGCTTCGTTGTTTCCGGCTCCGGCTCGGGCGAGGCATCCGATGAAAAGACCACGAGGCTTATAGACGCGCTCGACGAGGGCGGATTTGACGTCAATCAGGATATAATCGACATGATGGAGGCATATCAGGACGGAAGATCCGGTTCTTCGCTGAACAGCTCTGAAAGCGAATTCTACCGTCTGTACGAGCCTTCTGTAACGGACTATGCCCCGCTGATGAGCGATGCGCTTGCGTTTTCCGATACTGCGATAATAGTTATCAGCCGCCTGGGCGGCGAGGGGCGCGACCTGCCCACCAGGCAGTATAAAAAAGATGCCGACACGGACGAAACGCGCACCTATCTTGAAATAAGCACCGAAGAAGAGGCGCTCATCGAGCTTGTGACCGCGCAAGGATTTGAAAACGTTATACTGCTTTTGGATACCTGCAACGTAATGCAGCTCGATTTCGTGGAAACTTACGATATAGACGCGGTGCTTTCGCTCGGCGCGCTCGGCCAAAGCGGCACCAAGGCCATTCCCTCGATACTCAAGGGTGATGTAAATCCCTCCGGCAGGACTGTGGATACCTGGCCTTACGATATTACTGCCGATCCGGCTTTCGTCAATGCCGGTTCGCAGGGCGTTACAAGCTATTCGGGTTCCGATAATAACTATATCGATTACAGCGAAGACATATATGTGGGCTATAAGTACTACGAAACCGCCGCGAAAGAGGGTTATATCGATTACGACAGCACCGTGCAGTACCCCTTCGGTTACGGTCTCTCCTATACCGAATTTTCCTATGAAGTGCAGAGCATAGAGCCGGAGGCGGGCAGCACGCTCGAAGCAGACGACACGATAACGGTGGAGGTGCTCGTCACCAACAAGGGCGAAAGGGACGGCAGCGTTTCGCTGCAGATGTATTACTCGGCGCCCTATACCCCGGGCGGAATAGAAAAGGCGTCGCTCAACCTTGCCGCGTTCGACAAGACCACCGTGCCCTTGAAGCACGGCGAAAGCGAGCTGCTCACCTTTACGTTCGACGTGTATGACATGGCCTCTTACGACGCCTACGACCGCAACGGCAACGACTTTGCCGGTTGGGAAGTGGAATCGGGAGACTACACCATATCGCTGCGCACGGATGCGCACACGCTTGCCGGTTGCGCTAACGACGAGATCTCTTATTACGTTGAAGAGGTCGACGACCACGGCACAGGCATAACGTATGAAAACGATCCCGTAACCGGCAACAAGGTGGAAAACCGTTTCACCGGCGACACTGCCTATGCCGGCGTTGCCATCGACGGCAGCGATACCGGCGCGGACATAACTTATCTTTCGAGAGAGAATTTCGGCGCTACGTTCCCTGCCGCGAAAAAAGGAGCGCGTTCAAAGGGATTCACAGTTGCTTCCAGCTGGTACGACGGAGAGCAGGAATTTGATTCCGTGCCTACTTATAATGCGGATAACGGTCTGCTGCTTTCCGAGAACGGGGAGATGAACGACGAGCTGGTTATGAAATTGGGCAGCGACTATGAGGCCGACGAATGGGACGAGCTTCTGGATCAGCTCAGTCAGGACGACACCATGCGCCTTGTCGTTGCCGGCGGCTACATGACGGCCGGCATAAGCAGCATAGGCAAGGTAAGGTGCATCGACTACGACGGCCCCTCCGGCATAAACAACAACAATTCCTCCACGGTCTCCGCAGGCTGGACGGCGTTCCCCGGCGAAACGGTGATAGCCTCTACATGGAACACCAACATGGCATACATGTTCGGCCTCGCCGTAGGCAACGAGGGCGCCGAGAGCGGCGTCTCCGGCTGGTATGCTCCCGCGGTCAACATTCACCGCAGCGCGTTCGGCGGCCGCAACTATGAGTATTACAGCGAGGATCCCGTTTTAAGCGGTATAATGGGCGCAGAGACCACCACGGGCGCGCTCACCAACGGTATGTACTGCTACGTAAAGCACCTTGCCGTAAACGAAACGGAGACCGACCGCGGCGGGCTCTATACCTGGCTCACCGAACAGGCACTGCGCGAAATTTACTTAAAGCCTTTCGAGATAGTAGTAAAAGACGGTCACGCAAATGCGATGATGTCGTCGTTCAACAACATCGGCGCCATCTGGGCGGGCGGCTGCAAGGCCATGCTCACCGACATATTGCGCGATGAATGGGGCTTCCGCGGTTCTATAGTTACCGACTATGCCGACGGTACTTCGACCGGCTGGATGAGCATCGATCAGGGTATCCGTGCCGGCAACGATCTGTGGCTGCACGGCAGGTGGGACGGCAACGGCACGCCTAGCGGCACAAATGCGGGTTACTGGTACGGCAACATAGATTTCGGCAACGCCACGACTGCGCAATACATGCGTAATTCGGCAAAGAACGTGCTCTATACCTACTGCAACGCATACTATCTGGGCAATACGCTTGAAACGGATGATTCGAGGTTCGAGGCCAACGTTGGCCTGCGCGAAGCCGACGACGTGTTCCCCGCATGGATCTTCGCCATCGTGGCCATCGACATTGCGGGCATCGGCGGCGTGGGCGTATGGCTGTATTTCCTTGTGATAAGGCATGTTCTGGCAGATAAAAAGAAAGCTGCCGGGGCGACTACGGAGGTAAACAATGAGTAAACTCAAACTTAAAAAGCTGTTCATAGGCGCCGCCAGCATGGTTTTCGCCGCCGCGCTGGCGCTCAGCGCCGCCGCCTGCACCGACAATAACGGCAATAACGGCGATAACGGCAACACGGGCAATACGGGCGATAATGAGGAAAATTCCATCTATTCGTTCCACGACGAATTTCACGGCAAGGCCGTAGATGATTCTAAATGGGATTACCAGGAAGGCGACGGCACGGAGTACGATAACCCCGGCTGGGGCAACAAAGAGGAGCAGTACTACCGCCGCGAGAACGCGCGCGTGGAAAACGACTGCCTTATAATCACCGCTCAGATAGAGGACGAGCAGACGCAGGAGGAGCTGGGCAAGAAATACACTTCTTCCAAACTTGTGACGAAGGATATTTTTTCGCAGACGTATGGCAGGTTCGAGGCCCGCATCAGGGTGACGGAGGCGCTTGAAGGCATATGGCCGGCATTCTGGCTTATGCCGGAAGACGGTGTTTACGGCGGCTGGCCCCGCTCCGGAGAGATAGACATAATGGAACTCAAGGGCAGGCTGCCCGGTCAGGCATCATCTGCGGCGCACTATAAGGACGGCGGCGCAAACAGATACCATTCCGCCAACTACTATTTCCAGGAGGGTACCGACATCACCGACTTCCACGTCTATGCGCTCGACTGGACGCCCGAATATCTCGCGTTCTCGGTAGACGGTGTCGTATACCATACCTTCGAGGCTGAGGACTGGACTACTACCCCCAGTACCGATGTGCCCCCTACGGAAACATCGCCATACGACCAGGATTTCTTCATCCTGCTCAACTTCGCCATAGGCGGCAACTTCGACGGCGGCAGGACTCCCGCCGACGAGGACATGCCCGTGGAGATGTGGGTTGACTACGTCAGGGTATATTCCCTCGAATATCTGCAGGAACAGGGCGAATACGTCCCGGGTCAGCAGGAATAACTGTCCCGCGCGGAAAAACTTGCCTGCCTGCATTTTGCGGGCAGGCATTGCTTTCGGACGCTCGGTGTGTTATAATGCGATCTAAAATAAATATAAGGGTAAAGGATGATGAAAAGTAAAGTAAAAAAATGGTTTGGTTTCGCGTGTGCGGCTGTGTTTGCAGTTGCCCTCTGTTGTCCGCTGCTCGCCTGTGCCGACAAAGACAAAGACGGCGGCGGCGATGACGGCGGCAGCAGTACTGTGCCTCAGGTGCCCGTGCACGAGACCGAAGTCACGCCCGTCGAAGACGGCGTGGAAATAACGCTGCCGGGCGACGGGGCGGAATATTACGATATCTACAAGGGCAATTCCGCATACGGCGACTTCACGCTTGTCGAGACGGATTACGAGGGCGAGAGCTACGTCGGTGACGATCTGTGGGCGTATTACCGCGTAGACTTCAAGGCAAACGGCAACGTTACAGGCAGCAGGGTATACAGCTACGAAAAGGAGCTGTTCGGCGAAAATACGATGATCTTTTCGCCCGAAGACGATCCCGAAGAGGTGCAGGCCGTCATAGACGAGATCTACGAAGGCCAGCGCGGAGCTTCGAGCGGGCAGTTTACCGAAGACAGGTATGCGCTGCTGTTTGAAGAAGGCAGTTACGACGTCACCGTCTATGAAGGCTACTACACTTCGGTGGCAGGCCTGGGGCTTGCGCCCACCGATACTAAACTCGGCGGCTTCCACGTCTATGCCGACCTCGAAAGCAACAACAACGCAACGCACAATTTCTGGCGTACGGTGGAAAATGTGACCGTGACGGGCAACGTGCAGTGGGCGGTTTCGCAGGCTACGAGCATGCGCCGCACCATGGTAAGGGGCAACCTTACGCTGCATCAGTCCGGCGGCTGGTCGTCGGGCGGGTTCCTTGCCGACAGCCGCGTTACGGGCACGGTTAATTCCGGCTCGCAGCAGCAGTGGATCTCTCGCAACGACGAGTGGAATACATGGAGCGGCAGCAATTTCAACATGGTATATGTAGGGGTGGAGGGCGCCATACCTTCCGGTGACTGGCCTTCGAGGCGCGTCACCGACATAGAGAGCACGCCGCGCGTGCGCGAAAAACCCTTCCTCGTGCAGACGGAAGACGGTTACGGCGTGTTCGTGCCCGATCTGCTTGAAAATTCCTCCGGCATCAGCTGGGACGAGGACGGCTCCGAGGGTGAGATAGTCCCCCTCGACGACTTCTATCTCGCCCGCGCCGACCGCGACGACGCCTCCACGATAAACGCCGCGCTTGCGGCCGGCAAACACCTGATACTTACGCCCGGCGTGTATATGATAGACGAGCCGATAGAGGTGGCAAAGGCGGGCACTATAGTGCTCGGCATGGGCCTTGCCACGCTGCGCATATCCGACGAAAACACCGATACTCTGATGCGCGTCTCCGACGTCGACGGCGTGATACTGAGCGGCATACTCTTCGACGCGGGAAAAAATTCGCAGACGCTGCTCGAGGTGGGCGAAGAGGGGGCTTCGGCAAGGCACTCTTCCGACCCTATCTGCCTTTCCGATCTGTTCTTCAGGGTGGGCGGACACAGCGACGAGCCCACCTACGCGCACACCAGCGTGGTTATAAATTCGAGCGACGTGATAGGCGATAACTTCTGGGTATGGCGCGCCGACCACAGCCACGGCGTCGGTTGGGACACCAACGTAACGGTCAACGGCGTCGAGGTCAACGGCGATTACGTCACGTTCTACGGGCTGTTCGTCGAACACTACCACGAATACCAGACCATCTGGAACGGCGAATACGGCGAAACTTACTTTTACCAGTCGGAGATCCCCTACGATCCTCCCACGCAGGAGGCGTACATGTCGCACGACGGCACGGTGAACGGCTGGGCAAGCTATAAGATAGCCGACGACGTGCAGAACCACAGGGCGTACGGCCTGGGTGTATACAGCTGCCCGCGCCAGCCCGTAAAGGTGGCAAACGCCATCGAAGCGCCCGCAACCCCCGGCATCTACATAGAGCATGCCGTAACGGTCCGCCTTAGCGGCGCTGACTGTTTGGAATCGGTGCTCAACGGCGAAGGCGACCGGATAGCGAGCAACATGATGGCAATAAACATCTATTCGGGCGGAACATTCAGTTAAAATCAAGGTTGCGGCGGCCGCGGAAGCGGCCGCCGTTTTTCGCGCATAAAGTTATCGGCTTTCATGCGTGCGAAAATTTTTATAATTTTCAGATTGCCGCTAAATCCTATTGACAAAATAGGAATTGCCGCCTATAATTATATCATACCAAACAGGTAGGAATTAACCGCGCGCGTTTGCTATAAAATGCGGCGCAATGCGCAAATCTATATATGTAAGGTAAGTTATGGAACGTAAGGTTTATGCAGACAACGCCGCCACCACCGCGATGAGCAGGACGGCGATAGAGGCCATGCTGCCATATCTCGACGGCATCTACGGCAATCCCTCCTCGCTCTACTCGCTCGGGCAGCGGGCAAAGGAGGCGCTCGAGGGCGCGCGTGCGGACATAGCCGTCTGCCTCGGCGCGCAGGCAAACGAAATTTATTTCACCTCCTGCGGCAGCGAAAGCGACAATCAGGCCATACGCTCGGCGGCGCACCTCGGCGCGCTCAAGGGCAAAAAGCACATAATCTCCACGGCGTTCGAACATCACGCCGTGCTGCACACGCTGGACAGGCTCAAAAGGGAGGAGGGCTTCGAAGTCACCCTGCTCGACGTACACCGTGGCGGCGTAGTGCGCCCGGAGGAGGTACAGGCGGCTATCCGCCCCGATACCTGCCTTGTAACGGTGATGTTCGCCAACAATGAAATAGGCACCGTTCAGCCGATAGCCGAGATAGGCGCCGTATGCCGCGCGGCGGGCGTAACATTCCATACCGACGCGGTGCAGGCTGCGGGGCACATACCCGTAAACGTGGCGGAGCAGAACATCGACATGCTCTCGATCTCGGCGCACAAGTTCCACGGCCCCAAGGGCGTGGGAGCGCTGTACTGCCGCAGGGGCGTAAGGTTGCTGCCCTTCATCGACGGCGGCGCGCAGGAGCGCGGCAGGCGTGCGGGCACCGAAAACGTGGCGGGGATATGCGCCATGGCTGCGGCGCTCAAAGAGGCGTGCGCCAACATGAATGCCAACGCCGCAAAACTTACAAAGCTGCGCGACAGGATAGTTGCCGCGCTCACGAAGATACCCCACTCAAAGCTCAACGGCGACATGACCCGCCACCTGCCAGGCACTATAAACATGTGCTTCGAGGGCATCGAGGGCGAGGGGCTGCTGCTCTACCTCGACGACATGGGCATATGCGCATCGTCGGGCTCGGCGTGCACGTCGGGCTCGCTCGACCCTTCGCACGTCCTCCTTGCGATAGGCCTCCCGCACGAGGTAGCGCACGGCTCGCTGCGCATAAGCCTGAGCGAATACAACACCGAAGAGGACGCCGACCGCATAATAAAGTGCGTGCCCGAGGTGGTGGAAAAATTGCGCGCTATGTCGCCCGTGTGGAAGGAGATGGAGCGCGGCGAAAAGCAGCACATAATTTAAGGAAAAAGCCGCGCGGCGCCGCATTCAAAGCGGCATATGTGCGGGGCAATCATAAAAAATACGTATACGAGGTGCAATATATATGGCTCTTTACAGCGAAAAGGTCATGGACCATTTCAGAAATCCCAGGAACGTGGGCGAGATCCCCGACGCCGACGGCATAGGCGAGGTGGGCAACGCGCGCTGCGGCGACATAATGAAGATCTACCTTAAAATCAAGGACGGAATAATCGAGGACGTAAAGTTCAACACCTTCGGCTGCGGCAGCGCCATAGCTTCCAGCTCCATGGCTACCGAACTTATAAAGGGCAAGCCGCTCTCGCAGGCGCTCGAACTTACAAACAAGGCGGTGGCGGAGGCGCTCGACGGGCTGCCCGCGCACAAGATGCACTGCTCGGTGCTCGCCGAAGAGGCCATCCGCGCGGCAATAAAGGATTACTACGACAAAAACGGCATAGAGTACGACAAATCGCTCTTCCCCGAACCCGACGAAGAACACGAGATACACGAGGACTGAGCCGCCTGTTGTGCGGTTCTATCGCTTTTTGTGTGTAAAGTGTTAAATACGGTTGGCAAATGCGCCGCGGCTTTCATCCGTTGACAGCTGCCGCGCATTTTTTTATAATATTGGTATGCACGAGGAGTTTGCGCGCTCGCAGGCGTTTTTCGGCGGCGAAGCCATGCAAAAACTGTATAACGCAAAAGTGGCGCTGTTCGGCGTGGGCGGCGTGGGCGGCTGGTGCGCCGAGGCGCTTGCCCGCAGCGGCGTGGGCGCCATCGATTTGTACGACGGCGATGCGGTCAGCCTCTCCAACATAAACAGGCAGCTCGTCGCCCTCCGTTCCACCGTCGGCAGAAGCAAGACGGCGGTGGCGGCGGAGCGCATAGGCGACATAAACCCCGGGTGCAGGGTGCGCGCCTTCGACGTGTTCATAGACGAAAATACCTTCCCCGGCGTGGATATTAAGGCTTACGACTGCGTGCTCGACGCGGTGGACACCGTCTCGGCAAAGGTGCTCATAATCTCCCGCTGCATCGAAGAAAAGGTGCCCGTCATCTCGTGCATGGGCGCGGGAAACAAGCTGGACATCACTGCGTTCAGGGTGGCGGATATCTCAAAAACTACCGTCTGCCCGCTGGCGCGCGCGGTGCGCTCGGCGCTTAAAAAGCGCGGCATATACAGGGGAGTAAAGGCGGTGTTTTCCACCGAACAGCCTTCGGGCAGCATAGTGGAGGAGGACGGTTCGTCGCGGCATATCCCCGCATCAAACGTGTTTGCGCCCGCCGCTGCGGGCCTCATGCTCGCGCGCGAGGCAGTACTTTCGATAATTTCGGGCGGTGCGGCCGATGATTGACAGCGAGAACAGGCAGGCGTGGGCGGAACGCTCTATAATAACAAAATTCCGCAAGAGCATATGGGCGCCCTTTTTAGAGGCGGTGCGCGTATATAAGCTGATCTCCGAAGGCGACAGGATAGCCGTGTGCGTTTCGGGCGGCAAGGATTCCATGCTGCTCGCCAAGCTCGTGCAGGAGCTGGAAAGGCACGGCAGCCGCAATTTTACCGCTGAATATATATGCATGGACCCCGGCTACAATGCCGAAAATCTGGAGAGAATAAAGTATAACGCAGGCCTGCTCGGCATTCCGCTGAACATCTTCCGCTCGGACGTGTTCGAGGCCGCCGAGATGGTAAACGCTGATTCGCCCTGCTATATGTGCGCACGAATGCGGCGCGGCTGCCTGTATGCGCGCGCAAAGGAGCTGGGCTGCAACAAGATAGCGCTCGGCCATCACCGCAGCGACGTCATAGAGACCACGCTGATGGGCATGTTCTACGGCGGACAGGTGCAGGGGATGATGCCCAGAATAAAGAGCAGCAACTTTGAGGGCATGGAGCTCATACGCCCCATGTACTGCATCTCCGAAGAGGACATCGAACACTGGCGCGACTACAACGGCCTGCACTTTATCGCGTGCGCGTGCAGCTTTACGCAGAGGCTGGCAGACAGCGGGCAGGCGCGTTCTGTCCGCGCCGAGATGAAGGAGCTTGTAAAAGAGATGAAGAGACGCAACCCCGACGTGGAGAAGAGCCTTTTCAGGAGCATACACAACGTGCAGCTCGACACCCTGCCCGGCTGGAAGTCGCAGGGCGTTGTGCACAGCTTTCTTGAACGATTCGAAGACGACTGAACAAAAATCGTGCCGCAAGGCACTTTGAAAAAGGTAATTTATGCCCTACGGCATAAAAATAAATGGAAAGGAGAACAAAATTATGTCTTATCCCGTAACCAGGCTCGAGGCAGGCAAGATGCAGATAGGCGGCTGGGTATATACCGTAAAGGAACTCAAGACCGCATGGAAGCTCACCTACGATATGGGCAACATGGAAGTAGTTATCAACGTACCCAAGGCTACCGCCGCAGACGTTGATGAACTTCAGGCAAAACTTCAGGAGAAGTTTTAATCGTCCGCTGTAATTTTTACAGAAGAGAAAGGCTGCCGCCCGCGCATTTGCGCGGGCGGCAGTTTTTTGTATGGCATATTTTTTAGGTCTTACACCCTGCCCAGCAAAAAGTCAACCGAACAGCCGAAGTATGCGGCGATCTTTGCAAGGTTGTAGACCGAAGGCCTGCTCTTGCCTGCAAGCCAGTTATAAAATATTCCCCACGAAACGTCGGCTTTTTGCGTAAATTCGTACTGGCTCGTGCCCGTTTCTTTCAGTATCTTTCTCAGCAGCTCGCCGAACGGCTTTACATCTTTGTACTGTTTATCCTCGCGCGGGTAGTCGTTCAGCCCGAGCAAAAAGTCTGCCGAGCAGTTGAAAAACCCGATCAGCGCAATAAAAGTGTCGTAATTGGGCGCGCGCTTGCCGCATATATAAGAAGACAGTTTCGAGCTGCACGTATCCATTGCGGCGGCAAGCTCCGTTTGGTTCAGTTCGCGCTCGTTCATCAGCTCTTTCAGGTTTTCAGACAGTTTCGACAAATTAACCATAAAACAGACCCTTTTCTACAAAGTATTATCCTCTGAACGGAGAATATTTTCTTGCGTTCTTTCAGTTCAGAGGTTATAATACAGATACATTGAAGTCTGCGCGGACGACGATAGAAGACAAAAGGAGTATAAAATTTATGGAACAGGAAGAACAAAAAGATACATACGCCGTAGGCGTGGAGCAACTTGCCGAGGACATAGTTTATTGCATAGGCGAATATTTCGACTGCACCGCGGTGCGGAGCGGCGGCGGGGTGCTGCTGCATTTTGCAAACGGGCAGCTGTTCAGGCTCACGGTTACCCGGGCATAAAAGGCGCCGCCCGCGCATTTGCGCGGGCGGCAGCCTTTTATATTCGGGGGGCAGACCGAAAAGATGCGGCATACCTGCCGCCGTTTTCTGTCCGCGATGTACATGGAACAGCATATTATATGTATAAATTATCATCCTTATTATAACATTGCATATATGAAAAATCAATACCTTTAACTAAATTTTATAAAAATTGCAACATAATTATCCATTTTTTGACTAATATGACCTGCTCCTTGCATATACAATATCTATCGGCCAACAAATAAGTACATGTATTATGCTGATATGCGTATTCTGGCGGCAAGCAGTCTTAAAGGCTGCTTGCCGAAACAACCTAAGCTGATTTTTCGTTTGCCCCGAAGAGCTTACGGCGGACAGTTTGCGCGCATTGTATGTAAGAGGAGGTTTTTTATGTACGCTAAAAGAAAATTGTTGCTTGGCATTCTGAGTGCCGTCATCTTTGTGTGCGCCGCAGTATTGCTCATCCTGCCGCTGCGCACATCTGTCGTCCGCGCGCAAATGACGCAGGATCCCGGGAAATACACTTCGCTTGCGATAAAGACGCAGGATATCAGCCTCGAAGCGGGCATGCAGGCGGAAGATCTTAAAGAGCATATAACGGTGACGGCCAATTACAATGGCGGCTCCGACGAGCTTTCGCCCGATGACTACACCCTCTCGTTGCAGGAGGGCGGGCTTCTTACTGCCGGTCAGCCTAACACGCTCGTCGCGACCATAAATGACGGTACTGCTACGGGCAGCGTATCGCTGCCCGAGGTTTCGGCAAATGCAAACAATGTGGTCACCCGTATAGTGCTTAACGGCAGTTCCGTCATATTCTCACCGTATAGCAATGCGGACGTGTGGCGTGCTCTTTCCGGTACGGTTTACATGAGCAACGGCAATGATTATCCGCTATCCAACTATAAAAACAATGTAGGTTGGCAGGTAAACTATATCGGTTTCAATGACCTCTTCCCCGATTCTGCGGCGGAGACGCAGCAAGGTACTTATACCAGGGCTGTTACGGTTTCATGTGTGAACTCCGAAGGGGTCACTGTCACCTCGGCCGAATACGGCATTACCGTAACTTGGGTTGAGCCTGCTGTTCTTACGGCTACGCCTAAAGATAATTTGGGTATGTTATATGCCGGGCAGCCGATAAATCCCGACGACTTTACTTTGCGTGTAAGGTATGATATCGAGTTGCTCGGAACATCGTTGTTCCGTACTCTCAATGTCGATGACTATGGAATCGTGTATCAGAACGGTGGTGACACAATACAGTTTGGCGATACATATGTGACGTTCACATATAAAGAAGGCAGCGCTGAACAGTTGATACGGCAGTTTAATTTTGAGTTGTACAATATTACCATCAGCGAAGAGTTTATTCCTGCGCCTTCGATAGCTTCGTCGTTGCCGGATTATCTGAGCCGCAAGTATGCCGGCGAGGATATCGTGTGGACGTTCAATGATTATAATGAAAACACTTCGACGGTGAATGTTGCGCTGGCGGAAACAGATGTAGAATACGTTGTAACGTTCAGCAAAAGGAATGCAGGAACGTATACAATAACTTTCATGGCGGAAGAAGGCTATAGGTATCAGGAAGTCCCTTCCGGCGTTTCTAAAGTTTATTATAAAAATGACGACGGCGAAACTATAATCGGCCTGGAATATACCCTTACCATCACCAAGGCGGAAATAGTTTCTGCCGATTTTGTGCTGCCCGAAATAAGCTGGGACTATACCGGATCCGTGGGCGAATATAAGCCCGTGGCGCCCGAAACGGCGCAGGGCGTGGGGAGCGACAGCTCCCTCAACCTTTCTACCGCGGGTGTGGGCGGCGCTGTAACGTTCACATGGCAGTATCGGAATATAAGCAGCGGCGAGGTGACCGAGGATATGCCCACTGACGCCGGCACATATGATGTATGGCTGGTCATCTCCGGCTTTGCCAACTATGAAGATTACACCACGGCTGAAAAGCAGTTCATCATAAATTCTGCGGAAGTGGCGCTGCCCACGCTCAACGCTACGTCGTTTGAATATACGGGCAAAACAATATATCCCACAGTAAATCCCGCGCAGAGCAACCTTTACGGAACGAAAAATGACGGCGGGCTGAATGTCGGCGACTATTCCGTAAAGTTCAAGCTCCACGATCCCGCCAACTATCATTGGGCGGATAATGCGGGCACGGGCGAGAATAATGCCGTATATACGATAAAGTGGTATATCACGCAGGCAGAAAACGAGCTGACAATAGATATCGAAGATTGGGAATTTGACGAAACTTTCACACAGCTTGAACAGCCTTTTATAACGCATATCAAATTTGAGAAAGAGGGCGGAAGCCCCGAGTATCACTATGAATATGAAGGCACCGATATTACTGACAAAGTAAACAGCGGAGATTATCAGTGGGAAGCAGGCAACTATGTTGTGTATGCCATATACAAGGGCAACGATAACTTTAAGGATGTCGAATCCGCAAGGGTGCCGTTCGTTGTTGAGCGTATGCGTATAGCAAAGCCCTCTCTTGCGAACAGCGTGTTTACTTACAGCGGCAACGAAACAGACATCACCGCAAACGGCAATATAAACAACTTCAACGAAAATCAGATGTCGATCACCGCGGCAAGCGCAACGAAGGGAACGGCTGCGGGCAAGTACAGCATTGTTATTCAACTCGGCGCGAATTATCAGTGGAATGACGATACGACGGCTGATATCACGCTTAATTGGCAGATAAACAGGCTGCTGGTTGATAGTCCCGAGCTGGAAGGCGGCGGCACTACGGTTTACGCACCCAAGGCCAACGAGATACATATAGATAATTTCAATAGCAGTTACTTTACTGTTTCCGGCGACAGCCGACTTACTTTCTCCGGCAACGAAGTGACCGTTACAAACCAGACCGAAACGTTGGCCATTGCGGGCAGGTATGAAATAATATTAACGCTTAATAGCAACTATTGCGTAAACAGCACCGACGCGGCTAAGTTCGGCGAAACGCTCACCGTTGAGCTTACATGGGTAATACAGCGCCTCGGCGTGGAAAGGCCTTCTGCGGAACAGAAGGTAACTTATGAGAAGGGCGTGGCGCAGTCCTATGAACTTGAAGACGGCTTCATCGCCTATTCTGCCAAAACGGGCGACGGTAACAGCATAAACGCGGGCTATTACGACGTAACTTTCACGCTCAATCCTAACTACTGCTGGGGCGCAAGCGGCAGCGGCGATATGGCCGACTATCCGCTTAAAAAGGCTTTTGTTATCCTGCGCCAGGAAATTGATGAGCCCACGATAGAGGCAAGTTCGCTTAAAACCACCTATACCGCCGAAGCGCAGACCGTAACTGCGAGCGGCTACGATTCCGCCACAATGGACTATGACGCAACGGCAGAGAAGGGAGACGCCATTTCCTCCAAAGACGGCGTAACGTTCACGGCGACCAATGCGGGCACTTACAATATAACTTTCCGGCTGAAAGATACCGATAACTATACATGGAAAGGGGGCGACACTGCTCCCAACGGGCCCGCAGCGGTTCCGGTGGAATTTACATGGGTGATAAACAAGGCCGCTATAACAGTTACGGGCGCGGACGAGTATCAGGGCTGGGCGTACGGCGTAACGCCCACAGCCACCGACACGCTGAACATTTTGCCCGTGCTTGCGGCGGATAATTCCAAGCAGATAGGCGATCCTGCAATAACCTATACATATAAAGACAGCGGCGGCAGCGTGCTTGGAGACGAGATCTTCGCAACTTCGCCTGCGGGCAACTATACGCTCGTGGTCTCCGTGGCGGAGGGCGAAAACACGCTGGCAAATACCAAGGAGTATACGTTTACAATAACTAAGAATACGGCCGTGATAAGCGATGCCACGCTTGCCGGCAAAACAGAAAATATAAGCTGGACTTACGGTGACGAGCCCGGCAAGCTTTCCTATACCGTAACGGTGGGCGATACCAACATAAAGGGCTTTGCAACCTATGAATATTCCACCCGCGGCTGGAATGAAAACTGGGTAGGACTTGGCAGCAAAGTCGACCTTACAAAAGATTCCGATGCGGGATATTATAAGGTGGTAATAACCATCGCCGAGGATGCGAACAATTACTCCGGCGACGAGGTTACCATAGAATTTACCATAAATAAGCAGACCGTTGAAGTGCCCGTCCTTGCTGGCGGCGACGGCGTGGGCCAGTATGGTAACAGATACTTCACATACAACGGTTCGTCTCAGCATCCTGATGTTAAAGTTGAGCTTGAAGAGGGGCTCTATTCCGTAATATATTCCGAAGAGAGTACGACGTACGGCGATTATTATGTTAAAATCGTTCTCGCGCAGCCAAACAATTACGAATGGTCTGAAGACGGTCTTGTAAACTTGCCCGGCGTAGCACAGGACGTAATAAACGGTGCAACCGTTTCGATGTGGTACCTGATCACCAAGACGACTTATACTGTTACGCTTAATATGGTCGGATGGACTTTCGGTGCCTATAATGCCGAGGACAACAGCCCTGCTCCTGATTTCAGCGTGGCGGAAAGTCAACTTACCGAAAGCGACTACCGGGACGTAATTTCTGCGGAAGTTGAATATTGGTATTACGGCGCAGACTATAAAGGCCACGAAACTGCAGAAACGGCAACAAATGTCCGTCCCACTCAGGTCGGCACATATACCGTATTTGCTGTAATCAGCGGAACTACCAACTGCGAGGAGATGAGGCCCAGCACCACCTTTACCGTTTCGCCTGCAACTTTGAAAGTGGATGCGGCAGGTTACGTCGCCGAATATGACGCTCGCGAGCATGGCGCGGTGAGCACAATGACCGTTACCGCAAAGACGGACGACGGCAATTCCAACGGCTTGGAATTGGTCAAGGATCATGAGGATTGTACGATAGAGTTCCTTGTGGACGGGGAATGGACAGCAATGCCGCAGGTGCGCAACGTTGCCGACAGCGCCACCATTGAATACCGCATATCCTACCCCAACCACGAGATGTTTGAAGGCTCAATAACGGTAAGAATAACCCCTTATACCATCGGTGCGGAAAATATTGAATGGACCAACGAAGACTCCGCCAATACCGCATATACCTATAACGGCTCAGATCAGAACGATATAACGGCTTCCGCGACCGGACTGAACAATGAAGACGGCGACCCTGAAACGTTTAAGCTTATTGTATCGCTCGGCGGAGGCAAGTCGAAATTTAAGGACGCGGGCAACTACACCTTCACGGCAAAATTGCCCGCCGATACTGCTCTTGCCGGCAACTACACGCTTGAAGATGTTGACGGCGGCGCAACTATGCAATACGCAATGAACCGCCTTGCCGTTGAGATAGGGGCAGAGGATGCCGAAATGATCTATGGCGACGAGCCGCCCGTCCTTGGCTTGGACTACCTCGGCAAAAACGAGTTCGTTGAAAGCGACGGAATAGTGGTTTTGCGCGGCACGACGGCAACAAGCACCAGCCCGATAACGGCAAACGGGCACTCCTACCGCACATATATCGACCGCATTGAAGATAACGACAGGCTTTCCAACTATACCATAAACGGCGAGTGGGGCGAGGTGTTCGAAGGCTACGGGCTTGCCGCCAATGAAAAGTACGACGGCGTTATGATGGTAACTGCCCGCCCCGTAAGCGTGGACTTTACATATGTGCCCGAAACTTACAACGGCAGCGAGCAGGATGTTTCCGCGGAGGCGGAGGCGGTCGAAGGCAATTCCTCCTCGGGCGCTGTGAGCGACGAAACCATAAGGTTTGATTACAGTTACAGCTGGACGAGTATCGGAAACGAAACTTCGTCCGTAGACGCCGTGCTCAACAGGGGCGCGTATGTGGTCACCGTCACACTGCCCGAAAACAGCAACTATGTGATAGAGGGCGTAAACACGCATGAGTTCGAAGTTGCGGCATATTACGTCACGAACGACGTTATATGGTCGGAGGTTACGTTCACCTACAACGGCGAGAACCAGAGCGGCGCTGCCGGGCACCTTGCCACATTCAACGGCATCGGCGGCGATGCGGCGGAGGGCAAGTATGAGCTTATAACGACCACGGCGGACGAGTTCAGGAATGCGGACAGATATACCTTTACGGCATCGTTTGACGACGGCGATAACGAGTACGGCAACTATGTGATAAGCGCCAAAGAAGAGTATACAATCGCGCAGCGCACCGTATATATAACGCTGTACAGCGCCACCGTGACATACGGCAACGAACTGCCCGCTCTCTCGTGGAAGTATTCGGGCGAAAGCGCGGCAAACGGTCTGCTGCAGTTTGTGGACGGCATTTCGCAGGGCGACGCCATCTATAATATCATAGCAAGCGGCCTTGAAACGGAGCTGCGTGACGGCGTGACGTGCGTAATAAGCCCGCAGGGCACTTACACCGTTATTGTCAGCGGCGAAGCGATCGGGGATCTTGCCGATGTGATCGGCAACTACGATGTGCAGATAACCCCCGGCAAGCTCAACGTTGAAAAGCGCGCCATAACCGTTACGATCATCGCGGCGGAAAGCACATACGGCGAAGACCGCGCCGCACTTACCGCGGAAGTTACCGAAGGTGAGCGTTACGGCGAAGATAAGCCCTATAAACTCTCCGCCGAAATCGATAAGACTACTGCGGCGGGCAGCTATCCCATAACGCTTAAAAACATTATGGGAGATAAGTATGCCATAACCGTGGCCAATGAGCAAGATACGCTCTACACAGTCAATAAGGCGACAATTAAAGACGTTAGCGTAACGCCCGCACCGGGGCTTGTTTACGCCAATGCCGACCTGTTCGGAAAGGCGTTTACAAAGTCTGCCATCACGGTAAACGATATGAAGCAGACCTGGATGTATTCGTCTGCGAAAGACGGCGAATATAAGTCCGCGCTCACGCTTAAAGATGCAGGCGAATATACCGTATACTATAAGATAACCGCCGATAACCACAACGAACTTACCGGCTATTTCACCGTGACGATCGGTAAGGCGCAAGTTACGATATCGGCGACTGCAGGCGTGACTTACGGCGATCCCGTGCCCGTGCTCGGAGATTATGATTTCAGCTACAACACAACCGGCGTGGAGAACTTCGATGCCGCAGCGGAGGGCATAAAACCCGGCGAAACGTTCAAAGTTGAAACCGACTATGAGCAGGGCGACACCGCAGCGAAAGATTACACCATAACCTTAAGCGGCGATAAAGAGGTAAAGAACTTTATCATAAAATACTCCGACGGCACGCTCAGCGTGGCTAAAAAGGCTGTAAGGCTGTATGTTGAGAATCACCAGATAACATACGGCAATCAGGAGGCGCTCACTCTTCAGCTTGCCGCAGGTTCCGAACTCGTTGCCGGCACCATCATCGAAGACTTCCTGAAATATCTCGACGTGACTGACGCAGACGGCAGGAAAGTAACCGTGTTGCAGGGGTATGTGCTGCCCGAAGATCAGGCAGCGGGGGAATATCATATAACCGGCCGGAATGAGGACGGCAACTATGATATAACCTATACCTATACGACCAACTACGGGTACAGCACATACACTATCGCCCCCGCAGCTGTTACGGTAACCCCGGGCGGTACCTCCGGCAGTTACAACGGCGACCCGTTCACGTTCAATCCCACGGCCGATGTGGATGGGCTGAATTTCACTGTTACCTATTACAAAAACAACGGCACTACCACGGATCCCGACTATGGCGAAGAGGACAAACTGACGGAAGCCCCCACGGACGCGGGCAGGTATGTCGCCGTAATAACGGCCAACGATAAGAACTACACCGTTACCAACACGGCTGTGCCTTTTGAAATATACAGGCTGGTGTTCTCGGTTGAGGGGATAGGGTTCAACGATAAGTACACCGCGACATATTCCGGGCAGCCTTACAGCCCTGTTCTTAACGGCGATACAAAATGGACCGGCATCGACGGCACTAAGCTCGTGGTCACCTACGACGAAGGCATAACCAACGTAACCGGCGACAGCGGCGTCCGCTTCATGGCTCATTTCAGCCTTTCCGATGAAACAAACTACTACTTGACGACCACAAGCGCAGAGACGATTGTTGTAATCACGCCCAAAGAGGTGGATATCGAATGGCGCGGAGAGGCGGAAGAGCTTGTATATCGCGGCGAATCGCTGCTCGGCCATGTCTCCGCATGGTATAAGGGCGTCGACGGCAGCGAGCACAAACTTGCAATAACCGCCGACAGAGAGTTCACCAAAGCGGGCAGCTACATATTCACCGCAAAGTTCGATACGAATGACGATTTCAGCAGCAACTATGCGCTCCCCGAAGACGTGACGCATGAATTCGGCATATCCCCCGCGGAGGTCACCGTGGAAATAGTACAGAGCGGCAAGACCTACGACGGCGTCATCGTTACTTCTTACAATGGCGTAAAGGATAGCAACTACCGCGTAACCGCGGGCGAAGTGTACGGCGAAGACGATCTTGGTATAATCATTTCCATCGCGCTCGGCTTCGCGCAGAATGCGAATAGTTACGACGTTACCGCCATTTGGAAAAATACCAACTATGACGTTACGTTCACAGAAACTTCGTTCAAGGGCGCGTATGTGATATCGTCCGCCGAAATAGCCGATGGCGATGTTAGTTACGAAATCTACGGCGGCGAACAGGGCGCAACATACGACGGCGTAGAGCACACGGCGGCAAGCGGAATGAACGTGACCACCGCAACGATAGCTGACGGGCAGCTTGGCAACACGGCCGAATGGACTTTCAGCCTTGACGACGTCAACTATTACTCCGTAAGCGACAGTCGCGTTATGCTCCGCAACGTAAAGCGCGGTGCGGACGGCGGCGTTGAAAGCTACACCGTGTACTTTAAGATAACGGCTCCCAACCACAAAGTTTACGAGGGCTCGTTCGAAGTCACCATAAATCCTGCCGAGGTTTCGGCGGAGTGGACGGAAGAGGTATTCACTTACAACGGCGCCGACCAGCGCACCAACGTGACGGCCGTTTACACCGCGCAATATGACGGCGGGGCGGAGGTAAGCCTTGTTACGGCCTGCTCCGAGGAGTTCAAAGACGTGAACGGCGGCAAAAAGTACACGTTCACCGCCTCGTTCCGTCCCGAAGACGAACTGCACGGCAACTATGTGCTCGCCGAAGCGTCTGCCGAAGAGACCTATACGATGCAAAAGGCCGCCCTCGAATGGAGGCAGGAGTTTGCCTGGGCCGACAAGGATAACGATAATTACGCGTGGATATTCGATACCAAAGAGAATATCTTTGCTACCCGCACGTCGCCCGTGGCAACGCTTAAAAACAACCATGAATATTTAATAGAGGAGGCCTCGGACGAAAACGGCACCATAACGGTGGAATACTTCCTTGATAAAGACTGCAAAGTGCCTTTCGCAGGCACATTTGACGCGCAGACCGGCGCGGGCACTTACTATGCGCGCGTCACCGTAAAGGCCACCGGCAACTACGGCAACGCCGAAGATTCCGGCGACCTTGTCGCGGTATATTCCTTCACGGTCGAACAGAAGGCGATAACCGTCAACTGGCGCACGCAGTCGTTTGAGTTCACGGGCGACATAAATACCAACACGCTTACTTTCAACTCCGAAATAATGGAGGTAAGCGATGAAATAGGCGCCGGCTACTACATTTCTGTTGACGGCGGCATAGTCACCATGACGGCGTCGGCTGTGGGTGTTTACGGCGTAACGCTTACGCTTACCGACGATAACTATAAGTGGCAGGCGAACGAAGCCGAACGCGCTCTTTCCGTGACGTGGAGCATCGCTGACGCGACCAACGGCTGGGAGATCGAGCTCACCATAACGGGATGGATCTACGGTGAATATGAAGAGGCAAAGAACGCTCCCCATGCGCAGGCCCTTTACGGCACGGTGGTATATTACTACTCCGTTAACGGCGCGAACGAACCCACAGACCTCACGGGGCTGACCTCTGCGGTGCCCGTAAATGCGGGTACTTACTGGGTCGTGGCATATGTGAATGCCACTGCCGACTACACGGGACTGTTCGCGGCCAAACAGTTCACCATCTCCAAGGCGCAGATAGATGTGCCTACGGCCAGCGCCGAAACATATGAATACACGGGCAACAGCCAGACATATCTGCCCGAAGGCTTCCTTGCAGATACGATGTATATCTCCGGCAACGTTCAGACGGGTGCGGGCAGATACACCGTCACAGTCACCCTGCGCGATACACGCAACTATGAATGGGCGGACAAAACGACGGATAGCAAGGAATATACGTTCATCATAGGCAGGCAGAAGGTCACGGCCCCCGCCGTTCCCGCAGGGCAGTGGACTTACGACGGCTCGGAAAAGGGCGTCACGCTTGAAAACTTCTCCAGCACCATCATGGGCGTGTATTCAATGGACGGACTCTCGCTCGAAGTTGCGGGCGTCACGGGCGTAAGGTTTGTGACCACCGATGCGGGCACTTACGAAATAGTCATCTCGCTCAAGGATACCAAAAACTATAAATGGGCGGACGGCACGGACGGATTAGTCACGCTCAAATGGCGCGTAGGCAGAGCGGAGAACAGCTGGAAGACGGTGCCCTATATTAAGGGCTGGACTTACGGCAACACGCCTTCCCGTCCTTCGGGCGAGGCGGCGTTCGGCGCAGTATCCTATGCTTACTATAACGAAGAGGATCGGCAGATTACGCCAAATGCATACACCCCCGCGGGAGATTACTATGTTATAGCTTCCGTTGTCGGCAACAGCAACTATGACGGGCTGGAATTCCGCAGGGAGTTCTCCGTTGCGAAGGCAAAATACGATCTCAGCGGCGTAACGTGGACGGCGCAGGCCGAATACACCGGCAAGGAACTTCGTCCCGCGGCAACCGGCCTGCCCGTCGGGCTTGACGGCTTCGCGGTAAGCTATACCGTAGAGGGCGCGACGGACGCGGGCGAATATAGCCTTTCCGTCACCTTCACCACTAAAAGCGGAAACTACTTTATCCCCGAAAAGGATACGGTAGAGTTCAAGATCCTGCCCAGAACCGTAACGGCGCAGTGGCAGAGCGGCGAACTTACTTATAACGGAAGCGACAGACGGGACGAGGTAATAGCGTTCTATACGGACGTAAACGGCCAACCTCAGTCGCTTAAAGTAGAGCTCACGGGCGCCGAGGAATTTATCCGCGTAAACGAAGAGGGTTACACGTTCACGGCGACCATGCCCGAAGGCGTTAAAAATTACGTGCTGGCAGAAGAAGCAAAGGCGGTGTTCCACATCCTGCCCGCGGATATAACGGTGAACATTCTCGACTATACGGTGACTTACACGGGCGAAGACTTCGCCGAAAAGCACGGCACCTATAACTACGAAGTTACGGGCGGCGGCTATGTTAAAGGCGACGACCTCGATATCACGCTCTCCATACTTGCAGACGAGGCAATAAACGTCGGCTCCTATGCGATAGGCGGTTCGTCAGCCAACGCCAACTATAACGTTACGTTTATCCAGGGCGTGTTCAGCATACGGCACGCGCGGCTCGGCGTAAAGGTAAATGCGGGCGGCGGCGAATATTTGGGCACGATCGCGGAGGCAACGGCAGAGTTTACCGACCCCGACGGCGCGCCTGCCGGTGTCGGCGGCTTTGTGATAACCTATTCGGGCGCCGCCAACAACGGCACTATCGTGAACGGACCCGATGTGCCTGCGCTTCCCGGAACGTACGTCGTTACGGTCTCGTTTGAAAACGCAAACTATATCGCCGATGGCGGCGTGGCCACAATGATAATCTCGCGCGCGACGGTCTCCCTTCCCGAAATAAGTTCCGTTCAGTACAGCGGGCACAACATGAAGGCCGATATCGCGGACGGCGAGCTCTATACCGTCGAAGTCAACGAGGGCGGTATAAACGTGGGCAGCTATCCCGTTGAACTCAAACTCCGCAATTCCTACAATTACCGCTGGAGCAACTCCTCGGGCGATACCGCTGTCGTATACTTCACCATCACCATAGCGGATAACAGCATAACCGCGCCCGAGATCAACGCTACATATGTCTACGGCGAAGCGATAGCGCCCTGGGGCGCGCAGGCCGAATTCGGCAGCCCGGACGACATCTATTACCTGTTCTCCGAAAGCGAAAACGGCAGCTTCACGCCGACCGTTCCCGTAAATGCCGGTACCTACTACGTGCGCGCGGCGATAGCTGCCACTTCGAACTACTACGGCGCGACCTCTGCCCGGGCGGTGAAATTTGAAATTCTGCCCAGGCAGGTAGCCGCGCCCGGACTGCAGAACGGCTCCACCGTCTACACCGGCGGCGAGCAGAGCAACGTGCTCTTCGGCTACGACAGGACTTACATGTCGGTATCCACCGGATCGCTCAGCATAATGCAGACGGAGGACGGCAACCTCAGGCTTTCGGCTACCAACGCCGGCAGATACGAAATAACGTTCACCCTCACCGACAGCCGCAACTTTATCTGGGAGGAGGATTTCTCCGGCAGCGTGGTATGGCAAATACTCCGCGCCGACTACGACCTCGGCGGCATAACGTTCGAAGACGCAATGTTCACTTACGACGGCTCCGAAAAGTCGGTGTTCGTAAATGGCGTCCTGCCGGAGGGGCTCAGCGTGGAATACACCGGCAACGGCATGATAAACGCGGGCACGTACAGCGTCACCGCAACGTTTACAGGTGACTATGCCAACTATAACGAAGTCGCACCCATAACGGTACGGCTCGTGATAGAAAAGGCAGACTACGACCTCAGCGGCATAACGTTCGCGGACACGACGTTCGCTTACGACGGCACCGAAAAGTCTGTGCTGGTGCAGGGCACGCTGCCCGCAGGGCTTAAAGTCGAATATTCCGGCAACGGCATGGTGACCGTAGGCACTTACAGCGTTACCGCAACGTTTATCGGCGATTACGACAACTATAACGAAGTCGCGCCCATGACGGCACGGCTCGTGATAGAAAAGGGCAATTACGATCTCAGCGGCATAACGTTCAAGGATACGACGTTCGCTTACGACGGCACCGAAAAGTCCGTGCTCGTGCAGGGCACGCTGCCCGCAGGGCTTACGGTCGTATATTCGGGCAACGGCAGGATAAATGCGGGCACTTACAGCGTTACGGCAACGTTTGCCGGCGATTACGACAACTATAACGAAGTCGCGCCCGTAACAGTCCGGCTCGTGATAGAAAAGGCAGACTACGACCTCAGCGGCATATCGTTCGAAGACACGACTTATACTTACGACGGCACCGCCAAGACGCTTGTCATAAAAGGTACCCTGCCCGAGGGCGTTAACGTAACTTATACGCCCAACACCATCACCAACGCGGGTTCGTTAAAGGTAACGGCGACCGTAGCCGGCGACTCCAACCACAACGACGCGGTGCTCACCGCCCTGCTCACGATAGAAAAGGCCACGCCCGACTATATCCTGCCCGAAAACCTTACGGCTATGGGCGGTCAGATGCTCTCGAGCATAGAGCTCCCCGCGGGCTGGCAGTGGCAGAACGGCATGCAGACGGTGGGCGATGAAGGCGAGAACAAGTTCACGGCCATATTCACCCCCGCCGATACCGCAAACTACAACATAGTGGTAATGGAACTCACCGTGTCCGTCACCGGGCTCGGCCTGTCGGATTCGGCCATACTCTGGATAGTCCTTGCCTGCATAGCATTCGTCGCGCTCGTCATCGGCTGGATGGCAGTTTCGCTCGCAAGGAAGTCGCGGAGAAATAACAACAATTACAGAAGGCGCTAAGCGTTTTGCGGAGGGCAAAGCCGCATGTGCAGGCACGGAATTAGCAGTGGTCTGTGCCTGTAGGCGCGGAGGCGCATCAAGTCCCGGGGCAACGGGATCCTCCAAAATCAGAGAACGTCGGCATCAGCACCGGCGTTCTCTTCCTTTGTGCCGGAGGCGGCTTTTTTGTGCGCCGCGCTTTGCTTTTTGCGCGCCGTGTGATATAATGTGACCGTAAGGAGAAGTTATGAACAAGACAAACGCGATGAGGATACTGGAAAGGGAGGGCGCCTTATACAAGCTGCACACCTACGAAGGCGGCGCGCTCTCCGGCATGGAGGTCGCGCGGGAGCTGGGCGAGGATGCCGACAGTGTGTACAAGACGCTCGTCACCGTTGCCGCGCCCTCGCGGTTCTATGTGTTCGTAATACCCGTCGCCGCCGAACTCGACCTCAAAAAGGCGGCAAGGGCGGCGGGCGAAAAGGCGGTGGAGATGCTGCCGCAAAAGCAGCTGCTGCCCGTAACGGGGTACGTCCACGGCGGCTGTTCGCCCGTGGGCATGAAGAAGCCGTTCCCCACATTTTTCGACAGCTCTGCCGAGGGCAAAACGATATTCGTCAGCGCAGGCAGGGTGGGCATGCAGGCCGAACTCGCCTGCTCCGATCTCGTGCGCATAACGGGCGGCAGCTTTGCGCAGCTGACCCGCAAAGGTCTTTAAGGGGGGAGCATGGTAAAGAAACTCAGGATAGCAGCGCTCATTGCGGCGCTTATCGTGCTTGCGGCGGGCACGTTCTTTGCCGCGGCGTGCGGTGGCGGACAGAAGGGCGGCACGCCCGTAACCGGTGACGACGGCGGGGACGGAAATTACGGCGAAGATGGCGATGGCGAAGAGGACGCCGCGGACGGCTCCTCATCGGCAGGGCCCGTTACGCAGGCGTTGTGGGAGGATACGGTGTGCTGCTACACGCTGGAAAATTACCTCGCCGGCAAGTGTAATTTTACGTTTACCTTAAACAATTACGTAACAGATGTGCAGCAGACCGCGGGCGTGACCTATCTGTGCGCCGAATTCGACGGTTATGCCCTGCGGCTTACGGGCCATACCGCCGAGGACGCTCCGGGGTATTACAGCTTCGAAAGTTATTATCTTGCGGGCGGAGGGACGGACTCCGATGCCGCGGTCACGGCATATTCGTACGACGAAGCCGCAGGCGTGTGGCGCACTGCCGAAGTCACGGCAAGATACATTTATATGCCTGACGAAGAGCAGACGGCGGAGCTGCTCGCCTATGAAAACTTCCGCTACGACGCCGCAACTGACTGTTATGTGAATTCTGTTACTCTGTACGGCGGCATGGGCGGCGCTGCCGTGGGTCCCCTGCCTGCAGGCTGCGTGCGCCTCAGTTTCGGCGCGGACGGCAGCATCACCGCGGAAATATCGCAGAACGTCGGCGGATATGTTGCCGGCGGCACCGTAACGGTGACCAAAGCAGGCGCAACAAAGGTCACGCCGCCCGAAACGGCAGTCTGAAAATATTTGTATGGCCCCCTTGCGGGGGCCGTTTTTTGTGCGCTTAAAGGTGTGATTTTCATAATAAGCACTTTTATGCCGCAGGTGGTTGCCTTTTATATTCGGGTGTGATAGAATATTTGTAAGCGGCGTGAAAATTTTGTGAAAGCACATACGGGATTTGCACGGCGCACAAAAGCTAATTTTACGGAGGTTTTTTATGGCTGAAGAAATCGAAAACGTTCAGCCCGCACAGGACAAGCCCGCCCAGACCGAGGGCGAAGGCAAGGGTTCGTTCCTGCCCGAACAGCCCCGTCGCGGCGGCTTCTGGGGAAAGGTGGACGAATGGTTCGGCATAACGAGGAGCGGTTCCAACTACCGCACCGAGATCGTTGCCGGCCTGACCACGTTCATGGCGATGGTCTACATCCTCATGGTAAACGCGGGTATGTTTGCAGGTGTTATCGACAGCAGCGATCCTTACGGCGCGGCTTACATAGCCACCGCTGTGGGCGCCATAGTGGGCACCATGCTCATGGCGTTTCTTGCAAGGATGCCCCTTGCTCAGGCTTCGGGCATGGGCATAAACGCGTTCATCGTGTTCACGCTCATCAATATGGGCAACGACGCAACGGGGCTCACCTATGCCAACACAATGGTGTTCGTGCTGCTCGACGGCATCATATTCCTCATCCTCACGGCAACGGGCCTGCGCAAGAAGATATTCGAGGCCATTCCCGCGGGCGTGCGCCACGCCATACCCGTAGGCATAGGCATGTTCATAGCCTTTATCGGCATGCAGCAGGCGGGCATTATAGTGAATAACGACAGCACGCTTACGGGCTTCATATCGTTCAACGTGCTCTCCGGCACGGATTTCATGACGTACGATGCGATAAACAACGCGTACGGCGGCATGCTCACCGCCATAGTCGCCATAGCCGGCGTCATAGCCATTGCGGTGCTCTCCAAAAAGAACGTAAAGGGCGCGGTGCTCTGGGGTCTGCTCGGTTCTGCGGTGCTGTTCTATGCGCTCGCCGGCATATCGTTCGCATGCGACGTCCCCGCCGCAAAGACGCTGTTTGAAAATATCGAACTCACCAACCCGCTCGACGCGTTCGGCGCATGGGGCAGGGATTCGGTGGGCGTGGTCTTCTACGAGGGCTTCAACTTCGAACAGTACCTTGCGGTCGAGGGCAACAACGTCGGCTCGCTGATAGTCATACTCGTAACTTCTGCCATCTCGCTGTGCATGATAGATATGTTCGACACCATCGGCACGCTCTACGGCGCATGCTCCAAGGGCGACCTTCTCGACGAAAACGGCACCCCCATACGCATGGAAAAGATGATGCTTGCCGACGCCATTGCCACCTGCGCGGGCGCGGTCGCGGGTACCTCTACGGTGACCACCTTCGTCGAATCCTCCGCAGGCGTGGCCGCGGGCGGCAAGACGGGCTTCACCTCGTTCGTAACGGGCATATGCTTCATCATAGCCATGTTTTTAAGCCCCATAGCCCAGCTCGTTCCCCGCTGCGCCACCGCCACGGCCCTCATCTGGGTGGGCGTGCTCATGATGAGCTCCGTCGCCAAGGTAGACTGGAGCGACGCCGTGGACGCCATCGTGGCGTTCATGACGTTCATGGTAATGCTGCTCGGCTATTCCATCTCCAAGGGCATAGGCATGGGCATCATCACCTTTATAATAGTAAGGGTGTGCACAGGCAAGATAAAGGAGATATCCGTGCCCACATGGGTCATCGGCGCCATATTCCTTGCCACATTCCTTATAAGTTCCGTCTGACGGCGCAGCTGTCTGCGGATACCGTAAACGTTGGCGGGCGCGGCTACAGCCGCGCCCGCCTTTTGCCGGCGCTTTAGCATGAATAACCCCCCGGTTCTACTGGGGGACAATAAAAAAATACTTTAGTAAATAAAAACCTCCGTGTTAAAATAAGTGAAGGTTTGGCGACCGCATCACTTAAAATACAAGGAGGTTTTTACCGTGAAAAATGAAATAAAGCATACAGCACACTCAACGTACCTATTCGGATTTTATAGAACTTGCACAGCAATTGATGGGGCACTCACAAAAGGAAAAATTACGTCAGATCATCAATTTTAAATTTAAGAGACATTCGAGATATAATTGGTCGAATGAGAGGTTAGGAGTAGTCGAGAAATTATTGCAAAAACGTGTTCAATTTGTGTTGCATATCGTATAAGATTGAAAAATTGATATTATCGAGGAAAACGCAGAAAAAATTATAAACAATGTATTTTATGATTGGAGAAAAATTCTGCTAATTTAATAAGAAATGTTTAAGAGTGGTTGAATGGTATTTAAAAAAGGAAAAAGTTGCTTTTTTTTCAGCGATATTGACAACAATGGCTTTTTTTGATATAATATAACAAAAGTTAAAAGCGTGGTGAGGGTGATGGAAAAGAATTTGCAGCAAATGCAATTCAAAGACAGGCTTTGCCGAACATTGCTTCGTATCAATTGGTTGATTGCAATTGCTGCAATTTTGCCTGTTCTGTCAAAAATATTCATAGGCATGGCGGCTATCGGTATGGCTTTCTATTATTTGATTTTAATAGCCGTCACAATTATAACATTAGGTCTTTTTTTTGCTGAATGATTCTTTCAGAGCGTTATATAAAATCAATTTAGATGGTTTACAAGAACTTTCGAACCAAATCATTCAAGTATATCGGATTGCTCAACCCGTTCTTGCAGGGATATGCGCGTTCCTGTCTGCGATTGTGCTTATCGTAATCGTTCGGAATCAGGACGAAGCGCATAAAACAAGAAAAATTGTTTCTGTATCATTATCAGTCCTTATTGTTCTGATTGCTACCCTCGTATATTATATTAAACTGATTTAAGGGGGTAACTATGAAAATTTTTTTGATAAACAGATCGGATGTTTTACTTTTTTCAGATGACAAAAAGTTAAAAGTGGGGAAAGAAAACGGCAGAGAGTATATTGACGCCCCTGTTTTGCCGGATGGAAGAATTGTTTTGCGGGCAATCCGTAAACCCGAACTCTCCCATTCAAATTGGTGGTTTTATGTTGTATTTTTCTGGATAATCGGAATATTGGGATTGTTCACGCCCAGATATTCTCGCTTTGATTACGTTTTAGATTGCAACATCACGCTATACGACAGTCAAACGCAGAATCTCTGGCTTCGATTTAACCACTTTATCAACAAAAAGTCAAGTATCCCCGTAGCTGCAGTTACAGTGCCGGAAGGTACGGTTGCACAGATAGAAAATGCCGTATACACTTATGATAAAATTTCGCACAGGCGGAGAAAAATTTATCAACTTGTATCTTGGCTCATGCGAATAGCCGTCATCGTTGCGGTTTGTTTTATAATTATTTAAGGGAGGGAGAAAAATGTTAAATTTACTGGCTACAAAGATTGATGGTTTGGAAATTGCTTATATAGCAGTGGGGATTTTACTTGGTATCGCGATTATCGCGGCATTTATTGCCCAAATCGTGATCGCGATCGGATATTGGCGCGGAAATCGCACGAATAATTCGTTGGGGCTATCAGGCGGAGAGTATGCGCGTAAACTTCTTGATCAGAATGGAATGCCTGATGTTCAAGTAAAAAAATGCGGTATCATGAGAACCATTTTATTCGGAAACCATTATAGCATTACGAAAAGAACGGTTTATCTTCGTATGCGCACGATCAATAAACCCAGTCTTACAGCTGTGGCGATGGCTGCGCAAAAAGTTGCGCTTGCCGAACAACATAGGGATGGCGATGCAAAAATGATTGTCCGCAGCCGTTTACAGGGGCTTGGTGTATTTGCGCCGATTTTATTTGTCCCCTTGGTTCTTATCGGTTTCTTGGTTGATTTGTTCGTGTTAAAGACTCTTCTCTTTTCTTTGATTACCGCGGGTATTGGTTTACTGTTTATCCTATTCGGATTTATCGTAACTCTTCTGAATATTCCCGTGGAAAAGAAAGCAATGGAACGCGCGCAGGTTTTATTGGAAAGTGAGTTGACCGGAGAAGAAATGGTCACCGTCAAAAAAATCTTCCGCAGTTATCTGGTCGAATACGTATTACAGTTCATTATCGCAATCCTGCGTATTATTCAGCTGATTCTGAAAATTTTGATCAGCATTCGGAAAAAATAAATGATTTGAAAAGGAGCAATATCTATCGACCATTATTCCCTGCATAGTTTGCGCCATACGAACATCACTTTGCAGATC
>ERZ1643246.823-NODE-823-length-37301-cov-17.248134_pt1 | contig 37301 bp, 29 predicted proteins | sample MGYA00579265_ERZ1643246 | MGnify/ENA primary metagenome ERZ1643246 (study PRJEB29033, sample SAMEA4952261) | chicken gut metagenome | biome: Broiler Chicken; feature: Gastrointestinal Tract; material: Caecum | place: Ireland | collected 2018 | study: Broiler...
TGACGCCGCCGAAATACCGGTAGGCGTTGACATGGCCGGTGATCCAGGCCTCCTGTTTCATGTCCAGAAAGGACTCTGTGTAGGCGTAACCGCTGTATGGCAGCACCGCTACAAACAGGTAGGCGTCCAGCCGTTCCCCGGTGTCTGTGTCCACCAGAGCTGCCGTCTGACCGGCCCAGTCCACCTGCATGGTCTCGCCGGGCTTGTGTTCCAGGTGCATAGTAGCTTTTGTTTTGTGGACGTAGTCTACGTAATACTTGTTGAACTGGGTGGATTTGTAGGGCAGCTCGCCGCTTTGACGGCACTGCTCGCAGTATTCCACCCACAGCAGACTCAGCGTGACGCCGCTCTTCTGCATCTCACGGTGTACCCACTCGTAGTCTGGCATCTTGTACTGCTGGCCCGGCGCAGTGGACGGATACAATTTCCTGGCAACTTCTTCTGGGCTGCAGTTCTTGATCTTATCCCAGAAAAGCTCCTGTTCTGCGGCCCGCTGAAGGGCTGCTATGACTGTGCTGCGCGCACAGCTGCAGCTTTCCGCAATGCGGGTGTTGTTGATCCCAAGGCTGTGAAGCCGGAGGATCTCTTTGTAGTTGGGCATGAAATTTCCTCCTGTATCATGGATTACATCTTGCGATGCGCCTCCATTATACAGGGGTGTCTGACCGGCGGTGGGGGTGTCTGATTTGAGCGGTTAGGGTGTCTGACTCGGGCGGTTAAGGTGTCCGTCCCAGAGCGGCGTATTCAGGGAATTCTTTAGCACGACTGAATTTGATAGTCTGGAACAAGAATTGAAGTAGGCTTTTTCGTCGTAGTCGTTGTTCAGGTGTTCTTTCTTTTTTAGACTTAATTTGATATAATGTTTTAAAATAGAATATTAAGGGGGGATCAAAAGAATGCCAATGTACTTAAAGCGTGATACTATAAGACTACTTGAAGCAAGTGTTGAGTCTATTAGTATGGCAGTTACAGCGATAGGCTTGCCAAAACGATATGAATTGCGAGAATCTGTTGCTGAAAATGCGGTTGCAATTGGGCTTGCAGGTGTTTCTGCGGAACTCGCCATGAGTGCAATAATTGTTCAAGTAAAAGGGGAGCAGGCACTTTGTTTTCCATCTGGATTCTATAAAACTGGAACGCATATTGTTGATGATTTTAAGACCCTCATTACTTCACAGATTCCAAAATTGATATTTTTGACACAAAATGTGGACACTCCTTCGGAACATATATCCATGATACTGGAATTTACTGCCAAATTTAAACTGTTAACGAAGTCAAGGGCTGGCGGATTACACGCAGGAAGGGGGCCTTCTCGAGATGTTTGCATTGCTTGTATAAATGATGTGATTAGATTTATCCAGCTTTTGGGGCAATCATCCCGGATTAGGCCATATACAGAAAGCCTTCCACACATTATAGAGATGCCAAAGAGTTATGACTTGATTATTGACGATTTAATAGCAAAACTCAATCAGTCGACTTCGGCAGATGATAAAGCTACCGCAATATCTTCCATCTATCTTGTTATTCCGGACCTACCCGCAGAAAAACCCGAGTGGTTAGAAGCGTTTGATAGATTGATGGTGACACCCAAAAGTAACGATATTACATTTCTTCTCGACACGCTCAAGAATTCAAAATACGCATCGTTAATCAAGGTTGCAAAGTCAACAGATGCTATCCCGGTTGTTGTTCAAAAAGGCAATCCTGCTGCACTCCCTATTGAGCCACAATACTTAAAAAAGTCTTTTTCAGACATTAGAGATCGTTGGTATGCAGATAGAGGAACTGCAAACGGACGGCTAGATCAAAAACAATTTGATCCACCCCCCATTGAATCTGTATATGAAATTTTTGCATTTCAATTCCATGTTTTGCAAATTACAAATAGTGAGGAAGAACAATTAACTGCAGTTGATACTTGGCCGCTTGTTGCGGCTAGCCTATGTTATTCGGGGACTCTTGGGCCGTATTGGTATTTCGTAAGAACAACTTCTGACTGGGGACAACTAGAATCGTATATGAATAAAGCAGTCAAGATTGGGGGGAAACCATTACAAACAGGTTTCAAAGAGTTTAAGTTAGGCTTTGATGCGCTCAAAAATGGAAAATCTCTATCCAAGGAAGAGAAGTATGTTGCGGAATTACTAAAAGATTATGAGCAGTCTTGTGGAAAAAGAGAGGATTTGCCAAATCTTAAAACAAAATATATCAAAAAAGAAAAGGAACTTTGTGAGGAGGCTTCTTCCGACTTGATAGAAGTAGCAAACGAAGAAATGCCTGTTGGGAAAATGCTAGTAAAAATAGCAGAGAATAGGTACACATTCAATAGTGAGGGAAGCCGAAAATATTGGGCAAGAATATTGTGTGAGGCCGCCTCGGACATTGAAGATACACCCGGCTTACTGGCAATTTTAAAGTCTCCAGAACTAATAGTGGCACATACAGCCGCCAGAAAAGCATTTAGACTAATAGATTTTATAAATTATGGGCCAAAGATTGAGTGATTGTTATAAAAAGAAAGTTATAGCAATCCAACCTGCAAAACACCACAAGTTCTTATTTGGTTCACCAAGCTCCACCAGGAGAGCCAGATAAACCTTTTGGTTTGTCTGGCCCTTTTCCATATCGGCGGTACAACAGAAGAGAAAGGAAAGTAGGGATGAGCATGAAGCAAACCAATCGCCTGAAGCGGGCGGGCGCAGTTTTCTGCGCCGGAGCCCTGGTTCTGTCCCTGTTTCCCGCCACCCTGGCGGCGGGAAGCGGGCCGGCAGAGAGCAGCAACATCAACAAACAGAACTACAGCAGATGGAGCAGTCCGGTGACCTCCTACCTCTATGAGAATGAGAGCGGCGGCCTCACCCGGGTGGAGTACACCGGCGGCCAGGTGGTGGTGGAAAACTACAGCGCCTCGTTTGCGTTCCTGGACAGCCGCACCATTCAGCCGGAGCTGCCCATCTGGGGCGGCTTCTTCGCCGGGGAGAGCTACAACTTCCTGGTGTTCGGCCAGAGCAACGCCGCCGAGAGCGACAGCACCGAGGTCATCCGGGTGGTGAAGTACGACAAGAACTGGAACCGCCTGGGGGCGGCCAGCCTGAAGGGTGCCAGAACCACCATTCCCTTTGACGCCGGCTCCCTGCGGTGCGACGAGTATGGCGACTACCTGTACATCCGCACCTGCCATGAGATGTATACCAGCAGTGACGGCCTCAACCACCAGGCCAACCTGACCATGGCGGTGCGCCAGAGCGATATGACCATCACCGACTCCTTCTACGATGTCATGAACATCAGCCTGGGCTATGTCAGCCACTCCTTCAACCAGTTCATTCTGGTGGACGAGGACGGGAAGATCCTGGCCCTGGACCACGGGGACGCCTATCCCAGAAGCGCGGTGATGGTGGGCTACTACTCCAACGCCTCCACCGGCAAGTTCTCCGGCAGCGGCTACGACTGGTGCTGGAACATGGATCTGCAGACCTTCGCCGGGAGCATCGGTGACAATACCACCGGCGCCTCGGTGGGCGGTCTGGAGGAGACCACCAACGGCTACGTCATGACCTTCAACTACGACGGCGTAGGCGGAGGCGGCGACCGGTATGTGTACTTCCAGTACATGGATAAGGCCACCGGGAAGGGCAAGCAGTACAAGCTGAACAACTCCGCCGGCAGCAACACCCCTGTTCTGGCCCCCACCGGGCTGGAGGGCGGCTATCTGCTGTGGAACGACAAGAGCGGCGATACCCTGAACTATGTCACCTATGACGCCAGCGGCGTGCCCGGCGATGGGGTCCAGACCGCCGCCGCCCCTCTGTCCGACTGCCAGCCCATTCCCTACGGGAACGGTGTGGTGTGGTATGTGACGGAGAACTCCGTGCCCACCTTCTACACCCTGGACGCCTCCGGCGTTGCCGCCCACCCGCTGGGCGCAACTGAGCCGGAGACCACCCCCGCGCCCAGCGCCACCCCCAGCGCGACACCGACCCCTACGCCGACGCCCACCCCCAGCACAACGCCTACGCCGCCCCCCACGCCCACTCCGGTTCCCAATTTCTTTGACGATGTGCCGGATGCGGCCTGGTATGCGGACTATGTCAATCTGGCGGCCCAGGCGGGGCTGATGAAAGGCGTGGGGAACGGTCGGTTCAACCCCTCGGGCATCATGAGCGTGGCCGAGGTGGTCACCCTCACCGCCCGGCTCCACGCTGAGCGCAACGGCAAGACCGTGCCCGCCGCCGATGGGGCCTGGTATCAGGGCGCCTATACCTACTGTCTGCAGAACGGGCTGTTCACCGCCTCCGAGGTGCCCCTGTCCACCATGGGAGACAGCGCTACCCGGTTCCAGATGGCGGATTTGATGGACCGGGCGGTGCCCGAGAGCGGAAAGCAGGCCATCAACAGCGTGCCCGACGGCGGGGTGCCCGACCTGCGGGAGTCCGACCCCTATGGGGACGTGGTGTACCGCTGGTATCGGGCGGGCATCACCGAAGGGGACCAGTCCGGCCGCTTTAACGGCAATTCTCAGATCAGCCGGGCGGAGCTGGCCACGATCCTGTGCCGTTTGGCCGGGCTGACTCCCCGGGTAGGGGACAAGGACCTCCAGCCGGAGCCCACCCCCACTCCGACCCCCACCCCCAGCCCCAGCCAGAGCGTGGACTACGTGGCTCCGGAGCTGAACTTTACCACCCCGGTGGTGTCGATCTATGAGCATGGAACCATGCTGCTCACCCTGGTGGGGGCTGATTACCGTTCCATCTCCCACGATGGCATCACCTGGGTCAACGAGAGCCCGGACATCCTCACGCTGGATGCGAACAGAAGTCGGGTGACCGCCAAGCAGGTGGGTGTGGGCTATCTGACCGCCACCAAGGACGGGTATACCACCCGGATGACGATCCATGTGGTGCCCTCTGAGGACAACATCGGCATGTCCACAATCGGAATCCTGATGCGCCCCGGCAACACCGCCACCACCGAGCTCTATGTCTACAGTGATACCCGCTTTTACGGGAAGGACTACACCGTGGAGTGGAGTGTGGACCATCCGGAGCTGCTTACCCTGGAGGAATACACCAGCTCCAAGGGAAATCCCGCCGTGCGCTTTACCACCCTCCAGTGCGGCGACGCCGTGATCACCTGCCGGGTGACCCTGCCTGACGGCAGCTATACGGAGGAATACTGCTGTGTGGCCATCCGTCCGAAAGAGTAACTGCAACGAATCCCCTGGCACAAGCGCGCCAGGGGATTCTTGTTTTTTACACCAGGGGTACCACCGGAAGCCGGGGACCCAGCCGGGAGAGCAGCTCATTGGCGATGGTGCCGCATTGCTGGGCCACCTCCTCGGCGGAGATGTGAGCTCCCCCGTCCCGGCCGATGAGGGTGGCCACGTCTCCGGCGGCCACCTCCGGCCCATCGGTGACGTCCACCAGCAGCTGATCCATGCACATCCGCCCCACCATGGGGCGCCGTGTTCCGCCCAGCAGTACCTGCCCGCCCCGCTGGGAGAGGGCCCGGGGCAGGCCGTCGGCGTAGCCGATGGACACCACCGCCAGCCGCCGGTCCTCCATGGCCTGAAAGGCCAGTCCGTACCCCGCGCCGCACCCGGCGGGGAGGGTGCGGACAGAGACCACCCGGGCCCGAAGGGAGAGCACTGGCTCCAGCCCGGCCACCCCCAGCGGAAGGTCGGGGCTGCTGGCCGCGCCGTACAGGGCGATGCCCGGCCGGGCGTACTGGCAGGGCTGGGGCGGCAGGCGGCACAGGCCGTAGCTGGCCTGGATGTGGAGCGCCCCCGGGTCCAGACCCCGCTGCTGCAGCTCTTCCGCCGCCCGGTAGAAGACCTCCAGCTGCCTTGCGGTAAAGGCCCTGTCCTGCTCCGAGCTCCCGTCGGAGACACACAGATGGGAGAATATCCCCTCCACCTTCAGGTGGGGCAGGGCGAATATGTGGGCGATGGCGGCGGTATCCTCCGCCGGGATGCCCAGCCGGTGCATCCCGGTGTCCAGAGCCAGGTGGACCTTCAGCTCCACCCCTTGGGCAGAGAGGGCCAGGCCGTGGGCCGTGTCGGCCACCGCCTGGGTCAGGCCGTAGGCGGCCAGCAGGGGGGCCTGCTCCGGCGGGGTCCATCCCAGCACCAGGATCACCCCGGAAATCCCCGCCCGGCGGAGGGTGACCCCCTCGGACAGGCAGGCCACCGCAAAGGCGTCCACCCCTTGGGCCTCCAGGGTCCGGGCCGCCCATACCGCCCCGTGGCCGTAGGCCTCCGCCTTTACCACCGCCATCAGCCGGCAGCCGGGGGCCAGCAGGCCCTGGAGGAGCCGGGCGTTGTGTGCCAGGGCTCTTCCGTCCACCTCCCGCCAGGCCCGGCTGGTCCAGGACAGCGGCGTTTCCTCCATCTTCCTCACGTCCTCTCCAGAATCCGGGGGGGCTGGGCCACTACGGTGGCCCCCGCCGGCACGTCCCGGCTCACCACCGCCCCCGCGCCGATACGGGCGTTGGCCCCGATGCGGATATCCCCCACCAGCACCGCTCCCGCCCCGATCCAGCAGCCGTTGCCCACCACCGGGGCCTTCCGGTCCACCTCCCCGATGGTGACGTTCTGATAAATGCGGCAGTTGGCCCCGATGACGGCGTAGCGGGAGATAAACACACCGTGGAGCCCGTGGGGGAGGGTGGGCTCCCCCTGGATCACCGCCCCCGGGCCCACGTAGCCCCCATGGCGATGGGCCGAGCGGTTCATCAAAAAGGTGAACAGATCCCGCAAGAACCGGCTTTTGGCCCCGCTGCGCAGCCGGTACAGCCGCCAAAAGCCCCGCAAATTGTCCCCCTTGGAGCAGTCGGTCATCCAGCCCCGCACGCTCATGCCGTTCTGCCCCCTTCCCACCAGCGGGTGAGGATACGTCCGCCCCGGTTGTCCGCCGACACCAGGCGGTGCTCCCCCTCCTCCGGCGGCGGAAGGGCGGACGCAGGCCCGGCGCAGTAGCTCAGTTGGAAGGAGCGGCCCTCCCCCGCAAAGACAAAGGGCTTTCCCCCCACGGGGTACTGGGTCAAAAACGCCAGATACTCCTCCAAAGTCAGGCCCAGGGCGGTCATGGCGGCGCCGTGGGGCACCCCCACGTAGCGGAAGTGCCAGGGCTCATGGGCAATGCCGGTGACCGCCTCCTTTCCGGCGGGGTAGCGCAGGACAAAGCCGTACCGGGGGGCCAGCCGCCGGAAGGCCCCGCACACCCCGTCCTCCGGAAAGTGGGGGCGGATAAAGTCGATGTGGGGAGCGGCCAGGCCCAGGTCGATGGCCAGACCGGTCTGGTGTTCGCTGCACCCGGGCCGGGCCACATACTGCCGGGTAAAAACCTCCCCCTCCTTCGCCCAGGTCTGGTCCCAGATGGCCTGCTGCTGGGCCTGGCTGCGCCAGCCGGAGACGGGGACGATGGCCCCCACGCCGCCCACCGCCTGGATGCAGGCTCCCAGCAGCCGGGCGGCCCGCCGCTCCAGCAGAATGTGGGGATGGGCCTCGTCCACCGGCACCAGGTCGGGAGCGGGACCGGGGGAGAGGGGATGGGCGGCGTTTACCAGAATCAGGGTGTTCATGACAGCTCCTCCGTTTCCACCATTTTGCTCACCAGTGTAGAAAAATCCAGGCCGATCCCCTTCATCATGTTGGGGTAGCGGCTGTGGGCGGTAAAGCCGGGAATGGTGTTGACCTCGTTGAACAGGAGCCCGCCCGCCGGGGTGAGGAAGAAGTCCACCCGGGCAAAGCCCTTGCAGTCCAGGGCCCGGTACACCGTTTTGGCCGCCTGCCGGACCCGGTCCGCCGTCTCCGGGGGAATGCGGGCGGGACAGTGGATGGCGGAGGTTTTCAGAGTATACTTTTCCTCGTAGTTGAAAAAGCCCTGGGACAGCTGGATCTCGTCCACCTGGCCCACAGTTAGCTCCCCGGTGCCCAGCACGGCGCACCCCACCTCAAAGCCGTCCACTGCCTCCTCCAGCAAAATCTCCCGGTCGTGGGAAAATGCCTCCTCCACCGCCCGGGGCAGCCCCTCTGGGCCGGCCACCCGGGTGATGCCAAAGGAGGAGCCCGCCCGCACCGGCTTGACGAACAGGGGGTAGCCCAACGCCTCCGCCGCCCGGCGGATGGCCACCGGCTCCGCGCCCAAGCGGAATACTGTCCCTCTGGGGACGGGTACCCCCGCCAGGGCGGCCAGCTTGTGGGAGCGGTCCTTGTCCATGCACAGGGCGCTGGAGAGGGCGCCGCAGCCGATCACCGGCGCCCCCGCCAGCTCCAGCAGGCCCTGAAGGGTGCCGTCCTCCCCGTTTTTCCCGTGGAGCACCGGGAAGGCCCCGTCAAAGGGGAGAGCCCTCCCGCTGCCGTCCAGCAGCAGGAGCCGCCGCTCTCCCCGGTCCAGGGACAGGGTGCAGGGGACGCAATGCTCCCCCTGCCAGCGGTCTTCCGCAATGGCCTCCAGCGGGCCGGTGTAGCACAGCCATCTGCCCTGCCGGGTGATGCCCACCATCAGCGGGGTATAGCGGGTAGGGTCCATGTGGCTCAAAATACCGTGGGCCGACTGCAGCGACACCTCATATTCGGTGGAGCAGCCCCCGAACAGTACCAGAATGCGTTTCATAACCAAAACCTCCCAACGAAAAATGCCTTGTCTCGGTACACAAATAGTACCAAAACAAGGCATTTCTTGCTTTTCTTTTCCCTTGCGAGGTTCCTGCGAAATTGTGAGGAAACCCTTGCGATTTTCTTACGCGGGGCCGTTCAGGGGGAGGAGTACGGTGAAGATGATCTGCTCGTCGGCGCTTCTGGCATAGATGGCGCCGCCGTGGGCCTCCACGATCTCCCTGGCGATGGCCAGACCCAGCCCGGCGTTGCCGCTGCCGGTTCCTCTGGAGCTGTCCAGCCGGAAGAACTGCTCAAACATCCGCTCCAGCTTCTCCGGCGGGATGGTGCGGCCGGCGTTGGAGAAGGTGAGCACCACCCGCTCCCCCTCCGGATGGCCCTCTACCTGGAGGGCGCTGTTGGGGTAGGCATAGTGGCAGGCGTTGTTGAGCAGGTTGTCAAACACCCGGGCCATCTTGTCCGGATCACAGACCAGCCGGAGTTCACCGGGTAAGTCCAGGTTACAGGTCATCCCCTTTTCCCGCAGCATGGGGCCGAACTCGCTGACCACCTGCTCCAGCATCCGCCGTAAATCCACGTCCTGGAGCTCCAGCTCCAGATGGCTGAGATTGAAGCGGGTGATGTCGAAGAACTCGTTGATCAGCTCCTCCAGCCGTTCCGCCTTGTCCAGCACCACGCCGGTGTACCGGGCCCGGGTCTCCACGGGCAGCTCCGGCTCGTCCCGCAGCAGGGTCAGGTAGCCGATGACGCTGGTGAGAGGGGTTTTCAGGTCGTGGGCCAGGTAGACCACCAGGTCGTTTTTCCGCTGCTCGGCCTCCCTGGCGGCCTGGGCGGCCCGGAAGGCCCGCTCCCGGGCCAGGTTGAGCTGGTCCTCGGCCCGCTTCAGGCCGGGAGGCAGGCGGATGGGGTCCGCCCCCGGCTGGGCCAGCTCTTCCGCCCCCGCCAGCAGCAGCTCGCTGTCCCGGGCCATTTTTCCGATAAACTGATAGCTGATGACCACCCAGCCCGCCAGCACCGCCGCCATGCCCACAAAGAAGATATAGTCCCGCACCCAGGAGAAGAGACGGTAGAGAAAGCTGCTCTCATACCAGGTGAACTGGCTGCACACCAGAAATCCCACAAAGATCAGGGCCAGCACCGCCGTCACCCAGGCCACCAGCGAGAGCAGATAGAGCCCCCAGGTGCGCAGGGCGGCCTGATGGCTCCGGCGGCGCAGCCCCTCGTTCCGCAATTGCTCAGACAACGGTGTACCCCACCCCCCACACGGTTTTGATAAACTTGGGCTTTTTGCTGTTCTCATGGAGCTTTTCCCGCAGGCGGGCGATGTGGCTCATGACGGTGTTGTTGCTGTCCATGAATTTCTCCCCCCACACCGCCTCAAACAGCTCCTCGCTGGACACCACCTGCCCCTGATGGGCGCACAGGTACCACAGGATGTTGAACTCCAGGGGGGTGAGAGCCACCTCCTGTCCGAAGAGGACGCACTTGTGGGTGGCTTTGGAGATCTGCAGGCCCCGGATGTCCAGCTCCTGGACAGGCTCCGCCCCGCCGGCGGAGTTGTACCGGGTGTACCGCCGCAGCTGGGTTTTCACCCGGGCGGTGAGCTCCAGGGGGTTGAAGGGCTTGGTGATGTAGTCGTCTGCCCCCAGGGTGAGGCCGGTGATCTTGTCCATGTCCTCCACCTTGGCGGTGAGCATGAGGATGGGGAACAGGTGCCCGCTCTCCCGGAGCTTCTGGCACAGAGTGAAGCCGTCCCCGTCGGGCAGCATGACGTCCAGAATGGCCAGGTTCACCGGATGGGCCTGCACGCAGGCCAGGGCCTGGGCCACGGTAAAGCACTTGTGTACCCGGTAGCCCTCGCTTTTCAGGTAGACCTCCACCAGCTCGGCGATGGCCCCCTCGTCGTCCACAATCATGATCTCAACGCTCATACAACTCTCCCCGGTATCCTGATCTTGTTTTCAGAATACCACAGCTCAGGGAGAAATACCACTGCCGGCGGCAATTTTGGTCTTTTTCCGGCGGTGGAGCAGCCCGCCCGCCGCAACCAGGGCCAGCAGGGCTCCCGCCCCCGCCAGGAGCAGCCAGACGGATACGTTATCCTCCTCCAGCAGGGCCACCTCCCCCTGGACGGGGGCCTGGAACACCAGATAGCTGCCGTCCAGGGTGCTGTCCGCCCGCACCCACACGCCGTTTTGCAGCAGGGCGGCGGCGGGATGCTTTGTCCCGCCGGTGTACAGCCGGAGGGTGACAGTGTCCTCCTTGCTCCCGGTGACGGTGTACTGCCAGGCCTCCACCGGGGCGGCGTCCAGCCCGGTCTGGCCGGGCAGCTCGCTCTGGCTGGTGGTGAGGGCGGCGTCAGGGGAGAAGCTCCCCTCCGCCAGCAGCCGGGCCACCCCCTCCTGGTCGGCCAGGGTGGTGGTGGGCTGGGCAAACTGGGCCTGGATCACCCGGGAGCGGCGCAGGTTCCGGGTGGGGAAGTCGGGCCACTGGCCGTAGGAATCCTCCCCCTTGGGGGGAGCGGGCACCAGGCTCAGGTCCAGGTCCCCGCCGTAGGAAAAGGGCACCTCGGCCACCAGCGCCCCCTCCGACTCAAAGCGGTAGGAGAAGGTGAGAAAATCCTCCGGCAGGCCGGACAGCTGGGCAAAGGCGTCAAATTCCAGCCCCTCCGCCTCCCCGGCGTAGTCCACCCCGTCCAGTCCCGCCAGCTCCTCCTGCAGATAGCAGTTGCCCGACAGGGTCCCGGTGGCCTCGCCGGCGATGGCGCCCCGGTACTCGCCGTCCCCCTGGGCCTGCACCATGCTCCGGCAGTCGGTCAGGTCCTTGCCCAATCCGGCCACCCCGCCCAGCCAGCTCTGGCCGTTCAGGTCTACCAGGGCGGCGCAGCGGAGGATTTTGCCCCGGGTGCGCCCGGCGATACCGCCGCAGTAGTCGCCGCCGGTCTCCACCGTGCCCCGGGCGGCGCAGTCCAGAATGGCCCCCGCCTCACACCGGCCGGCGATGCCGCCGCTGCACTCGGTCTTGGCGGACAGGTTCCCGTCGTAGCGGCATTGGCGGATCACCGCCCGCATGGTGGCGGTCACGTCGCTGAGCAGTTCCATGTCCCCCAGATCGAAGGTGGCCTCCGGGTCGTCTCCCAGCTCCGGGGCCACCGCCCCGGCGATGCCGCCCACGTTCACGTCCCCCTGGACGGAGGCGGAGACGGTACAGCTTCCGATGAAGCCGGGGCCCTCCTCCACCTGGTCAGTCAGGTCGTTGACTGTGACCTCCGGCTCCTCACCTAGGCCGTAGATGGCCTGGCGCACCTGCTCCAGCTGGTCCAGCATGGCCTGGGTGGTGGCGTGCAGCTCCTGCCGGTCCTGGGCCGCCCCCTGGGTCATCTGGTCGGTCCGGTCCTGGATGGCGGTGAGCTGGTCATTGATGTCGTCGGCCGTGCTCTGGGCCTGATCGCCCAGGGTGTCGGTATAATGCTTCAGCAGGTCCCGGATCTGGTCGGCGGCCAGGCTCACCTGATCCAGACTGCCCGCCGCCTCCCGGGAAAACTGCTGCTCCGCCTGGAGCAGGCCGTCCAGAGCCTCGTTGAGGGTAGAGAGGGCGTCGTCCATCTCCCGGCCATTCTCCCGCAGGGTGTCGGACAGCCGGTCATAGAGACTGGACAGGGAGGCGGGCAGGCCGGCCGCCAGCCGGACGGCCTCCTGCAGGGCGCTCTCCATGGCATTCAGGTGGCCTTTCAGATTCAGGGTGGGGAAGGGCAGCTGGAGGGCCTGCTCAAACTCCCCGGCCAGCACCAGACGGGCCACCTCTTCCACATACTGGGCCACCCCCGCCACCTCCTGCTCCAGAGCCTGCCGGTGAGAGAGGGCGGTCTGCAGCTGGCTGTGGATGGCGGAGACGGTGCGCTCCAGCTCCTCCACCGTCTGGCCAGTCTCCCGGTCGGTCTGCCGGGCCAGCTCGCTCAGGGCCTGGCGGAGCCGGTCGGACTGGTCCAGGGCGGTCTGGAGCTGGTCGCCCGCCCTGTCGTTCAGCCGGGACAGGCTGGCGCGCAGCTCGTCCAGCGCGTCGCCCATATCGCCTGTGTACTGGTAGAGCTGGTCGGAGGCCTCCCGCAGGTCGGCGCCCCCCTGGGTGCCCGCCTGATAGGCCCGCTCCTGAATGGCGGCCAGGGCGTCGCCGATGGCCTGGGCGTCCTCTATCCCCCGGCCCGCCATGGAGTCCAGGGTGTCGGCCAGCCCGCCCATCTGCTCCAGCAGGGCGCTGAGGCTGTCGTCCAGGATTTGGGCAGGAGAGGGACCGTAGGACAGGCTGGTGTAGGGCTCAAACTGGCCCACGATCCCGCCCACATCCTTGCGGCCCTGGACGGGGCCGGTGTTGGTGCAGCCGGTGATCTCCCCCGATTGCAGCCCGGCGATGCCCCCCATGTTGTAGCCCACATGCTGGTAGCCCACCTCACCGCTGTTGACGCAATTATGGATGGTGCCCCGGGACAGCCCGGCGATGCCGCCCACGCTGGTGGGGGCCTCCTGGTCGGGGCTGACGTTCACCGCGCCGGTGTTGGAGCAGTCCTGGATCAGCCCCAGGTTCTGCCCCGCCACCCCGCCGGCGTTGGTCACGCCGGTCACCAGGGCGGAGCTGGTACAGGAGAGCAGGCTGCCCTCCGCCTCATTGCTCCCCACCAGGCCGCCCACGTTCTCCTGGCCGGAGACGGTGCCGGCGGCGGTGCAGCGGCGGAGGGTTCCATGATTCTCACCGGCCAGCAGACCCACCGAGACCGCGGTGCCCTGGGGGGAGAGGTTTCCCTCTACCGTCAGGTCCTCCACCACCGCGCTGGCGGTGAGGGTGCGGAACAGGCCCACCCTGGAGCCCTTGCCGGTGACGGACAGGCCGGAAATGGTGTGGCCATTGCCATGGAAGGTGCCCTGGAAGATGGGGATGGGGGCAAAGCTGCCGTCCAGCTCCAAGTCGGCGGTGAGCTCTGCCGTTACCCCCTGGGACCAGGTATCCTTGGTGCACAGCTGGGCAAACCGGGCCAGATCCTGGGGGGTGGCGATGGAAAAGACCTCCTCCGCCGCCCGGGCCGGAAGCAGGGCGGCCAGCAGGGCCAGGGCGGTGAGCAGGGAAAAAAGTCGTCTGCGCTTCATGGTGTATGTTCCTCCTGCTGGGACAGGTCCAGCTCCTGATAGTTGCTCTCGATCACGGCGTCCACGCTGCCGTGGAGCACCCCCTTGAACTCGCCGTCCACAAAGCCGGACACATGGCCCCGGATGTGGCCGTCCAGCCGCATGGTACCCTTGTTGAACCGCTGGGCCCGGTCCCGGTTGAGGGTGATGGCGGTGTGCTCAATGAGGGCGTCTCCCAGCAGGAGCAGCTGGGGCAGCACGGTCATCACCAGGATGATGGAGGTGACGGTGCCCCGGCCCAGGGTCTGACCCACCGAGCCGATGGTGGCGTCGGTGGAGATCCCCCCGATGAGGAAGCCCGCCACCGCCATGATGGTGCCCGAGGTGAGGATGGTGGGGAAGCTCTGGCTCAGGGCCTCCACCACCGCCTGTTTCCGGTCCATGAGGGTTTTCAGCTCCAGGTAGCGGTTGGTGATCACGATGGCGTAGTCGATGGTGGCACCCATCTGGATGGAGCTGACCACCAGGTAGCTGAGGAAAAACAGGTTGGTGTCGGTCAGCACCGGCACCGAGAAGTTAATCCAGATAGACCCCTGGATGGTGAGTACCAGCAGGATGGGCAGTCCGGCAGACTTGAAGGTGAACAGCAAAATCACCATGACGAACAGGGCGGTGAGGATGCTGATTTTCAGGTTGTCCCGGGAAAAGGAGCTGGCCAGGTCCAGGGCGTTGGTGGAGTTGCCCACCAGAATGACGTCGTCTCCGTACTCGTCCTGGGCGATGGCCTGGAGCTGCTCCAGCAGGGCCTGGGCCTCCTCCCCCTCGGTGGGCACGTCGGCGATGAAGACCAGCCGGGACCAGTGCTCCCCCCGCAGCTGCTCCAGGCCCACGTCCAGCTGCTCCTGCAGCTCATCCACCTGCCGGGCCTGGTCGGCGGTCAGGGATACCACCCCCTTGTCCTTCTGTTCCAGCAGGAACTCGAACACGTCGATGAGGGGCACGGCGTAGTCGTCGGGGTCCTGGAAGATGGCCCCGTACTCCTCCACGCTGAGGCCGTAGGCCTGATAGAGCAGCCGGGCCAGCTCAATGTCCACCCCTGCCAGCTCGGAGAACTGCCGGGGGGTCATCTGGTCGGTGAGCATCCGGCCCTCCTCCACCTCGATGTTGGCCAGACCGGTGGCCTGGGTGACCTGGGGAATCTGGGCCGCCCGCTCCAGGATCCGGCCCTCCTTTTCGTAGTCCCCCCGGGGCACCAGAACAGCGATGGTGTTGCTGGCGCCGAAGGTGTCGGCCACCTTCTCGTCGGCAATGCGCCAGTCGGGCTTGTTGTCAAAGTCGGTGTCGTTGGCGTCGAATACGTAGTCGCACTGGGCGGAGAGCACCGCCCCCGCCACCACCGCCACCAGGAAAATGGGGGGCAAAACAAACTGCAGCCGCACCACCGCCTTGCCCCAGAAGTTGATTTTGGGGACCAGATCCCGGTGACGGGTGCGGTCGATGGCCCCGCTGAACAGCATCAGCAGGCCGGGCATCAGCAGAAAGACGCACAGCATGCTGCACAAAATGCCCTTGGACAGGACGATGCCCATGTCAAAGCCGATGCGCAGCTGCATGAGCATCAGGGCCACCAGTCCGGAGATGGTGGTCAGGCTGGAGGAGGAGATCTCCACAATGGCCTTGCTCAGAGCGGCGATGTCGGCCTCCCGGGGGTCCAGGCCGTTGTCCCGCTCCTCCATGTACCGGTGGCAGAAGATGATGGCGTAGTCGATGGCCAGGGCCAGCTGGAGCACCACCGCGATGGAGTTGGTGATGAAGGAGATGGTGCCGAAGATAAAGTTGGTGCCCATGTTGAGGATTGCCGCCGCCACAAAGACGATGAGGTAAACCGGCACTTCCATGTAGCTCTTGGAGGTAAACAGCAGCACCACCACAATCACCGCCGCGGCGATGGCCAGGATCACCGTCATCTCCTTCTGCAGGGAGGCCGACTCGTCCCGGCCGATCTGGGTGGAGGGGTAGACGTCGTAGCCGTCCAGCACCTGGAGGACCTGTTCCATGGCGGCCACGGTGGCGGGATCGGTCTCCTCCCCGTCAAAGGAGAGGGTGAACAGGGCGGCGGAGTCCTTGTAGTGGGCCTGGGTGTCGTCAAAGACCACCTGGGACACACCGGGCACGGCGGCGAGCTGGTCGGCCAGTTCCTGGGCGGTGTCGTAGCTCACATTGGATACCATCACGTTGGCCGAGCCCAGGGTGATAAACTCCTCCTCCATGATGGTCAGCCCCCGGCGGGTCTCGGTCTCCGGCGGCAGATAGGAGGTGATGTCGTTGTTTACCTGTACCTTGTTGATGGAGGCGGCGGAGAAGAGAACCGCCGCAATGAATACCAGGTAAAAGGCCTTGCGCTTATCTACGATAAAGCGGGCCAGCTTGGTGATGGCGCTTTTGGTTGATTTCTGTTCCATGGCGGACCTCACAAAATGGGAATAAATTGTTCCAGGTTGGCCAGCAGGTGGTCCACGGGGAGGGGCTGGCTGCTGCTCAGCCACCAGCGGATCAGGGAGAGCATAGCCCCGGTGTAGAAGTGGGCGGCCACCTGGGGATCCATGGAGGGGGAGGCCTCCCGGAACCGGGGCTCGGAAAACAGGCGGCACAGCTCCTGGGCGGCGCAGTCCTCCAGGGCGTGAACCTGTACGTCCGCCCCGCTGTTGAGGCAGGCGCGGTAGAGCTCCCGCCGGCTGGCGAAAAAGGTAAAGGCGTTCCGGGCCGCCGCCATCAGGTACTCCCTGGGGGTGCGCTCGGGGTCCTGGGGCAGGCAGGTGGCGATGCACTCCCGCTCCAGTCCCTCCAGCAGGTAGCGCAGCAGCTCCTGCTTGTCGTTGAAGTGGGCGTAAAAGGTGGTGCGGTGGACCATAGCCCGGCCGCAGATGTCCACCACCGACAGCTCCTGAAAGGGCTTTTCCTCCAGCAGCTGGGCCAGCGCCTCCACCAGCAGCTTGCGGGTCTTGCGCTGGCGCAGGTCCAAATGGGTTTCCATAGGCGTTCCTCCTTGCTGAGCGTGGAGCTATCATACCGCTATAAACTACATTTGTCAAGATAATATACAAATGTAGATTAAAAGGGAAAGCTGGCCCCTTGACAAAGGGGGAGCCAGGTGGTATAACCATGGTGAAATTACTGTATTTTTTACAATAGTTATTTTATCAGTAGAGGAGCGGATGGACCATGATCCAGAGCAGCTATCGGAAGCGGTTTTCCCGCTTGGTGCGCTGGCGGCTGCCCAGAGCGGAGGCGGAGGGGGTTCTGGCGGATTATGAGGAGATCTTCGCCCACCACCGGGGGGAGGATGACGCCGCCCTTACCCGGGGCCTGGGGGAGCCCCGGCAGGCGGTGGGGCTGCTGACCCAGCCGGGGGCCTACTGCCGCTGGCTGGCGGCCTTTGCCTGGATGGCCTTCTGCCTGCTGCTCCCCCTGGTGCTGCTGCTGCGAGGTCAGTTCTGGAGCCAGCCCACGGCTCTGATGACCGGGCTGCTCCTGACGGGCATGGCGGTCTCCCTGGCGCAGTTCCGGCCCCGAGCGGGAAGGGGACCCATGCCCCGGGGCCTCCGGCCCGCCCTGGCGGGGCTGGCGGTCCTGCTGGCGGCGGTGGGCTGGGTGATAGGCTACCTGTTTACCGGAGCCTGGACCAGCTGGCCGGCGGAGTGGTATGGGCTGACCGCCCAGTGGGCCCTGTGCCTGACGGGGGCGGCGGGGGCCGCCGCCGGCCTGCTGGGGGTGGTGAAGGCCCGGCTGGACGACCGCCGCTGGAGCGCCCTGTACATCCTGGGCCTGACGGCGGTGACGGTATGCGTGCTGATCCTGGCCTTTCTGACCAGCCTGTACAGCGCCTCCGGTGGGGCGTGGGCGTCCTATGCCCTCCCCTGGGGCCTGCTGGGGGCGGCGGGCCTGGTGGGAACGGGGGTGTCCCTGTGCTGAAAAAGGACCTCATTCAGCTGTGTCTGCTCCATCTGCTGGCAGGGGAGGACCTGTACGGCTATGAGATCTTCCGCCGGGTCCATGAGAGCTTTCCTGACACCCAGGAGAGCGCCGTCTACGCCCTGCTCCGGGGCCTGTGCAAAGAGGGGTATACCCGGCAGTACCAGGGGGAGACCTCGGAGGGGCCCGCCAGGAAATATTACCGCCTCACCCCGGCGGGGGCGGAGAAGCAGGACGACCTGCTGGGACAGTGGCGGCGGCTGCGGGACGCTCTGGCGGAGCTGGGCGTGGAGTGAGAAGAACCTTCATTTCGTTGCCATGGCAACGGAATATTACCTCCAAAAGGGGTATACTGAACACAGAAAAGGACCTGAGGAGGCGAATCGGATGGAAGTTCTGCGCAATCTGCCCACCGGGGAGCCGGAGCAGCTGGCCGGGCTGATCGCCGTCCAGCCTGGGCGGGTGGTCAGCATGGCCATGAGCCGGAGTCAGCACTGTCAGATGACCCTGCTGGCCTTTGGCGACGGGGAGAGCGTCAGCGAGGAATGTTATTTTGGCGATACGCTCTACTATGTGCTGGAGGGCGGCCTGTCCGTCACCCTGGAAGGGGCGGTCCGGCAGCTTCGGACGGGGGACTGCCTGGCGGTGCCCGCCGGGACCAGCCACGCCGTGGCCGCTCCCGAGAGCTGCAAGCTGCTGCAGATTACCCTTTCGTAAAAACAAGGAGGAAGCGAATATGGAAGCCCTGATCAAAAACGTACCCCACGCCCAGCCCTTTGCCCTGAGCCAGCAGGTGGACTACCAGCCCGGCAAGGTGGTCAGTCTGACCCTGGCCCAGCAGCCCGGCGTGGGGATCACCCTCTTTGCCTTTGACGCCGGCGAGGCCATCAGCACCCACGCCGCCGGAGGCGACGCCATGGCCACCGTGCTGGAGGGCACCGCCCGGATCACCATTGACGGCGTGCCCTATACCGTGAACGCCGGCGAGGCCATTGTCATGCCCGCCGGGATTCCCCACGCCGTGGAGGCGGTTACCGCCTTCAAAATGTACCTGGTGGTGGCAAAGGCGCCCAATATTTGATTGAAAAAGCCGCCCTCCGCACCCCTGCTTTGCAGAAAAAGTCCGGTCTATGGGACATGGCATCCGGTACAATAGAGACAGAAACAGACAAGGGGGGCTGTGTGATGACGGTATCTGAATTTCAGAGCAGGTGTAAAAAGAGCGTAAAGACCATTCACAGCTGGCTGCGGCAGGGGTATCTTCCCGGCGCGGTGCAGGATCCGGCCACAGGGGAGTGGGACATTCCGGAGCACGCCAGGGAGCCCTACACCGGGACCCGGGCCAAGACGGCCCGGGCCATCTGCGCCAGCATGGTGCAGGCGGCCAACAGACGCCAGCACATTGTCCCGGCCCTCTACCACCTGGACCCCTCCGAGTTTGAGGGCTACATAGACGCGCTGGTGGACGCGGACCTGCTCTGCCGCCGCACGGTGGACGGCGTGACCTATTACGACGCCACCCTGAAGGGACAGGAGTACGCCTCTCTCTCGGGGGACAAGCTGAAAAAGCTGGTGGGCGAGTGCCTGTCCACAACCGTGGTGGCCATCGTAAAGGGGTGTACCTCCGCCGTGCTGGAGGCCGGTCTGGGAAAGGTGATCTGAAGCAAAAAGCCCTCATAGCCAAATTGGCTATGAGGGCTTTGGTTTGTCTCAGGGGCCTTTGCGGACTTTGCACACCAGCTGGGTCATGGTGCCCATGGGGCAGCACACACACCAGGTCCGGGGCCGGAACAGGAGCATCAGCACCAGTCCCAGCAGGGTGGAGGTGAGCATCACACTGTAAAAGCCGAAGGCGAACTGGGCGACCCAGGCGGGCACGCCTCCGTGGTAGGCCCAGCTCCAGGGCACCCGGAAGGTCCACAGCAAAGTGACCGCCTCGCCCAGATTTCGGGCCTGGGAAAAGACCAGATAGGTGGTAAACAGCATATTGCCGAACATCACCAGGAAGAAGATGAGAAAGCCGTACCGGAAGGCGTTGCTCCGCAGCCAGCCCGGGGCCGGCAGCCGGCGGGACAGGCCCAGCCAGCCCCCCAGCAGCTCAAAGAGCTGGCCCCGGCCGCAGTAGCGGTTGCAGTAGGCCTTCCCCTTTCCAAAGATGGACAGCAGCAGCGGGATGAAAAAGCACAGCAGGCCCAGCCAGGCAAAGAGGATGTTGAAGAAGCCGAGAATCAGATAGGCGGCTGAGAGGACCCACAGCCAGTCGTACCAGTGCTTTTTCTTCATAACTGCTCCTCTCTGGATACCAGGGTGATGATCTCGGCGGGGCAGACGGCGGCGCACTTGCCGCAGCCCACGCACCGCCCGGCGTCCACCTGGGCGTAAAGGCCCCGGTAGACCGTCACAGCCCCCAGGGGGCAGACCTTGGCGCAGCAGCCGCAGGCCACGCACCGCTTCTGGGGCAGCTGGGCCAGCTTACGCGCCATGGCTGTCCTCCCCGATGGGGATGCCGCAGGGATGGGTGGGGGCGGCGTCGTGGACCCGGTCCCGGGCGGCGTAGGACCAGAACCGCCAGCCGCCGGAGAGGTTGGAGCACCGGAAGCCCCGCTGGCTCAGGATCCGGCAGGCCAGATAGCTGCGCAGGCCGCTGACACAGTTGACATAAATCTTTTTGGAGGGATCCAGCTCGCCCAGCCGCTGCCGCAGGCTGTCCAGGGGGATGTGGATGACGTCCGGGCGCATCAGTCCCTGCTGGGCCACCTCGTCCGGGGTGCGCACGTCCAGCAGGATCACCGAGCCGTCGTCGGGCAGACCGGCCACCTGATCCCAGTGGTGCTGCTCCACCAGACCGGCCCGGAGGTTTTCGATGACGTACCCGGCCATATTTACCGGGTCCTTGGCGGAGGAGTAGGGGGGCGCGTAGGCCAGGTCCAGGTGGGTGAGCTGCTGGGCGGTCAGGCCCGCCCGGACGGCGGTAGCCATCACGTCAATGCGCTTGTCCACCCCGTCGAAGCCCACGATCTGGGCCCCCAGGATCCGGCCGGTGGCCGGGTCGAACAGGGTTTTGACCGTCATGTTCTGGGCTCCGGGGTAGTAAGCCGCATGGGAGGCGGAGTAGGTCACCACCTTGTCATAGGCCACCCCGGCGGCCTTGGCGGACCGCTCGTTGAGGCCGGTGGCGGCGGCCGTCATACCGAAGAGCTTGAGGATGGAGGAGCCCTGAGCGCCGGAATAGCTCTGGTCCAGGCCGCAGATGTGGTCGGCGGCAATCCGGCCCTGCCGGTTAGCCGGTCCTGCCAGGGCCACCAGGGCCTTCTGGCCGGTGACGATATGGGTGAGTTCCACCGCGTCGCCCACGGCGTAGATGTCGGGCTGGGAGGTGCGCATGTGGTCGTCCACGGCGATGGAGCCCTTCTGCCCCAGGGTGAGCCCCGCCCGGCGGGCCAGGTCGGACTCGGGGGCCACGCCGATTGCCAGGATCACCAGGTCCGCCGCCACCGGCGGCTGATCGCCGATGAGGGTCTCCAGCTTGCCGTCCTGCCGGCGGAAGCCGGTGACGGCGGTGCTCAGCCGCAGGTCCAGCCCCTGACCCCGCAGGTAGGAGTGGACCTCCCCCGCCATGTCTTTGTCCAGGGGGAGCAGCACCTGGTCGTCCAGCTGGATCAGGGTGGTGCGCACTCCGGCGTGGATCAGGTTCTCCGCCATCTCCAGGCCGATGAAGCCGCCGCCCACCACCACGGCGGACCGGGGCTTCTTCTCCTCCAGGAAGGAGCGGATACGGAAGGTGTCCTCCACGGTGCGCAGGGTGAAAATGCCGTCCAGGTCGATGCCCGGCAGGGGCGGCCGGATGGCCTTGGCGCCCGGGGAGAGGAGCAGCTTGTCGTAGGACTCGGTGTACTCGCTCCCGTCCTCCAGCCGCCGGACGGTGACGGTGTGGGCCTCGGGCTGGATGGAGAGGACCTCGTGCTTCACCCGCACGTCGATGTTGAAGCGGGCCCGGAAGCTCTCCGGGGTCTGCAGGGTCAGGGCCTCCCGGTCCTGAATGGTGCCTCCGATGTAATAGGGCAGGCCGCAGTTGGCGTAGGACACATAGCCGGTGCGCTCCAGCACGATGATCTCGGCCTGCTCATCCAGGCGGCGCAGGCGGGCGGCGGCGGTGGCGCCTCCGGCCACCCCTCCGACAATGACGACTTTCATGGCGTTCTCCTCCTCACAGATTTAGGTCTCCAGGGGGCCCCGGTATCCGCCGATTCCCCCCAGGTTGGTGGCTTCATAGCCCTTGCGCTTCAGCCAGGCGCAGGCCTGAGCGCTGCGGGCCCCGCTGAGGCAGTAGGCAAAGACCGGCTGGCTTTTCGGCAGGTTCACCCCGCCCAGCCGGTCCAGCGGCAGGTTTTTGGCGCCGGGCACATGTCCGGCCCGGTATTCCTCCGGCGTCCGCACGTCCAGCAGAACGGCGTCGGGGGTCTCCTTCCACCGCTCCAGGCCCTCTTCCAGGCTGGGGCGGCGGGCAAAAAAGTCAAACAAGCCCATCAGGCTTCCTCCTTTGTTTGGGACAGATACAAACGGCGGGCCGTCTCCGGCTCCCGGTCTCTTGTGAGATCAGGATACCAGAAACGGTCCGCCGTTTCTGTGACAAAATCACTTTTCCCGCAGGCTGTCCCCCGCCAGCCGCTCCAGACCCCGCCGGTCCAGCAGCCGTACCCCGCCCCGGCCCAGCTGCACCAGGCCCTCGGACTGGAAATACTTCAGCATCCGGGTCACCACCTCCCGGGCGCTGCCCAGGTGGCGGGCGATCTGGTCGTGGGTGAGGGAGAGGGTTTCCGTACCGGCCAGCCGGCCCTCCTCCACCAGAAAGGCGGCCAGGCGGCTGTCCAGCTTCTTGCTCAGGATCTGGTCCATCAGCCACATCACGTCGGAGAACCGGCCCGCCATCAGCTGGTTGGTGAAGTTGGACACCGGCACCGAGCTCTCCATCAGGGAGCGGTATACCGGGGCGGGGAGGAGCAGGGCCCGGGTGTCCTGCCGGGCCTCCACCATCACGTCGAATTGGATGTCCCGCATGGCGCAGGAGGCGGAGAAGAGGCACAGCTCGCCCGGAAAGAGGCGGTAGAGGGTGAGCTCTTTCCCCTCGTCGGTGAGGAGGTAGGCCCGCAGCTGCCCTTCCAGAGGCAGGATCAGACCGGTGCAGTCCTCGCTGCCCCCGGAGATCAGGGTGCCATGGGGGAAAAACCGCTCCGTTACGGCCTGGGACAGGGTATCCCGCTGGGCCTGGGTGAGCTCCCCCCAGAAGGGGAGATAGGGACCGATATCCACGTGTGTTCCTCCTTTTCGCCCGGAGCCTCCGTGGCATGATTCCGCGGCGGCGTGCCATCGCAGCCCGGTGGCCTGGCAGTGGGATTGAATCTTTATGTTATAAAATATTATAGCACGCTTCGCCGTTGGATTCAAAACGGACCGGGAAATATTTTGCGAGAAGCTGGAAAACATGTAAACGCCCCGAAAAGAGAGCGGTGGCAAAAATGAAGGCCAAGGATATGGAATGGCCGCCCTGTTCCACATGAGAAAGTCCGTTCTCAACAGAGTATTGAGAACGGACTTTTTTTCTCATATAAGGGTTGTATTTCAATATTTGCTGCCATTCCCGCTGGCAGGAACACAGGTTTTGCTGTCCTTTCTTTCGCCAGTGTACCCTTGATTCTTGCCTCCGGTCACTTGGAAGGTATTGAGCAGATTTTTCATCATATTGGCCTGACTGCTGAGCTGCTCACTGGCTGCGGCGCTTTGCTCTGAAGTGGCGGAGTTGGTTTGAACCACAGCGGAAATCTGGTCGATGCCCACAGAGATCTGGGAGATGGCATCCGCCTGCTCCCGAGAGGCGTGGGCAATCTTTGCGATCATGTCCAGAATATGCTCCGAGACTGCCGCCACGTCGTTGAAGGCGGCGTCCGTGCGCTTGGCGATCTCCTCGCCATGGGAGACATGCTGGAGAGAGTTCCTGATCAAACCTGTGGTTTCCCTGGCGGCATCGGCTGATTTCTGAGCCAGACTGCGCACTTCATCGGCCACTACAGCGAACCCCTTGCCGGCATTGCCTGCCCGGGCGGCTTCCACTGCGGCGTTCAGTGCCAGAATGTTGGTTTGGAAGGCGATGTCATCGATAACCTTGATGATGTTTTGAATATTGTTGGATGCCTGGGCGATCTCCTTAATAGAGACGAGGAGCTGCTCCATCTCCTCCTTACTTTTTTTAACAATTTCTCTGCTTTCCTGTCCCATCTGATCCGCCTGCTGGGAAAACGCCGCGGCGTCAGAAATGTGGTTGGATATATCGGCAATAGCGGCGGAGAGCTCCTCCACACTGCTGGCCTGTTCTGTGGCGCCCTGCGCCAGGGCCTGGGCCCCATCGGCCACCTGCTCCGCACCTGTGCTCACCTGGGCGGCGGAGGTCTCCAGCTCGCCCAACGTGCCTCTCATTTTCTCTTGAAACCGCTCAATGGAAGACTGTATGTGGGCAAAATCGCCACGGAACTGAATGGGGCACTCATAGGTAAAATTGCCGAGAGAGAACTCGGTCATGCCTTTGTCGATGGTATCGACATAGTTGGCCAGTTCCTGAAAGGAAAAATTCAGCTGCTGAGCCAGTTCGCCAAATTCGTTGCTGCCATGATAATCCACATGAACCTTCAGATTGCCCTCGGACAATCCTTCGGCGGCGGTGCAGATATTGCTTACCGCTTTGGTAATCCTATCCGTGGTTTTTAGCGCCACCACCAGACCGAACACCAGGGCCAGTGCAAAGACCACCCCCAGCACAACCATATATATGTTGAGCATCACCAGAATACTCTGCTCCTGCTTGGCACGCTCCTGGGTGGTGACGGAGTCAATCTCCTGGGCGATGCTGGCCAGTTCGGTCAGGGCAGGGGAGCACTCATTCAAAATCGTCCGCTTGGCCAGTTCCCAGTTTCCGCTCTTGGCCTCGCTGATGACCTCCTGGGCGATGTCAAACCAATTCTGGAAAGCGGCTTCGTACCGCTGGGCCAGCCCGTCCTGTGTGCCGTGGGTATCCTTGAAGATTTGAACCTGCTCCTCAATGATCTGGAGGTTGTTGTTGATGCTGGATTCAAAGGCTGGGATCTCTTGGGGATTCTCCGCCAACACCATTTCCCGGAGATTTCGGCCTGCTGTGTTGGCTGCGATTCGGCAGTCTTTGACGGCGCTGTCCGCATTCAAGACCTCATTGACCAGTACATCTGTATTCCGCTTGGTGTTTTGCAGCCCTAGAATGCCGGTCAGAGCGATGATCCCCGCGAGGGCGATCAGTATAGAGAATATGGTCAGGAGATACGGTTTTAGTTTTATCTTATTAAACATGCTGAATGCTCCTTTTATCCATATCAATTTATAATGAAAAAAAGGTACAACTGCTTGGTGCGAGCGAAACCGTTCCCTGGGGCTGTAGCTCCGGCACAAGTTCAGGGAGACCGCAATTGCCTGAAATGGTTAGTTCCTTTCCGTTCAGCAGCATCGCGGAAGAACGCATTGTTTGGGCGTGCAGCGTGTAGCGCAGGGCTTTTTGGGGAATCGTCACGGAAATGGCGTCCGTGAGCGAATTGTTGATGATCAAATAGACCACCCCGCAGGCTCCGTCTTTTCGGGAGTGGCAGTAAACATGGACATTTTCCCGGTTGAGTTCCCTGCAATCATATACGGCACTTCCCATCAGCCGGTTCCAGAGCAGGGCGGCGAAGTAATTGGGGCGGGGCAGAAAGGTGCCGTGTTCCAGAAAGCCATAGTCGGAGGAGGCCAAGGTGTTGTGGAAAATAACGCCATCGGTGATGGTGGCATAGCTGCCCAGCTCGTTCAGCGTACGCAGAACGTCCAGATACGTGGAGGCCCAGGTATCCCCGCCTCCGCCGGCGTCGCCGGATTCCGTGACCCACATCTGTCCGCCGGGGACGAACCTGTCCCTGAGCGCTGCATGGGCTCTGGCGCAGTCCGGAGCCACAGCCAGGTATGGGTCGCTGTGGGCCAGATGGCTGGGCCAGTGGGCGGCCGGCAGGACCCCGGCGATCCGCTCGGAAACCCCATTGTAATAGTGATAACTGAACACATCCAGGGGGATTTGCGTGCCTGCCAGCAATTCTTCCGTGGTGCAGGTCTTGGTCATACTGGCAATTCCGGCCCCGAACCCTTTGCTCTCCGGGCCTGCGGCAGCAGGACCCCCGGTGGTGCATGGGCCGACCAGGAGACAGTTGGGATAATTGGCCCGAACCCATCTGTATAGAATATCCTGATCCCGGGCGTAGTCCGCGGCGGTATAACCCTGAGGGGCGCCGGATAACTCCAGCATATTGGGCTCATTCATAAATTCTATGGCGTCAATGTCTCTGTTATGCCGATGGCTGAAGTCAAAGATTTTCTTTGCCTGAGTCAGCTCCAGCGGTCCCCCATGAGGGTGTCGCCGGCGCAGTTGCTTACAGAGATCAGTAGCTTGGCGCCCACATAAGCCGCAAAGTCCAAAACTCCCATCCACTGTTCACGGGTCAGGACATTGCTATAACCAGCGGGAGCCTTTCCTCCGGTCACACCCTCGAAGTCGTAATAGGTTTTTGTGGCCCACGTGCCGGATACACGGATCCAGGCAGGGCCAAGGGCTTTGGTAAGCGCCCGCAGCCGCTTGTTATACAGGTCAATGGGGGGATAATGCTCCATCAGCTCAGGCATGGCGGTCACATCGGTGAACGATGTGACCGAAGGAAATTCCGCTGTACCGGCAATCTGTTCTCTGGTGTAGGACTTCCAGAAGGTTCCGCCGGTTACCTCGGTCATCTCAATGTTATAGGACATAAGCCGTTTGTCCACATGGCGGATCAGACGGTTGGGATGAACAGTCAAATGGATGCCTTCTTCTGAACATTGGTTTTCACTTTTCATACCTTTACACACTCCTTTGCTTGAGGACGATTGACATCCTCCTTGACAAGCCGGTACAAAGCTGCGGCCAGAGGAACGCACAGCAGCATTCCCGGAATCCCCATCAGGCCGCCGCCCAGCGTGACGGCTGTCAGCACCCAGATGGCCGGGAGTCCCAGGGAGGAGCCGACGACACGGGGATAAATCAGATTTCCCTCCAGCTGCTGCAATATGACGATGAAAATGAGAAAAATAATTGCCTTAGCAGGCGAAACTGTAAGGATCATAAACGCGCCCACGCCTGCGCCAATGTAGGCGCCCGCCACAGGAATCAGAGCGGTAAAGGCAATGACAGCACCTGTCATAGTGGCATAAGGCTCTTCTCCTTTCGCCTTTTTGCGGAGAATGGCTACAACCAAATCAAAGATACCTACGCCCACCAGCACCGCACCGGTGAAGAGCCATAGAACTTCTGTGGATGCAAAGGGATTGCAGAGAACCACAATGGCGCATATCAGGGAAAGAACCGCATTGACTGCGGCCCAACTCCATCTGCTGTTTTTTAAGCGGATCATGTCAATGGAAAGCTGAATTTTGCTGATTCCGGTTATTAAAATGAGAGCCCCATATACGATGTTAGGCAAAGCCCTGCTCGCGTTACACTTTTCCTCAGTTCCATTGTTAGTGTTACATTTTGGGACAAAAGCGGTCGTTTGTCCCAAGCTTGTGGGGAGAGAATTCTTGACAAAGATCCCCTTTCTGTGTAAGGGGAAACGAGCGCTTGAATGTGTGAGGTTGTACAGAACAAATTGGGACACAAAGACGGATTTGTCCAAAGGCGAAATGCGGAATTGAGTTGAGAATTTTTTTGCGATATGATATACTAGCCATCATGTAGGGGAGTAGTCAGCACTTTGGTGTGATGATGCCAACATACCGGAAATTTCCTGGTATTATCTTAAATGACGAGACTTATCTGTTCTGGCAGGTAAGTCTCTTTTTTTACCTGCCGGTTCCATTTCTTTGAGAGAAAATGTGGAAGTTGAGGGAGTTATGGCCATTTCAGGCGGTATTTCCATGGATGCCTTTGCCATCGCAATCTGCAAAGGTCTTTCTGTGGCTGGTATAAAAATTGGAACTTACAGTGGGCATTTGCGGATATGAGGAAAGGAGACTGTGCATGGCAGATTCCAATATTACAAAGCGGGCATTGGCAACTTCCTTGAAAGAACTGATGGCGGAGCAGCCCTTTGAGAAGATCAATGTGGCGCAGATCTGCGAACGCTGCAATATGAACCGAAAGAGCTTTTACTATCACTTCAAGGATAAATACGACCTTGTAAATTGGATTTTTGATACAGAATTTATTGAACTTCTCAAGCATGAAAATTTGAATGCCAGCTATACAGAGCGCTGGGCCTTTATTGAAAAGAACTGCCGATATTTTTACCAGAACCATTCCTTCTACCGCAAAGCCCTGTAGATCAAGGGGCAAAATTCTTTTAGCGATCACTTTCGGGAATACATTCGGCCGTTTATAGCAGAGCGTATTTCCAGTTTGTTTGGAGGGGAGCAAGTAGACGAATTTATTTTGGACTTTTTCGGCGATGCGGTGATATGCACCATGGAGCGCTGGCTGCGTGCCAAAGAATGTATGCCGCCGGAGCAGTTTGTGGAAAAACTCAAGAGGCTTACAGAAAAGTGTGCGCATTCGATTTGCCAGGAGATACCTCAGACAGAGCAAGGAAAAATCCCCCAGACAAAAGGGCAATGACGTAAGGACCCCGCTTGGTGATCATAAAGCGTATCATTGGAGGAAGAGGAAATGTGGTGGTTAGTGGCGGCGATTTTATCATCCGTTTTTGCGGGCTTAACTGCCATCCTTGCAAAATGTGGAATCAAAAAAACGGACCCTGATCTTGCGACCGCTATACGGACAGTCATCGTGTTGGTGTTTTCCTGGCTGATGGTTTTTGTGGTTGGCTCCGCCGGAACCATCACGCGGATCCATTCAACTTCGCTGCTGTTTTTGATATTGTCCGGGGCTGCTACAGGCGCTTCTTGGATGTGTTATTTCAAGGCGCTGTCTGTTGGGGATATCAACAAGGTCGTTCCCATTGACAAATCCAGCACGGTCCTCTCCGTCCTGCTGGCAATCATTTGCTTTGGAGAGACAGAACATCTTTTCATTAAACTGCTCAGCACGCTCATCCTTGGCGCCGGAATCATTTTGATGGTGGAGAAAAAGAAAAGCAGCAGGGAGAGTACGGATCATACATACATTTTCTATGCAATCGGCTCAGCGGTGTTTGCTGCACTGACATCCATTCTGGGCAAGGTGGGCATAACCGGAGTGGAATCCAATCTGGGGACGGCGATCCGAACGGTTGTTGTTTTGATCATGGCGTGGGTCATGGTCTTTATGAAGGGCAAGCAATCCCAGCTCCGGCATCTTGATAAAAAGGAATTGATCTTCCTGTTCTTTTCCGGCATTGCAACCGGCGCTTCGTGGCTGTGCTATTACTACGCCATTCAAAACGGAGTGGTAAGCATTGTTGTTCCGATTGATAAAATGAGCATCCTTCTCACAATTGTATTTTCCTATTTTGTGTTTGGAGAGAAGCTGAGCAAAAGAGCCGGCATTGGTCTTTGCCTTATGACAGCCGGAACACTGATGATGACCTGCCTGGGATAGTGTTCTGAAGAAAAGCGAGTATGAAAACAAACCGTTGTTTCCACACAAAATAACGTGCGCGTATCGCAGTGTCCATGCGATACGCGCACGTTATTTTATCAGGAAGATGCTGGTGCGGATTTGGGATAGGCTTGCTGAAGGAGGGGGAGCAGTCCATCCTGAAACAAATTGCCAAAAGGAGCGCGGTCAGGATGGTCCAGAGCAAACAGCTGCCCGTTCCCGTTGAATAATACACAGCAGGCGTCATCAGAGATTATTTCATCCAGATTTTGGGTATCACAAGTGAGTTCCCAAGGTACCGTCTGATAGGATTGCCCCGTTCTCACTTGTATTGCCGCCTGATGGGCCAGATGCTGAATGTTTGCCGGGCAGTCCGGCTTAGCCGCCAGTGCGGTAAACAGCGGATGCGTCTGTTGGGTCTCGCAGAACAGCTCGCCGTTCAGAATGAATTGCAGATCTTTCTGTGAGTAGGGGTAATAGACCGAATAGGGCAGCTGGGCATTTCTCAGTATGGTGCAGGCCTCGTTGGCTCCGCTTTCCCACCGGACCACTGGCATAAGGTGCTTGAGGGGGATAATCTCATCCAAAATTGCAGGGGTTATGTCTTCCGGTCGGCAGAAGAGGAAAAACGCACTGTCGGAATGGCGCTTAATCAGTGGGAAGAGCTCCATTGGATTGCTGTGAGACAGGAAGATCCAACTGTAAATTCCCAGCTGTTCCCCCTCTTGGATGGCCAGATCATACTGAGGAAGGTGAGTGGAATACTGGGGATCATCCATTTGAAAGAGTACCGTCCAGGGAATGTTGAAGCCCAGGCGCTTTTCATTCATACGGATACGCTGGGCGCCCCAGGTACAGCTGTTGTAGCCCAGGTTCATGCCGAATTTTACCAGGTGTTCCGTCTCAATGTGGTTGACGGCATCTTCGACCAGTGTATAGTATGCGCTGGCGTAGGCGCGGAGATAGCGGGGGTGCCGTGCCCCATGGAAGGCACGGCACGTATAGGAATCAGAACGGCTGTACCGTCATAACAAAGCGGGTCAGAATGGTTGCAACCTGCTCACGGGTAGCCAGCGCACCGGGGGTCAGCAGATTGTTGCCAGGACCTTGGATCAGACCCTGCTCTACAGCCCAAGCCATGGCTGTCTGAGCCCAATCGCTGATGCTGTGGCTGTCGGAATAGCTGCTCAGATCATAAGTGACAGCAGGGCTTCCGGCATAACGCCAAAGCATGGTGACCAGTTGTTCTCTCGTGTGCGGGGCGTCCGCGTTGGTACCGTCGGAGATGCCGGATTCCATAGCCCACACTCTGCCAGCCTCGTACCAAGTGGAACCGGAGGTGGTGTCCACGCCGTCCATGCGTGCCAGGACAGTCCACAGCATGCCGCGGGTCATGTTGGCGCCGGGCGAGAAGGTAGTGCCACTGGTGCCGTTAAACAGCTCACGGCTGGTGACAAAGTCAATGGAGTCGTTGGACCAGTGGCCGTTGGGGATATCCGAGAAGCTCCGGGCATTGTTGACCAACTTCACCGTATCGCCGTCGGACAGAGATACGGTCACGCCATTGTCGGACGGAATGGTGTCGCGCAGAAGCACCAGACTGCCGTCTGCCTTTTGCAGCATGGCCACCGTGCCGTAATCGGCGTTCGCTACAGGAATTTCCACGGCAACGTTCTTCTTGCCGCTCAGACCTACCGTGACCGCAGGGGCCTTCTCCGTGTCGGAGGACGCGGAGAGTGCGGGCAAGGGCAGAGACACAGGACGCTTTTGAGAGACGGCGGAGGATACCACATCGGCGGGGATGTTCACCTGGGCCGTGGTCTTACCACCGGTGGTGACGGTGGTGGAGGTGGCGCCGTTGGCCTCTTTGCGTGTGGTGGTAACGGTGCCGTCAGGCTTGGTCTCCACCGATTCAGAGGAACCGTTCGGACGCTTGGTCGTTTCGATCACAGTGCCATCGGCCTTAGTCACCGTGGTGGTGGTGGAACCGTCGGGATTTGTAATGGTCTCCGTCTTGTCGCTGGTGGAGGAGCCGCCCGAGCTGGAGCCGCTGCCGCTGCTACCGCCGCCACTGCTGCCACCGCCGCCGGAAGGTACGTCGCTGCAAACGATGTCGGCGCGGTCGCGGATGCGGATACGGGCCGGTTCTCCGGCAAAGGACGTATCGTAGGAGGCCAGACCGGTGGCGACGATGTAGCAGCCCTCTCTCAGTCCCTGTACCTCGGCGTCCTTGGTGATATAACCGTCGATAAAGACGCGGCCAATGGTTCCGGCGCTGTCGCGCACCAAGATGGTCTGGATAAGACCGTTGGCGGATTCAAACGATACCACAGTACCGCGCAGGGTAACCAGGCTGCCCAGATAAGAGCAGTCATTCAGCTGTGCAGCGGTGATCTCCTTGGGAGCGGGCATGGTGCCGGTGCCCACCTTGGTGATGGAAGAGACAGCAATCTGCCGCTCGCCCTGATAGGAGGAGGTGGTGCCGGTGATCCGGACCCGGTCGCCGATCTGGAAGTTGCCTGCCACGGGGAAAGCGTTGATACCGGCGGTATCGTCCTGCACATAGATGCAGTCAAAGAATGCGGTGTCCTTGTCGTAGCCGGAGGCGTTGGACGTGACGATACCCTCAATGGTGTACTTGACGCCTTCATTCTTTTGGGCCTGAACTTCCGAAATGGGGCTGATGATGGTGGGGTTGATGTAGTTTACGAGGTTTTCACAGATGTTGTAGTTGGAGTAGTTCTTTTCTGCGGCGGAGTCCACCTGGGCCTGGACCTCGAAGTTGGACAGGAAGGCCGCGCCGGAAACCACGATGAGGCCCTGGCCGGGCAGCTCTTCGGTAGCCAGGATCATCAGACGGTTGTCGCCGTCAGCCACGGGATAGGTGGGCACGGCATCGCCGCTGACGCCCATTGCGTCACTGTCCTTGGAGTAGGTGGTTGCATGGCCGTAGACCACGGGAGAAACGGTCTCCGGCAGGGTGGCCGTGGGCTGTCCAGAAGCATCTACCGCATAGATGGATGCACCGCCGTACTGGCTGAACAGCTGGGAATACTTGTTGTCGTTGGGATGGTTGGCGTCAAATTCCACACCTTCCATCAGGAAGTGATCCCAGTTGTAGGTGGAGAGGTAGAGCCGCTGGGACTGACCGCCGTTGAGGGTGTCGTCCACCGTGGCGTCATCGCTGATGCGCAGGGAGGAACCCAGCGCTTCCAGAATCTTGTTCTGCTGGGCCGCCATGTGGTCCGCTTCCGGGAAGTCCTTGTAGCTCTCATAGTAATCCGACCAACCGGCCAGAATCACCATGCCGCCGGCGGCATTGAATTCCTTCAGGGCGGCAATTTCCTCGTCGCTGTAGTTGTCGTAGGGCTCGCGCAGGGCATCACCGTCACGGCGGGAAGGCGCCGTAAGCACGATGGCCCGATACTTGCCGTTGGCATTTTCACAGGCGGCCAGCAGATCTGCGCTGGTGTTCAGCTCCACGGTGCGCACGGCATACCCGGCGGCCAGGGTGCTGAAGTTACCCATGGACTTGTTGTAGTTGCCGTTGACGTACTCATTGTGGTGGGAGGCGTCGATGCCCACATAGACCAGTCTGGCCGCGTCCAGAACATCCAGCGTGATGTCACTGGTGTAGGTAAACTCCTTCCCATCCTGTACCAGGGCGACCGCCACGGTGATGGTGGTCAGGCGGGCTTCGGTGGGGACAAAGTCCCAGCTGACGGTCTGCGTAGAAGAAGCAGCCAGTTCACCCAGGCCGGTCTGGGTTCCCAGAACCTGGCCATTGCTGGTGTAGGTGATGGACTGGATGGTGGCGGGAGATGTCTCGCTGTTGAACAGGTTGGTATTCAGCTCCACAGCCTCGCCGGTGACGGGGATGGAGGTACCGCACTCCACAGAGGAGATACCCAGCTTCAGGGTCTCGCCTACCCAGACGGGGGCCGTGACGGCGATATCGCCGTCGCTCTGGGTTACGCGGATAAAATAGTAGGTGTAGTCGGCGGGGAGGGTGCAGGACAGGTTGCCGGCTTCCAGTTCGGAGGGATCACTCCAGGTATGGGCGACCTTGCCGGTGTTGACCACCACTTCCACCTTGGCGGTGGAATCGGAGGCGTCAGGGTCAAAAAGAGTGACATTGATGTTCACGGTCTCCGGAACCTGCTCAATGATGGAGCCGAGGACCTGGTCATTCAGGGTGTAGTTGATTTCCAGGTTCTTGTCTTCGGTAGCGTAGACGCGATAGTTGCGGATGGCCTCATAGATGCCATCCTGACTGAAATCATCCGTCAGAACTACGTCGCGGGCGTCGTTGGCATTGCCCCACTTGCCCTTGTGGTTGTCCTGGTTGTTGGTGGGGGCCAGATGCCAGCCCTTATCCAGGGCCATGATGTAATAGGAGTAGCTGGGGAAGTAGCCGCCGGAGCCGATGGCGCCTTCGCCGTTGCCCACTTCTACCAGATACATCCGGGAATCGATGACGGGGTCATAGTAGGCAAAATCCGCAAAGGTGCCGAAAGTGGCGCCGGGGTGGTTGAACTGGCTGATGGAATCGGCCAAGGCCTCGTTTTTCAGCAGTTCATAGTAGGCCTTCATACCGGCGTCGGATTCCTTGCTGTTGAGGGTCTTGTTGTTGCGGGAGACAAGGCCGGGGGTATTGAAGGTGTTGATATGGCCGGGGCCACCGGACCAGGTCATCTCAAAGCCGGCCAGGGCCACCCGGGTACCGGCGTACTGCTCATTGAACGCAGCTATCGTATTGCGGTAGGTGTTCCACTTGTCAAGGCTGGCTGCCGTCATCTGGCTGGGGTCATAGAGGGCGGCTTCGGGATTGACATCGCTGCTGGAGTCAAAGTAGTTGGAGTGATCCGTAAAGGCCACAAAGTCTACATTGGCGCTTTCCGGCAGGTTGGCCACGTAGTCCAGGCCCTCCTGCAAGGTGCCTGCACCGTCGGAGTATTCGGCAGTGTGGGAGTGGAGCTGGCCGAAATAGAGCTGATACTGGGACGTGCCCACGGTAAAGTGCCATGTCTTGGAGATTTCTTTGCTGTCCTCCCGGGTAATGACGACTTGGACGGTACAGGTGCCGTCAGGCAGATCGGTTTCGGGGATATAGTAGCACCGATTGCCGTCGACGGAGGTGGGTACGGGGGCGCCATTGACCGACATCCACGTACTGAAGTTAAGCCCAACGTTGGAGAAGGTAACGCTGATTTCGGGCCGCTTGTCGTCACCGGTCTGAGAGCCGGCGGCGGGAGAGACGGCAGTGATGACCGGCTCATCCACTACGGTCAGCTTGGCGGTGCCGGTAAAGGTCACATCTTTGGTATCCGTGCCGGTGACCGTAATGGTCATTTCGCCTTCGGTCAGTTCATCGCCGGGAATGGTGAAAGAGTAGGTACCGTTGGTGTTGGTAAGCTGTGCCGGTGTCTCGCCATATTTGGCCTCCAGCCCGTCCTTGACGCCGAAGATTGCGTCCACGGTAAAGGAAACCTTGTAATCCTGGCTGACATAGGCGTTGGGCAAATCGCTGAAGGTTACGGCCGGCGCATTGACCACGCCGTCGGTGACAGTGAGACTACCATCCACTGTGTAGAACTGGAAGGTATAGATATCCTTATCGCTGTCGTTGTACAGGCTGTAGGTTTTATAAGAATCGCTGTAATACTCCAAATACTGGGAGTTCCCCTTGTATTTGGCGGTACGGCTCTCCAGAGTAAAGCCGCCGTTGTATTCCGCCAGCTTCCAGTCGGCATCTACGGAAGCGTTCTTGGAGTAGAACGAATTGCTTCCGGTGCCGTTGGAGCAGAGGTAGCCGTCGTGCTCGGTCTTAAAGCGCCACCATTCACCGTTCTGTTCTGCGGTGAATACGCGGCCGCCGTTGGCGGGCGTTGCGGTGGTGCCGCTAATGGTGGACGCGGCGTTGTTGATAGAGGGGCTGGTCACGTTGTCATCCTGTCCGGACAGAACGCCATTGGCGCCCACGTTATAAATAACAACGTTGTCGCCGTCTTGGAAAGGCAGTTCAACAGGAGGCTTTTCTGGAAGATCCGGCAGAGGATAGGCCTCCAGACTAAAGGTGCCGGCCTTATAGAACTGGAATGTGTAAATATCCTCTTTTGAGGCATTCATTCCATAGCAGGTAAAACTGCCCCCATAGTATTCCAGATATTGGGGTTTACCGGTATAACTAGCGTTGACACTTTTAATAAAATAGTTACCGGGGGCAGCGGATGAGGGCTGCTCCAGCTGATAGCTGGTATACTCGCTTTGCTCATCCACCAGGCGGACATGGGTGCCGTCCAGATAAAGGAAGCGGCCGTCCTCGGCATTTTGAAACACATAATTGTTGTTTTTATCGGTGTACACGCGCAGAACAGCGGTGTCTGCCGCTATGGTATACGCATTATCGGCCGAGGGAGCCGTTACGGCTGCCAACTGATCTTTTGTGTTGTATGGCTTAGTTTCGGTGCCCATGGCGCTATTGCCGCTGACGGAATAGATAACCACCAGGTCACCGGCGTTGATGGAATCTACTTTGGTAGCGGTGGTGGCGGCCAGTGCTACTGCGGGCCACAGAGGGAGCAGCATAACTGCGCTCAATACGACGGAGAGAACTTTTCTTAGACGTTTTCGCATTACAGGAACCATCCTTTCTGTAAGCAATACTGTGGTAAGCCGCGCTCCGGTTTTCGATGTGTGGGTGGTGGACGCACCTCCTCTGCTGTTGCGGAATCCTGTGAAAACAACGGGATGGACTTCTCCGCTCTCATTTTTGGGTACAGACCGATCCATTTTTACTGTTGTGCTTGCCGCCTGACAAAGGACTGGACCCCATTTCAGTCAAAGGAAGCAATAGTAAAATGATTTTATTTCATACTAGCAGAAAATAATGGGAAATGCAATTAGATTTTTATATAATTTAGACAAAATTACCGTAAAAAACGATAATGTAAGTTTTCAGGAAGGTCGACACCACAACGACCCGCGCAACAAAGTCCCGCAGGGGCGCAGCCAGCAGAAAACCCGTCATTTGGCAAATGGGGCATACACTGACTGCCAGGAGCCATAGGCCCCCAGCAATTCCTGCCACTGGGCGCCGCTTCGGACAATCAAGAGCATTCCATGGTTTGATCCGGTCCCCTTGTTCTTTTGTTAATTCATAGCGTTTTATGCCCCTAGTTTTACATATTGCGACCTATTGTGTAACTTTTATTTTTCAAACAAGGCCTAGATATATTATTTAATCGTTTCTCTTATTGACTAAATTGAGCAAACCATTGTAGCCCGCTAATATATATCTGCATCTTTTTCAGTAACGAAAGATATCGTCGGAGCAAACGTTACATCGTTTGCTCCGACTTGTTTTATAAGTCAGAGTACGCTTATTTTGTCGCTCCTTGTCTCCAAACCGGACTCGCTTCGCTGAATCCCGGTTTGATCTTTTGTGTGGACCTGCTGAACGCTGTATTTTTCGACAGCTATACACAAAAGAGAACATCCATTTCCGTCTTGCTAAAAGGACTCATGCATTCTCTTTTTTATCGAAATGGGATACTATGCTTTGGAATATTTTTCAATGAATCTATACCTGCAACGTGTTGTTTGGTATAATGCGATTGTGCTGCTATCAAAATTGTAGAAAGGATGGTGCCTAGATGCCTACAAATATAACTTTTACAGAAGATCAATGCGTACGCCGGGCCAAAACTACACCTTGACCGTTGGTAGTCCTACACCCTGACCGCGTAAAACAGACACCCTCACCGCTGGTCCGACACCAGTGCCATGGTGCACCCATTCCGCGGAAATGGTGCATGGCGGCCGGGGGCGTGGTGCACCGGACCGCCATGCGGGGGATTACTCGGGGATGCCCTTGCGCTTGCGCATGGATTCGCCCTCGATCTGGATGGTATAGGCGTTATAGATTGGACCTGTTGACAAAGACGAAATATGGGCTGAGAAATTGTATTCTCGGCCCATA
>ERZ1643246.824-NODE-824-length-37240-cov-6.807180_pt1 | contig 37240 bp, 31 predicted proteins | sample MGYA00579265_ERZ1643246 | MGnify/ENA primary metagenome ERZ1643246 (study PRJEB29033, sample SAMEA4952261) | chicken gut metagenome | biome: Broiler Chicken; feature: Gastrointestinal Tract; material: Caecum | place: Ireland | collected 2018 | study: Broiler...
CAGTGGGAATGTCCGTCTTTGGACGGCACAAAAATCATCGTGGTCGGAATCATGTAGGCACAGAACTGAGCGTCATGTCCGGCACCGGAATTGATTCTCTGGTAAGAATATCCCAGTTCTTTTACGGATTCTTCCACATAGCCAACCAGTTCTTTATCATAATATACAGTATCACGGGTCCACGCCGGTTCATACTCTACGCGGCAGCCGACTATTTCTTTCGGCATATTTTCGATCACTTTCACCACCTGCTCGATGACCTTCGGGTCCTCATGTCTTGCGTCGATGGAAAAATCCACATAGTCCGGGATTACGGTATGTACATTCGGATGAAGCACGATTTCTCCGGTCGTATAAACCAGCTCCGGATCCAGTTTGTCCAGTTCATCATGCAGATACTGCAGAATCTTTGCCGCTGCATAAAAAGCATCATGGCGGTATTTCATCGGAGTTGTTCCGGCATGATCCGCCTGTCCGTAAGTTTTAATACGGTAACAGAGCATTCCAAGAACGCAGGTTACCACACCTATATCATTGCCTGCCGCCTCCAGAATCGGTCCCTGTTCGATGTGAAGCTCAAACATGGCCTTATAATCCTTTGGATTCAGTCTGTTCTCTTTCGGCCCCTTGAATCCGCAGGCATCAAGAGCTTCACCAAAAGTATGGTTCGCATCCAGAATGGATTTGGAATTCAGCATATCTTCCTGTTTAAATTTATAGCGGATATTTTCCGGAAGATAGTCATAGCAGAGAACACCGGAAGCCATCATGGACGGCGGATACAGAGAACCTTCCTCATTGGTCCAGATCATGGCCGTCAGATTATGTTTATGAGGAATCTTCTCTGCAGCCACTGTCTCCAGAACTTCCATGGCCCCCATCACACCAAGGATTCCGTCATAGTTTCCACCGTTTTTTACAGAATCACAGTGAGAAGCCATGACGATTCCCGGCAGATCCGGCTCGGAGCCTTTCAACGTCGCATACATACACGCCATATCATCGGTCTTGATCTCCGCTCCAATGGCCTCCATTCTTCTGATAAACTCGTTCCGGGCCTGGATATCTTCCGGGGACAGAGCATATCTTGTAATTCCGCCATGACCGGCATCGCCAAACTGGCTGAATGTTTTAATCTTATCTTCCATACGTTTTTCGCTACATGTATACATTTTCATTCCTCCCATTTTTCAGATAGTACCGCTTCCTGCTCTCTGTGCATTGACCAGATAGTGCCGCTATCTATTTCTTATACATTTGTTTTTTGTTGCTTTCTCCGTCTGCGCTGTTTTTTACGTGATCGCTTCGTTTTAAAAGTTTCCATAAATCCATGGCAAAAAGCAGTCCTGCCGCGATAGCCGCCGATGTCACCAGTGCCTCTACCGCTGACGCCCGTCCTCTCTCTGTCTCTCCCTGAAAAAAGTAATACATGGTGTGATACAGGGCAGCTCCCGGAATCAGCGGAATGATACCCACCGCAATGTAAGCGGTTCTCGGCATCTTTGTGTATATTGCCATAATTTCCATATATAAACCCAGAGCAATTCCGGAAATCAGGAATTGAATCCCATAGGAAGGAAGAATCAGCCCCACCGCCAAATAGATGGTCCAGGCGATACCTCCTCCCAGGGCCGTATAAAAAACCTGTTTCCCTTTCAAATGGAAGAACAACGCAAATCCCGCCGATCCGGCAAATCCGCCGGCAATCTGTATCCAGTCCATGTGTGATCTCCTTTTCTTCATCCTGATTTCCCGGGCAGATCCGGAATCCTGTCCGGCCCGTGCCTGTCACAGTGCTACATTGACCAGCACAAATCCGGTGGCAATGACCAGACTGGTGATCACTGCCTCCCCCAGGCGGGTCAGCCCGGACAGCATATTATTGGAAAAAATCTCCTGTATCGCGCAGGTAAAAATAACTCCCGGAATAAAAATCATGATATTTCCGATACTTACCAACTCTGAAGATACCCCTCTCCAGATCCCTGCCATGGCGATGGATAAAAATCCAGCTACAGCAGAACATAAAAAGACCTGTACAAACCGGTTCATGCCCGAATCGGACAAAATCGTTTCCACCGGCGCAATCAGTATTCCAATGAGCGCAGATACGGCCATATCCCTGATGCTTCCTCCGAAAAACAGGGTGAAAGAAAGCGAAATCAGTGCAAAAATACCCATTTTCCCAAGCAGAGAATATGATTTTCTGCTTTCAATCTCCCGCAGCTTCTCTGCCGCCTGTTCCGGCGTCACCGGCGTTTCACAAATTTCCCTGGAAAGAGCATTTAACTGGGTCAGTTTATACATGTTTCTGTCAAATGCACGAATCCTGCGTATTTCCGTCAACCCGGCCGTGTGCTCTCCCGATATGGTAACGACAATGACATAAGTGATGGCAAAACATTCCACGGTCTCCGCTCCAAAAGCATGGCACATCCTTATGATACTGTCCTCCACCCGGCTGATCTCCGCGCCGGATGAAAGCATCTGCGCACCGATATCCAAAACTGTCTGCAGTGCCTGCCTGCTCTTTCTCTCTTCCGTATCCACGTTTTCTCCTTTTACACGAAAATCAACTCATATCTATTATTTTTTCGGGCTTCGTTTTACATACTGTCCCATTCCCGGCTTTCCGACAAACTCTCCGTTGTCATAGACCAGCTGTCCCCGGAGATACGTCTGAACCGGATATCCGTGAAGCTTCTTGCCTTCCCAGATGGTATGGTCATAATCGGAATGCATGTTGCTGACACTGATGGTAAAATCTTTCTCTTTGTCATAAATTACAATATCCGCATCTTTTCCCACTACCAGGGAACCCTTATTATCACAGCCAAAAATCTTCGCCGGATTGGTAGCGCACACAGCCACTACCTGCTGGAATGTAAGCTTTCCGCTGTTGGCGGCGTCCAGCATATATGGATACAGATTTTCCACACCGGCACAGCCGTTTGGAATCTTTGTAAAGTCATCCTTGCCCCAGTCCTTCTCATAACTCTGGAATGGACAATGATCCGTTGCCACCGTATCAATCAGTCCGGCTTTCAACGCCTGCCACAGGGCGTCCTGGCTCTCCTGCCCTTTCATTGGCGGTGAGCATACAAAGTTTCTTCCGTCTTCCCGTTTATAGACGTCACAGGTGAATTCCAGATACTGCGGACAAGTTTCTATATAAACTTCCGCGCCGGCTCTTTTGGCGTCAATGCAGGCTTCCAGTCCTTCTTTATCGGCCATATGAACGACATACAGCGGGGCATCCAGATTTTTGGCCCAGTGTACTGCTCTCTTGTCCGCCTCTGCCTCCACAAATTCCGGACGGCTCAGATAATGATACCAGGCGCTGGTCTTGCCTTCTTTTAAAAACTGTTCCGTATACATATCGATCAAATCCGGATTTTCCGCATGGATATTGATGATGGCTCCCAGCTCTCTGGCACGAAGAAGAAGGCGGGCCAGAGTTGCATCGTCAACCATCATACCTTCTTTTTTATACACGAGGAAACATTTGAAGCTGGTAATTCCCTCTTCCACTGCCTTTTCCATCTCATCCAGGATCTCACCACCGTTTAAGTTGGTGATACAACAGTGCATGGCGTAATCCACGCAGGCATCCGTTTCAAGAATTGCTTTTTTGGAATTCACAAGGCCCAGAATGGTTTCTCCCTCATGCTGTACAGGATAATCAAAAATGGTGGTCACACCGCCGCAGGCTGCCGCCCTTGTTCCGGAAAGATAGCTGTCCGCCGAAACTGTTCCTCCAAAAGGCATCTGCAGATGGGTATGTACATCAAGGGCTCCCGGCAGTACCAGTTTGCCCGATGCATCACAGATTTTTTCTGCCAGCTCCGGCTCGATATCCGCCTCCATGGCCACAATCTTTCCGTCTTTCACGGCAATATCACAGGGATACATATCTGTGGTAGTCACTACCGTTCCGTTTTTGATCACCAAATCATACTGTTTCATAGCAAAACCTCCTTTACTGCTTTTCCTTTGTTCCGGCGTCCTGTCCGTCTTATTCGTATTTCGTTTTCAGGATGACGTCGTGTTCTTCTCTGCCTTCTTTGAATATCAGTTCACCCGGTGTAATACAATTCATGACAGGACAGACATTCAGACACAGATGGCATCCCACACATTTATCTTCCAGAAGTTTCGGTCTTCTTGTCTCCGTATCAAACGCAATGGCCTGATGTCCACCGTCAAAACAGGAAACATAACATCTTCCGCAGCCCACACAGGATTCCTCGTCGAATTTCGGCAGAATCTTGAAGGAACGATCCAGCTCATCGGCACCGATGATGCTAGGAAGCGCTTTTCCCACCAGATCCTGTACTCTGTCAATCCCATGTCTTTCCATATAATGGGACAGTCCGCTGATCATATCTTCCACAATACGGTAGCCGTACTGCATGATAGCTGTAGTACACTGTACATTCTCACATCCCAGGAGAATGAATTCCAGGGCATCTTTCCAGGTTTCCACACCTCCCATGCCGGAGAGAGGAATATTGACCAGTTTTGGATCATGCTTCAGATCAGATACAAACCGAAGAGCGATCGGCTTCACAGCCGCCCCTGAATATCCGGAAACAGAAGACTTGCCATTGACAATCGGCATACCGACATTTAAGTCCACATCCACGTTGGTGATGGATTTTACAGTATTGATGGCTGCCAGTCCCCTGGCGCCTCCTTCCACAGCCGCGATGGCCGGAATCTCCATATTTGTGATGTTCGGCGTCATCTTTGCGATAACCGGAAGATGCGTGTTCGCTGTGACAACTTCACAGTAATGTTTAACCAGCTCCGGCCTGGTTCCCACATCGGAACCCATGGTGGAGGACGTCATCTGCGGACAGGAAAAATTACATTCAATAAGATCCACACCGGTCTCTGTCACTGCCTTCGCCAGGTAAGCCCATTCTTCATCATTACTTCCCATGATACTGGCCACGAGAACCTTATTCGGATAATCCTGTTTTAAGCGTCTCATATAGTCCAGATTCACTTCAATTGGTTTATCGGAAGTCTGCTCCATATTTTTAAATCCCAGCCAAGGGGTGTCCTCTTTTGTGACAATATCAAAACGAGGAGAACATTCATCCGGAATATATACGCTGATGGACTTATAATAAATGCCTCCCCAGCCAGCTTCCAGAGCTTTCGCACACATTTCATAGTTACTTCCCACCGGTGAAGAAGAAAGGAAAAATGGATTCTCGCATTTCACTCCCAAAAAGTCTATTGATAAATCTTTCTTTAATGCCATAATTTCGTTCCCCCTATTTTAAATATTCCGCAATGTCAGCTGCTGCCTGCTTGCCGTCTGCCACCGCTTCCACCACGGTGCGTCCTCTTCCGTACAGCATATCTCCGCCGGTAAATACGCCCGCTTCTTTCTCCAGACCGGCAAATTCATCTGTCTGTTCCTGTCCGATGGCGAAAACGATCTGGTCTGCTTTTAATATCAGGGAGGAGTATCCATCTCTTCCCGCTGCTTTTAAACCAGTTACCTTTCCATTTTCTCCAAGGATTTCTTCAGGGGCAAATTGTGTAAAAATAGGAATTCCCATTTTCTGTACGGCTGCCACTTCTTCCATATTAGCCGGTGCCTCCTCGATGGTACGGCGATAGACGATCACTGCATTGGCACCCAGCTGCTTCGCTGTGGATACGCAGTCCATGGCCACATCACCGCCGCCGATGACGATCACATTTTCTCCCACCTTGAAATCCTGATCCTGATTTCTGGCTGCTTTGAGATAAGACAGGGCATTTTCCACACCGGAAAGCTCCGCTCCCGGGATAGTAACGTCTTTCGCCTTCCACAGTCCCACACCCACATAGACAGCGTCATATTCTTTTTTCAGCCGTTCCAGTTCATCCCTGTCTACTTTGTGATTGAATTCAAACTGAACGCCGGCCTGACGGATAGTTTCAATATCAAAATCCACCACTTTCTGTGGAAGTCTGGATGGAAGGATTCCGTAGGTGAGCATGCCGCCGGCCTTCTCATTGGCCTCAAAGATTGTTACCGCATATCCGTTCCGGGCCAGTTCTCTGGCACATGCCAGGGAAGAAGGGCCTGCTCCGATACAGGCAATCCTTTTGCCATTCGGCTCGCCTGGTTTCATGAAGTTCATGTTTTCTTCTTTTTCCTGTTCCACAAGGAATTTCTGAAGTTTTCCAATATGGATCGGCCTGTCAATGCCGCTTCTGCTGCAGGCTTTCTCACACATATTGTCATACGGACAGACATCCGCACAGCAGCCGGCCAGAGGATTATTTTCCCGAATAGTCTCCGCCGCTCCCCATACATTTTTAAAGCGCAGAGAACGGATAAATTTTGCCGGGTCTGTTCCTGCCGGACATCCCTCACTGCACGGTGCGTCATAGCAGAGAAGACAACGGGATGCTTCCTCCATTGCTCTTCTGAAATCATACCCTTTTTCCGCTTCCTGGGCATACGGTATCATGATTGTTTTACTCATAATGTAAAAACCGCCTTTCTCCTTTTTCCTGTTGCTTCCGCTTCACGCTTCCACATTATTAAAATTTTAACAAGCAACTTTTGATAATCTTATTTTAATTCATACAGTTTTGGGCAAGTAAAGTGGTTTTTTTATTTTTTTCAATTTATATTTGTGCATTTTTTATAAAACTCTCCACCTGTCGAGGGTTTTGTCCCGTCAATTCTTCTGCTTATTTTTATTAAGAAATTAACATGTTTTTCACATATTTCTTCCACAAAAAAAGAAAGAAAGCCAATTTTATGAAACTGAATCTTTTCTTCCTTTAAGTATAAAACTGTCTTTCTTTCTCTCTATTTTTTCTTATCTGTAATTTTGACCGGAACAATAATTTTTGTGACGTGCTCATTCATATTGGCAGTATCCAGAGGAGAGATCAGAAATTCTTCCGTGACTTTTCCGCAGATTTCGTAACCGTTTTCATCGATCCATCGTTTCAATGCGATGTATCTCTTGAAAATATCTTCATATCTTCCCCGGTAAACAGTGGTTGCCGCCTGAAACCCTCCAAAAGAATGAATCTCTTTATTCTCCGATGGCGTTTCCGCCACCTGCACGGCAAACTCAATATCGCAGTCTTTGGAAATAAACTGTCCGAACATCTCTGTGAAAAATGTCACAAAGACAGGGCCTGTAATCTCCATTCCCTGGCTTTCCGCCTTCTCCAGCACGGAAATCCAACGCTCCAGATTGACCTCCTCATTATGATAGGATTTGATGATGGAGCGGGATGTCAGCAGATAAATCTCCGGTATATTTTCTATGCGGTACTTTTCTTCATCCTCATAACGTTTTCCTTCCGAAAATCGGGACAGGATACAGAGATTCTCCCGCCGTTTCTTTTCCAGGCTGGCAATCTCCGCATCAATCTCCCGGATTCTCTCATGAATGCTGTCCATGTAGCTGTCCATTTTGTCATTCCGGATAATCTCCTTGATATCCTTGAGATTAAAACCCAGAGCGCGCAACTGGCGTATGATAACAGCGGTGATCAGCTGCTCCTTACTGTAATACCGGTACTTGCTGGTTTCCTTCCGTATTTTAGGGACAAGCAGCTCTATTTCATCATAATACCGCAGAGTTTTTATGGGAATTTTACATATATTTGATACCTGCCCAATTGAATAATACCTTTTTTCTTCCATTTCACTCACTCCATTGTCAAATTATTGCTCTACAAAACGCTATTTCGTGTAGACAATTTATTTTCACGATAAAATTTATTATAGCAAAATATATTGACAATGACAAGTTGCAGGAAAATTTCCTCTTTATCTGAGTTCAAATGTTTTTTTCGATTTGATCTCCTCAATCATGGCCGGCAGAACTTTATGCAGATCTCCCACAATACCATAGTCACATACTTCAAAAATCGGCGCTTTCGGATCCTTATTGATAGCCACAATGTATTTTGATTCGCTCATACCTGCCAGGTGCTGAATTGCTCCGGATATACCGCAGGCAATATAAAGATCCGGGCGCACGGTGGTTCCCGTCTGCCCCACCTGATGGCTGGCGTCAATCCAGCCGGCTTCCACACAGGCTCTTGACGAACCGACCACGCCTCCTACTGTATCCGCCAGCTCACGGACCAGAGCAAAGCCCTCTGCCGTTTTTAGCCCCCGGCCGCCGGATACCACGATTTTTGCATCTGTGAGATTCACCTTTTTCTTCTCATCCGGAATGATCATTTCCAGATGGGTGCGGATATCTGCTTCCTCCAGTTCCGGTACGATTTTCTCTACCTCTCCGGAAATCTCTTCCTGATATACCGCTCTTTCCATTACCCCAGGGCGGACTGTGGACATCTGAGGGCGATTTTTCGGACACACGATAGTGGCCATAAGATTTCCTCCAAAAGCCGGCCGGGTCATCAGCAGCTTGGAATCCTCTGCATCAATCTCCAACTTTGTACAATCGGCGGTAAGCCCTGTCCCAAGTCTTGCCGCCAGCCTCGGCCCGATATCCCTTCCCAGAGAAGTGGCACCCACCAGCACGATCTCCGGTTTTCTCGCCCGGATCAAATCCGCAAATACTTTCACATATCCATCTGTGGAAAAATATTTTAATAACGGACTTTCCACATAGAGAACCCGATCCACGCCGTAATGAAGCAGCTTTTCTGCCTCTCTCTCCATTTGATATCCGTTTACCACGACAACGAGAGCTCTGCCAAGACAATCTGCCAGTTTTCTGCCCTCGCCAATCAGTTCTATCGTCACAGAAGCGATTTCTCCCTCTCTTTGTTCCGCCAGAACCCAGACATCTTTATAATCACTCAGAGAAATATTCTGATTTACTTTTGCCCGCACGCTGCCTCACCTCCTAAAATAATTTCAGCGCCATCAACTTCTCTGTCAAAACCGCGGCCTTTTCTTTTTCACTGATTCCCTCGATAATCTCTGTCTTCTTTTCTTTCACAGGTACAAAGGAACGCTTCACATTGGTCGGCGAACCTTTTAATCCAATCTGTGTCGGATCTACATTGAGATCATCAAAGGTCAGCACATGAATCGGGTCTTCTTCTCCATCATAGACTTCAAAAATCCGGGATACTGTCGGGAATCTCGGCTCATTGAGTTCCTTGATCGCCGTGAGAAGACACGGTGTCTGCACAGTCATTACATAATCGGCATTTTCTACAAGCCGGGTCACACGAAGCTTTCCTTCCTCCACGGCAATTTCTTTGGCATAGGTAATCTGAGGAATTCCCAGAAATTCCGCGATTTCCGGCCCCACCTGAGCCGTATCCCCGTCAATGGCCTGTCTGCCGCACAAGATCAGATCGTAGTTTCCTATTTTTTCTATGGCTGCCGCCAGAATGGTGGCAGTCGCCCAGGTATCGGAACCGCCGAAGGCTCTGTCAGAGAGAAGCCAGGCCTCATCGGCGCCCATGGCAAGCCCCTCTTTCAGTGCGTCTTTTGCCTGGAACGGTCCCATGGAAAGAAGGATTACCTTTCCGCCTGCCTGTTCCCGCAGGGAAAGCGCTTCTTCCAGCGCGTTTTTATCATCAGGATTGATGATGCTCTGCACTCCCTCACGAATCAGTGTGCCTGTCTCCTGGTTGATTTTTACCTCATTTGTATCCGGCACCTGTTTTATACATACAATAATATTCATCTTTTTTTCCTCCCGGTATTACCGATGGTCTCATCCATCCGCTTATTTCAGCATGGCTCTTGAAATGACCACCTTATGAATTTCGGACGTGCCTTCATAAATTTCGGTTATCTTTGCATCACGGTACATTCTCTCCAGCGGATAATCTTTCATATATCCATATCCGCCATGAATCTGTAATGCCAGATTCGTCACGAAAGTTGCCGTCTCCGATGCATTAAGCTTTGCAATGGCAGCCTCTTTTGTATATGGTTGTCCGCTGACTTTCAGCCATGCCGCACGGAAAATCATCCATCTGGCACACTCCACTCTCACTGTCATATCAGAAATATACCACTGCAGTCCCTGCAGCGCTGCAATAGGTTTTCCAAACTGAACCCTTTCCTTCATATATTTTATGCTTTCCTGCAGTGCCCGTTCCGCAATACCAAGAGCCTGAGCCGCCACTCCGATCCTGGCGCCGTCCAGAGCTGTCATGGCAATTTTAAATCCCTGTCCTTCTTTTCCGATGAGATTTTCCTTCGGAACCCGGCAGTCCTCAAAAATCAGCTCCGCTGTCTCAGAACCATGGATTCCCATTTTTTCTTCAATCTTTCCCACAGAAAATCCCGGCGTATCTTTCTCCACCAAAATACAGGACAATCCCTTTGTTCCTCTGGAAGGATCCGTCAGAGCAAAAATCAAAAGATTTTTTGCCTGACTTCCCCCTGAAATAAAACATTTCGTTCCATTGATCACATATTCCCCGGTCTTCTCATCCAGAATAGCCGTGGTCTTCGCATTGCCGGCATCAGAACCTGCATTGGGTTCCGTCAGGGCAAAGGCTCCGAGAGCTCCCCCATTGGTAGTCTCCGGCAGATATTTCTGCTTTTGTTCTTCTGTGCCAAATTTATTTAAAACCGAAGCAAAAATAGTGTGGATAGAGAGAATCGCCGCGCAGGACGCATCCTTTTTGGCAATTTCAGTTACAGCCAGCACTTTATCAATGTCTGTTCCGCCGCTGCCACCATATTTTTCCGGCGTCCCGATACCCGCAAATCCCACCTGACACATTTTTTCGAAAATATCTCTGGGGAACTCTCCGGTACGGTCGATCTCCTCAGCACGCGGCTCCACATATTTTTCCGCAAATTCCGCCGCTGTTTTCTGCAGCATTTTTTGTCCTTCTGTTAACGTAAAATCCATAACACTCCTCCTGCTATTATAAAACACCTTCCTCTTTCAGCTTCTCACAGGTCTCCTCATCCAGATGAAACACTTCCTGGTTGTGCTGTCCCAGCAGAGGCGCAGGCGTATCGATACTCGGCGGCGTCGCGCTGAGTTTCACCGGACATCCCTGAAAATACATATCTCCAATGGTCGGATGTTCCATATGCACCATCATTTCCCGGGCCTGAATCTGCGGATGTTCAATGGCCTCCTTCATATCAAGCACCGGTCCGCACGGAATACCAGCCTCGTCAAAAATTTTTTCCAGCTCTGCCTTTGTATATTGTCTGGTCCAGTCCGCAATGATCTGCTGCAGTCCTTTTTCATAATTCTGACAGCGCAGATCATTGGTCAGATACATTGGATCATCCACCAGTTCCGGATGGCCGATCACATCACAAAACTTCTGAAACAGCCGGTCATTACCGACACCCAGAGCCACGTAGCCGTCTGAAGTCTCATAAATGTCAAAAGGCGCAATGGACGGATCAATATTTCCCTGCCGCTGTGGAATGATCCCCTGCATGGTTGTTTTTACGATGGAATTCTCCAGCAGTGTAAAAATGGTATCCATCATGGATACATCCACCTGCTGCCCTTCCCCTGTTTTTTCCCGGTGATAGAGGGCAAGAAGAAATCCCACGCACAGATAAATCCCCGCCACATGATCGGCGATAGACGGCCCCACCTTCACCGGCGGCGTATCTTTAAATCCTGTCAGATTCACAATACCTCCCATGGACTGCGCCACCACATCATAGCAGGCTCTGTGGGAAATCGGACCATACTGACCAAATCCGGAACCGGAAGCATAGATGATCCTTGGATTGATCTTTTTCAAAGTCTCATAATCCACACCCAGCTTCTTAGTCACACCCGGACGATAATTTTCCACCACCGCATCGGCGTCTTTGACCAGCTCATAAAACATTTCCCGGGCCTTTTCATTCTTCAGATTCAGTGTGCATCCTTTTTTATTTCTGTTTAAAAAAGCATAAAATCCGCTTTCTCCGCTTTTCTCATCAATGGGTCCCCAGGTTCTGCACTGTTCTCCTGCCGGCGGCTCAAATTTGATGACTTCCGCTCCGTGATCAGCCAGCATGGTCGTACAGAAAGGTCCGTTCAGCGCACTGGTCAGATCCAGCACTTTAAGCCCCTCTAATGCCTTCATATCATTTCTCTCCTTCTGTCTCTTCTTCTCTTCGCTCCGGAATCTCATACTCAAAAATTCCCACAGTAGATATCGGCGGATCAACCATCATATCAATAGAACTTGGAAACGGTGGATTCTCCGGCAATTCACAGACCTTAAAGGAACGGACCTCTATGACCGCTTTTCCACCGGCTTCCTCGTTCAGCCTTGCCTTAAATTCCATATAATCTCCGGCATGACAAGGCACAAACAGGCGAATTTTTCTTACTTTGCTGCATCTTCCTACATTTCCGTATAATTTTGCCATCAGCCTCTCTGCCACATCTCCCATATATGTAATAGAACGGGCGCCATTGACCACTCCGCCTCCATAAAATACATCTCTGTCAGACATCCTGTACCGCATTGTTACTTCTTTTGACATCTCTCATCTTCCTTTCTGTCGTTTTTGTCTTATCTTTTCATTTCCTCAGCTCATCTGATTTAATGCTGCAACTCACTTTTTTGCTGCTCCGCTTTTTTCTGTCTTCTCCGACATAACATCTGTCGTCCCGCATTTACAGATCCAGTTCTCTCCACGGGTCGATGACCGCGCCGTCCGGCTGTTCGCCCCGCTGTAATTCTTTTTTCACCACCAGGACAACCGTACCCTCAGAAATCAGCTTCGGTTCCTCAAAGTAATACATGTCTCCCGGTTTCGCATCCTTCTTCCCCATTCTCGACGCCAGCGTCGCTACTTTATAGGTAGCAATCCGGCAGGTCCTCGACGTATTGCCTACCTTTACCATCTCTGCCACAAAATCCAGCTGATCGCCGATATAAGCATCCTCATAAAGTTCCACGTCCGTATAACCAAGACACAGAGACTCATCTCCGTCATTTAATATCATCAGTTCTGTCTCCACATCTCCGATAAAATCAAACTGGCGGCCAAAAGGAATTCTTCCTTCCGGATCATTGGCATCCGCCGTTGTCATCTTGTAACTTAATACCGCTTTTCTTCTTGTACTCACTGTCTTACCTCCTGTATTTTTTCTTTTTTATTTTTACGCACACATTGATGTGTTACTGAGAATTTTAAGTCATACCGCAAATGCACAGTCAACCATTCCAAGAAAATATTTTTCAAAAAAATTTCCTGATTTTTCAAAAACCCTCCCGTCTTCGATACTTTCCAATCTCTAAACACCTATATTTTTTCGACAAACACTGCAAACACCGGCAGAGTAAGAAAACAAAAAAGTGTGGACAGCAGCACAGTTCTCACTGCAAACTCGCTGTCCGTCCGGTATTGCCGGCTGAAAATAGCCGCCACCGACCCCACTGGCATAGCAAAACTCAGCACCACAACTTTATCCATAAGAGAAAGTGCGCTTTCTCCGGGCAAAAGAACTCGTTTTATCACCAGAACTGCCGCCAGACAGAGAGCCGGCACCAAAATCAGCTTGCAGATACTTATGATATAATTCTGCCACCGGGAAAAAATCTCTCTTCCCTTCAGGCCTCCCAGCTGAAAGCCGATCATAAACATGGTCAGAGGCGTTGTGGCGTTTCCCAGTATCTCCACCGCCCCTCCCAAAGCTGCCGGCAGAGTAATGCCTCCGATAAACAGAACCATCCCCGCCAGGACTCCGGCCATTCCCGGGCTCAGCATTTTCTTCCACTCTGCCTTTATATGCTTTCCCGCAGACAGCTGGATCAGAAAAATTCCCACTGTAAAAATGAGGATGTCATTGACCATCTCGACAATGGCCATGAAAAATACAGCTGTTTCTCCATACAAAACCCTTGCCACAGGAATTCCGATAAATCCGGTATTGCCAAATAGCAACATAAAGGCTGTGAGATATTGCCTTTGTCTGGAAAATTTCAGACACCGGGCAAGGGGAACACTCAAGAGAAGCAGCAGGATAAAAACGATCATACAGATGATAAAAATGCATCCGCTCTTTTTAAGAATATCCATAGAAAATTCCATCTGCATGGCGTCGATCACCAGACAGGGCCAGGTGAGATTGACAATAATGCTGTTGACCGCATCCCCCTGTTCTTCCGTGATCATCCGGCCTCTGCGAAATATCACGCCGGGAATCACCATAAGAAAGATCATCACCATCGAGGACAACACCGATCGTATTACCATTTCTTTTCTCCTTTCCTTCTCGAACTCTGCGAATAACAGCGGAACATGCTGAGTAAACAAAAAGAGCTGCAAATTCCTGATTTTTAAATCATGAATTCACAGCTCTTTTTTGCTTGTTTTAATCCATCTCTTCTTTTCCATTTCCGGATACTATCCGATACAGCCATGCGCCGCTGGTATCACAGGCCCATCCTAAAAAAGCCCCTATTATAATAGAAGGAACTAAAAGTTTCCAATCACCGCCTGCTGCAAAAGTCACAAAACATCCAAGAAACGTTCCAGGCGTGAAACTGAATAACTTGAATTTTGTGATAATGCAGATGACAAAAGAAATGATTCCACTCCATATGCCAATATTTCCCCAGACAGGGAAGAAATTTCCCAGAGTGATGATTGTCATACCGCAGATAACTCCTGCCAAATTCGGAATAATGGCATTCTTCAATCCGGCCACGCCATGCTTTCCTGTGGCAAAATAGGTGGTGCATCCTGCGAAACCGGCCCAGCCGAGAAGTCCCACAGCTCCGGAAACTCCGGTCCAGACGCCGCACAAAATACCTGTTGTAATACTAAGTGCCAATAAAGAACTTATTTTCTTCATCCTGTCTCCTCCATGATTTTGATGGTTGTATCCTATCATGGAGAAAATTTTTCAACAAGGACATCTGTCCCACTCTACCAAAAATCCAGATTAAAAACATCCTAATCCTCATCCAGCTTCAGCACGCTCATGAACGCTTTCTGAGGGATCTCTACATTGCCGATCTGACGCATCCGCTTCTTTCCTTCTTTCTGTTTCTCAAGAAGCTTCTTCTTTCGGCTGATATCGCCGCCGTAACATTTGGCAAGGACGTCTTTCCGGACGGCCTTCACCGTCTCTCTGGCGATGATCTTGCTGCCGATGGCCGCCTGAATCGGAATCTCGAAGAGGTGTCTTGGAATCTCTTCTTTTAATTTCTCGCACATCTTTCTGCCGCGCTCGTAAGCGGAAGATGCATGGACGATGAAAGAAAGGGCGTCCACAGTCTCCCGGTTGATAAGGATATCCAGCTTCACCAGATCCGACTGCACATAACCTTTCATCTCGTAATCAAAGGAAGCATAGCCTCTGGAACGGGATTTTAACGCGTCAAAGAAATCATAGATGATCTCATTGAGCGGCAGATCATATTTTAAGAGAGCTCTCGTCTCTTCCATATATTCCATGGAAACATAAGTGCCCCGGCGCTCCTGGCAGAGCTTCATGATGGATCCCACGTATTCTTTGGTCACCATGATCTCGGCGGAGACGATCGGCTCCTCCATGTACTCGATGGTGGACGGGTCCGGCAGGTTGGTCGGGTTGGTCAGATCAAACACTGTGCCGTCGGTGAGATGAACCTTATAGATAACGCTCGGTGCGGTGGTCACCAGATCCAGGTTATACTCCCTCTCCAGACGCTCCTGTACGATCTCCAGATGGAGAAGTCCCAGGAAACCGCAGCGGAAACCAAATCCCAGTGCCACGGAGGTCTCCGGCTCATACTGAAGTGCCGCGTCATTCAGCTGCAGTTTCTCCAGAGCGTCCCGCAGGTCCGGATATTTGGCGCCGTCGGCCGGGTACAGACCGCAGTACACCATCGGGTTTACCTTTTTGTATCCCGGCAGCGGCTCAGCACACGGGTTGTCCGCATCGGTGACCGTGTCGCCCACCCGGGTTTCCTTCACATTTTTCAGGCTGGCGGTAATGTAGCCTACCATGCCTGCAGAAAGTTCGTCACATGGAATAAACTGTCCCGCACCGAAGGTTCCCACTTCCACCACATCGGCTTTGGCGCCGGTGGCCATCATGAGCATGTTGGTACCTTTCCGGATCGTTCCCTCCATGATACGGGCAAAAATAATGACGCCCTTATAAGAATCATAAAGACTGTCAAAAATCAGGGCCTGCAGCGGATGATCCGGACTTCCTCCCGGAGCCGGGATCTTCTTCACAATCTGCTCCAGCACCTGATCGATGTTGATACCGTTTTTGGCCGAAATCCGCGGCGCGTCCTCCGCCTCAATGCCGATGACATCCTCGATCTCCGCCACCACCCGGTCCGGATCGGCGCTCGGCAGGTCGATCTTGTTGATCACCGGCATGATCTCCAGATCATGGTCAATGGCAAGATAGACGTTGGCAAGGGTCTGAGCCTCAATCCCCTGGGCCGCATCCACCACCAGGATGGCGCCCTCGCAGGCTGCCAGGCTGCGGCTCACCTCATAGTTAAAGTCCACGTGGCCCGGTGTGTCAATCAAATTGAAAATGTATTCCTCTCCGTCTTCTGCTTTATATATGGTACGCACGGCCTGAGACTTAATGGTAATGCCGCGCTCTCTTTCCAAATCCATATTGTCAAGAACCTGGTCCTGCATCTCCCGGTCAGTGAGCAGACCGGTCTTTTCGATGATACGGTCTGCCAGGGTAGACTTTCCATGGTCAATATGGGCGATAATACAAAAATTCCGAATTTTACTCTGGTCAATTCCAGCCAAAATTGCTCCCTCCTGTTATTTCACTCTCACCGCCACGTGGGCGGGAATTTTCTATATTTTATCTAACAAACTACATCCAGCTTACTATATCATGAATTTTCCGGAACTTCCACATCTGTTTTTTCAGACAGAATCTTTTCTACCTTTTTCAGGCAGTAAAGACAGGTCGGCACCACATACATGGCCGCTGTCACCCAGGCAGCCTGGTCCGTAAAACAGATGGCGGTAAATCCCCATACCGGAACAAAGACAAGACTCACCGCTGTCCGGGCGATCATCTCCACCACGCCGGACAATACCGCCCGGCCGGAATATCCCAGTCCCTGTACACAGAGGCGGACAATGATAAGAATACCAAGAATCCAGTAGAAAAATCCCGAGTAAAAAAGCATTTCCCTGGAGGCATCCAACACCGCTGTCTCACCCGCGTCCACAAAGATCATAGACATCTCTCTTCCAAAGAAAATCAGCACCAGACCGATGAGGATACCGTAGAGAATGCCGGCCAGCGTTCCCTGCCGCAGCCCCTGCCTGATCCGGTCCACTTTTTTTGCGCCGTAGTTCTGACTGCAGAAGGTGGAAACCGCCGCCGCCATGGCGTCAAACGGACACATGGTAAAGTTCTTCAGGCGGGAAGCCGCCGTGTTGGCGGAGACGTAAATACTTCCCAGATTGTTGGTGGCCGCCTGCATGACCATGCTGCCGATGGCCGTGATGGAAAACTGCAGTCCCATGGGAAAGCCCATGACCATCAGCGTTTTCATCAGATCTCCCCGGATGGCGCACTCTTCTTTTTCCATGTGCAGCACCGGATATTTCTTTATGATATAGATTAAACAGAGAACACCGCTCATGAGCTGGGACGTGATCGTCGCGATGGCGGCACCTGCCACACCCCAGTGAAGGGTGGTGATACAGAAAATATCCAGGAAAATGTTGGCGACACAGGCAAAAGCCAGGAACAGAAACGGTGTCCGGCTGTCTCCCACCGCCCGCATGATACTGGAGGTCAGATTATAAAGCAGGGTAAACGGGATTCCCAGCAGAATAATCAGAAGATAAATGTATGCGTCCGAAAATATATCATCCGGCGTTGCAAGAAGTTCCACGATCTGCGTGCAGAATACCCCGCAGAGGATGGTCAGCACCACGGCCATCACCGCCGTGATAATAAAACTATTGAACACAAACCGCCGCATGGTACTGTAGTCTCCTGCGCCAAAACGCTGGGCCACGGGTACGCAGAAACCGGTGCAGGTTCCGATGCAGAATCCCAGAATTAAGAACTGCACACTGCTGGAAGCGCCGACTCCGGCCAGCGCGTTGGTTCCAAGAAAGCGCCCCACGATGGCGGCGTCCGCCACATTGTATCCCTGCTGCAGCAGATTTCCCGCCAGCAAAGGCAGGGCAAATTTCAGAATCAAGAGGAGAGGATTGCCCTCTGTCATATCTTTTGTCATAAAAAATCTCCCTTCCTGCCGTCTGCAGAACCTGCCTGCGGCAAAAAGGGAGCATATTTTCTCTTATTCTTCGTTGGACAGACGGATGAATTCTTCCAGTCTCGCCTTCGCGGCGCCGCTGTCGATCAATTCTCCTGCCATACGAATTCCATCTTTGAGAGTCTCCGCCTTCCCGGCCACATAGAGTCCTGCACCTGCATTCATTAATACTGCATTTCTTTTCGGGCCTTTTTCTCCGTCCAGAATGGACAGCGTGATCTGTGCATTCTCCTGCGGAGTTCCTCCGGCCAGCTCTTCTTTCTTACATTTTTCAAAGCCGAACTGTTCCGGCTCAATCTCGTAAGACTGGAAACTTCCGTCCCTGATCTCACACACGGAAGTCTTCGCGCTCATGGATATCTCATCGAGACAATCCTGACCGTATACCACCAGGGCATTCTTTACACCCAGATTGGCAAGCACTTTTGCCAGAGGCTCCACCAGTTCCTTTTCATAAACGCCCATGACCTGCATGCTGGCTCCCGCCGGATTGGAAAGTGGTCCAAGAATGTTGAAAACCGTGCGGATTCCCAGTTCTTTCCGCACATTGGCCACATAGCGCATGGCTGTGTGGTACTTCTGCGCAAAGAGGAAGCAGATATTGATATCCTTTAACATCTGTGCGCTTTTTGCCGGTGATACCATGATATTCACGCCCAGAGCCTCCAGCACATCGGCAGCGCCGCATTTGCTGGAAGCGGCCCGGTTGCCGTGTTTTGCCACCGGCACTCCGCCGGCCGCGATGACCAGGGCCGAGGTGGTGGAAATGTTAAAAGAATTGGACCGGTCTCCGCCGGTTCCCACAATCTCCAGCACATCCATATCATTTAACAGACGCACACAGTGGGCGCGCATGCCCGCCGCTGAGGCGGTGATCTCATCAATGGTCTCGCCTTTCATGGCAAGGGCCGTCAGATAGGCGCTCATCTGAATATCGCTGGCCTCTCCGGTCATAATCTCATTCATGACAGCCTCTGCAGTCTCGTAACTTAAATCCTGTTTTCTGCTCAAACTCATAATCGCTTCCCGAATCATCTTTCATTCCTCCAATCATATTGCTCTGATTCGCATTCCTCTATCATGGAAAAATGTATGATCCGCAGCAGTCAAAAAGTTCTTATGCGCGAAAAAACACCTGTCCATGACAATGTAACAGTTACTTTGTCAAGGACGGGTGTATACTAATCCAGAAAATGTATCCCGGTTCCTCCGCCTCAAAAGGAACAGTCCCCGAAATACGGTTCCGGCACTACATCCGCGGTGCCACCTTGTTTCACAATCTCTTGTGCTCTTTATGAGATACCATCATATCTCTGACAACTGACGTATGTCTTACGTCGCAGTATACTCAACCTGCCTGCAGCTTCATTTCTCTGCGAATGTTTATGCAGATCAATTCTGCCTGATGGCCTTCGCCCTTCTGCAAATCCCGGCATTGGTCTTTGACTGCGCCCTCAGTGGGCCATTATGATAATCTGCGTTCGGCCCGGCTCTCACCTCCCCGGACTCTCTGTGCGCGCACAACTATTTTTACTTCCACTTCAACGGTTTATGAACAAACGAAATCAATATTTTTTTATTCCTGTTAATTAAAACACAGAATCCTTTCTTTGTCAATTCTGAATTTCTATTGTCTGTAGGCTTTCTCCCCGCTTAACAGACGATACAGCATTTCCGCCAGGGGCTTCATGGCGTTCTTCGCCTCGGAAACCGTATTGTTCTGCGCTCCTACCTCAATGAGCACCGCCCGCCTGGCCAGATGCAGATTATAACGGTATCCCTTTATGTATATTTTCCGGGTAAAATCCGGATAATATTTGGCTGCCAGCAGCTGCATCTGCAGGCTGAACGCCAGATTCGAGGATTTGTTTGGATTTTTCAGATACGTGAGCTCTCCGCTTTTTAACCGGCTCACTCCATTGAAAAACATAATCTGCGCCGTGTCTTTTCCATCCACTTCTGTCACCAGATGAATAGAATCCTCCACCGAGTCCCGGTGCAGGTCAAGAACCACCTGAATGGACGGATTCTTTTTGAGCGTCGCCTCCACGCTGTCCCCGGCATAATCATAGGCTGCGTTTCTGTCCAGCTCCCCGTTGACCTGGTCATAAATGGAAGTATCATGGATGGAAGCGATACCGTAAGAAGCCAGCTCTTTTTTCAGAGCTTTTCCCACATCCAGCACACTGCCGCTTTTCCCCTTCTCTTCTTTGTAAGTCTCGCTGCCATGGGTATGATAGATCAGCACCAGCGGTTCTTTCCCGCTGTCCCCATCCAGATCCACAGACAAATCTTCCGTGACAAGCTTCTTTCCGTTCAGATCCTCTCTGGTCATTGTCGTGGTACTGTCCACAATATAAAAATGACTCAGCAGAAAATCATAATCTGACAATTCTTTTATGGTATAACTGGCTCCCTCACCTGTGGTTTCCATGGTTCCGGCATCTTTTTTCTTTTTTTCCACCGACTCATCGTCAGATTCCGTAAAATAATCCGGCACAGCGTCGCTGTAAAGGGAAGAAAAATTATCCACGCCCTCCCAGTAATCCACACTGTACTGCTGCAGGGGAAACATTTCTGTCTGAAGCGCATAGCGAAACAACGGCAGAAACAAGCTGTCCTCTTCCAGATAATTCTCGTAGGAAAGGATGGGCACCAGCTCATTTCTTGCGTTGCGGATACCGTTGATGCCTGCATCTTTGATGATCTCCGCGCGAAGCGGGATCCTCTCTTTCAGTTCTTCCCAGAGGCCGCTCCGCCCCGGTTTGCTGTCTGATACCATCGCCATCCAGAGAATGACGAACACCGCAATCAATATCATTTCCACCATCCGCCCAACGCGGCCAAAACTCTGCTCCATCCTGTCACGGCTCCTTTTTGACTGTCTTCCCGCAGACCATCTTATTCATCGCCCTCTTCGGCGCATTTTCCAGTCTTCCATAAATCCAGTGTATGCCTGTCCGTGAAAAATATGACCCGCATTTTAATTTCCTTCATCCCGATGGTTCTCCGGCTTCCGGGCAATCACCCGGTTGATGCCCTCGGATATGGTGTAGCTGATTCTCCTGACCGATTCATCAATCTCCTTTGGTGTCACAAACAGCCCGAATAATTCTTCACGGAGAGAGTTTGCCATAAAACTGTACTTTTCCTGATCGGACCAGGATTCATAGAGCGCAAGCATTCTTTTGTCCCCCAGAGATTCCAGAAAACACTGCATAATATCCCCGGCTATGGCGGGAACCGAGATTACCGTGGGAACCCCGACGGCAATAACCGGAATTCCCATGGTTTTTTCTGAGATTTCTTTCCGCTCATTTCCCACACCGGCGCCGGGCGCGATGCCCGTGTCACAGATCTGAATAGTTTTGTTGAGCCGGGCCGAAGTCTTTGCCGCCAGGGCATCGATGACCAGCAGCGCTTCCGGCTTTGTCTGATCAATGACCCCCTTCAGAACCTCCCCGGTCTCCATGCCGGTTTGGGCCATGACCCCCGGAGCGATGGCCATGGAAGCCCGCATTTTCCCGGAAAATGCATATTCTTCCAGATGCCCTGTGATAAAAAGATTTTTTATGACCAGAGGCCCCAGCGCATCGGGCGTCACTTCCCGGTTGCCAAGACCGGCCACCAGAATTTTCTTCCGGCTGCCCAGCAGTTTTTCCAGATGCTGCGCCAGAAGAGCGCTCATCTCTTCGTGGAACGCTCCGTCATTGTCCGCCAGGTCCACGCCCTCCAACGTAATGTAGACTCCCTTCGGTTTGCCGAGAATCTGTTCCCCCTCCCCGTTGGTCACGGTGATGATGGCCTCCTTCAGTCTGCCGCCCTCCCGCTTTCTTTTCTCCACGTGAATGCCGCTGCCAAAGGAACGGGAATCCCGCTGCTCCCTCTGACCTCTCATCCCGTCTGATTCCAGCTCTTCCTGAAGCTCCAGAGCCAGATCCGTGTGCGCTGTATGTCTTATTGTGCGCGCTGTATTGTTATCTTTCATATGATCGTATCCCATGACATTTCCTCCTGCTTTAAAAAGCAGTATGCCCTCACCGGCAGGAAGTTATCCGTTTTTTACATACAGCACAAAAAATCAGAATTTTTTGCAAAATTTTTTTAAATTCCCTATTGACAAAAACAAAGCTTATCACTAAAATGTAATAGTATGTTTACATTACCGTGTCCAGTATGAATGTAAGGCAAAACATAGAAGTGAATATATTTTGGAGGTGTACAGATTGGCTAATATCAAATCTGCAAAAAAAAGAATTTCAGTAATCGAGAAAAAAACATTAAGAAATAAGATGATCAAATCTAAAGTAAAAACATGCGTGAAGAAAGTAGAAGCTGCCATCGCACAGAACGACAAGGAAGCAGCTAACGCAGCATTACAGGTTGCCATTTCTGAAATCAGCAAGGCAACATCCAAGGGAATCTTCCACAAGAACACATCTGCAAGAAAGATTTCCCGTCTGACAAAAGCTGTCAACAAGATCGCCTAGTTTTTACTGACGAGAGAATATTTTATAAATAGAAACCCGGAAAGAGCGGCTGCTTTCCGGGTCTTTTTTGTGTCAGATCTTCTGTTATCCCGATTCAGGCAATCCGCTCCGACAGTCCCACGATCAGCGTCTCAAGACCAATCTGGTCACTGATCCGGCCGGTCTTGATCTCCTCCTCAATCTGGATACAGGAAGAAATGCAGTGTTCCAGCGTCTTTACCGTGTAGCCTCTGAGCTGCGCCGCATTTTTCCGGATGGCAAACACAGGGATTCCCGCTGCCTGGGCGATGTCTTTGTCCGGTTTATGCCGCCCTCTCATATCGGCGATCAACAACAAAATCCTGTACTGCCGCGCGATGAGAAACAGAATCCGCATGGACGGTTCCTTTAACAACAGCAGGTCATCATAATACGAGAGTGCCCGGCGCTTATCTCCCTCAGCAATAGCCGCCACCAGATCAAAAATCTTATTCTGCACTTCCCCGGAAGTAATCTCTTCGATGTCCTCCCTGGTAATCTCCGGCCGCTCTCCCACATAGGAAATGAGCTTATCCGTCTCATTTTTGATCTGAAACATATCGTCTCCCACCCGCTCCAAAAAGAAACGTACATCGCTCTCCCGGATTCGTTTCTTCTCCTTGGCCAGAAGTGCCGCCACCCAGCGCATGAGTACTTTCTCCGTCTGATCTTTTTTTAAAAACTCTCCCACATAGCCGTTCTTTTTGATCCATTTATAGGCTTTGGAGCGCTTATCCACCTCCGGCTCACAGATGATCATGCAAGTGGTCTCCGGTAATGACTGAAAGATCTCAATGAGCGCATCCTTTCCGCTTTTCAGGATTCCCGTCCGGTCCATGAGAATCACCCGCTTTGCGGCAAAGAGAGGATAAGTCATGGCCAGCTCCCCAAGCTGCTGCATATCAATCTTGCTCTCCTCGAACACCGCATAATTCATCTCATCCCCTTCTGCCACCAGAGCATGGATCAGAAGCTCCTTCGCCTGGAGAATGAGATAGCTCTCATCACCCGTCAGCAGATATACTTTATGAAATTCCTGTTCTTTGATTTGTCGTCTGATTTCTTTCATGTTCCCTTTTCCATCCATATATACTGTCCCGCATCGTCCATCCGTGCTTCCTCAGACACCTATAAAAATGCAGGGCCGTTTTTATTTCTTCCCGGCAGACCGTTCCTTTTCAAGGATGCCGCCGGCGTACTTGCCGCGAGGCGTGCGCTCCGAAGGATCTTTCATCTGCGCGCCTCTGCGATCTGCCGGAGGCTCAGCTTTCAGCGGGGGGACCCCTCAGCTGAAAGTTGTTTCCCCGCCATTTTACCATGTATTGAAATGCCCGTCAATTTTCATGCCGGCTTCAGCGGCCTCCACAAAACGTCCGGATCTCCCACCGCTCTCCGTCCGTCTCCACAAAAATAGCGCCGCTTTCCGCAGTCATCAGGATCTTCGCCCCGCATCCTTCCAGACGTTCCAGGGTTTCCTTATGAGGATGTCCGTACCGGTTATTTTTCCCGGCGGAGATGAGCGCCGCCTGCGGCGATACTTTCTCAAGAAATGCATCGCCTGTGGAATATTTTGAACCGTGATGAGCCACCTTTAAAACTTCCCATATGGTTTCTTCCGGCATCGCTGTGCCATCGGATTTCTTTTCATCGCCAGTGTTCTCTCCGGCACCGGATTTCCCGGCGTCATCCGCTCCGTTCTGTTCCCCGGATTGCGGCCATTTCCCGGTTTTTCCTTTCCCATCAAAGAACTGACACAGCGCTTTCTCACCGGATGCTTCCAGGTCACCGGTGAAGAGGGCGTCAAATTCTCCATACTCCAGATGAAATACCAGAGAAGCAGCATTCTTATCTTCCGTCTCAAAACCGTCAAAGGGATGCAGGCACTCAAGGCCGGCCCCATCCGGAAACCGGATACGGTCTCCCCGCTGGAAATATACCACCTCCGCTCCGGCCTTCTCCGCCCTGCCGGCAAATGCAATCAGATCATCGGTCTCCTGCCCGCCCGGCAGCAGCAGATGCCCCACGGGATATCCGGCTTCCAGAAGCTCCCCGATGCCGGAAATATGGTCAGCGTCCATGTGGGTGGCAACCACGTAATCAATCTCCGCGATTCCATAGTACTGGAGTGCCGGTGTGATCACGTACTGTCCGACACCGGAGCGGGAAGTGCTGCCGCCGTCAATGAGTACCGATTCCCCGCCGGGCATCTGAAGAAGAATACTGTCGCCCTGCCCCACATCGAGCATAGTGATCTGAAGCCGACGGCCGGACGGCGCCGCCAGGCACCAGAGTCCAAAGAGCAGCGCGGCCCGCAGCCCCGTTTTCCAGCGACGCCGGTACCAGATGTAGAGAAGAAAACCTTCCAGCAGATAGAGACCCGCCATCTCCGGCAGCGACGGACATCCCGGCATCCACACAGCTCCGGGCAGCTGACGCATGTGTTCCAGAAAGAAATCAAAGAAAGTCAGTACCATCTCCGCCGGAAGGATGAGGATATTTCCCAGTACAGCTCCAGCTGTGTCTGCAAATCCTCCGGAAAACACCTCCAGCCCGCCGGTTCCTCCCGCAGACAAGAAGAGGCTGCCGGCAATCCCCGCCACGATAGCGCTGACCATCATGGGCGTCATGCAGGGGATGACCAGAAGATTGATAAAAACACTGTAAGGTGAGAATGTAAAAAACACCCGGAGCACAATGGGCAGCGTCACCGCGCTGATGACCGTGCTGGATAGCAGCGCATCGCCAAACTTCTTTCTCAGCCGGGGCAGACGGTATATCCGTCCGTCTTTCTCCCCTCTTCTTTTTTGAGCCAGCTCTTTTACCCGGGGCAGCACGCAGCCGATGGCAAAGATAGCGGCAAAGGACATCTGGCATCCGCCTTCCAGCAGTCTCCAGGGGGATTCCAGGAGCATCAGGAGGCCGGCCAGACTCATGGAGGAAGCCATATCGTAACAGGCGCCAAAATATTCTGCTCCCAGATAGACGGCATACATGATGACTGCCCGGACAATGGAATTACCGAAGCCTGTCATACATCCATAAAATAACAGCAGAACCAGTCCCCCGGCACAGGCGGGCGCATAACCGATTTTTCGCTTCCGAAGGAAGCGGAACCAGCTTCCCGCCAAAATGGATACATGGAGTCCCGATACAGAAAGCAGATGAGCCACGCCGTTCTCCTCATATCTTTGTTTCTGTTCCTCAGAAAGCGCAGATTTATCTCCCAGCACCATAGCGTCCAGAAGAGCTGCGTGATCCCCGCCCAGAGTCTGAGCATACACCGCATCCATCCGCCTCTTGATTCTGCAGGCGATCCTTGCCAGGGAAAAACGTTCCCTGGCCTCCCTCCATCCGCTGTCAGCAAAAAACTGACAGGAAATCCCCCGGGACTGATAGTAAACCTCACTGTTAAACTCCCCGGGGTTGGTGGGTACCGACAGAGCCGTCAGATCTCCCTGGCAGCAAATCCAGTCTCCCGGCCACAGGACGATCCCGCCTTCTTTTAAATGAAACACCCGGCCTTTTCCCCGGATCTGCTTCCATGCAGCCTCACCGGCATTTCTTTTTCCTTTCAAAGAAGAATCCTGTTGGGGATTATTCTTCTCTTTTCCAATATAGCCCGATAAAAACTGCGCCTTTTCCAGAGTAATATCATACTCTCCCTCCTCATCCACGTTTAAAAACGCGATTCTTCCGCGGATCGTACCATGCATGGGAAGTGTCTCCCCGGGCAACGGCTCTTTGTTGGCCTGCGCCCCCATAAACAGCAGAAAACCTGCCAGCGCAAAAATTGATACCAGAAGAATATACATAAAAAAACAGCCCTGCCGTTTCCGCCATACCAGAAAACAGATTCCTGTCAGCAAAAAAAGCAGAGCCGGAAAAGCTCCTCCCTTAAAACCGAATGATATGGCGGCGGCCTCTCCAAGCACAAGTCCGGTCACACACGGAAATAAAGGTCTTTTCATTATTCCTCCAAAGGGAGACGGCAGCTGCCGCCTCCGGATTTTATTTAATTTTTGATACTTTCTACCAGAGAATAATCATTGGTCATCATCAGATGAAATGAATCAAAATCTCTGAGAGACTTCATTTTCTCCCCTTCCACCGTAAACTGCACGGAAGTGGCATTTCCCAGGGAAGTGATCGTATTTACCATGGCGTATACCATCACCTTTTCTTCCACCCCGGGAAGAACATTTTCAATATCTTTGCTCAAATCCACATAACAGACACCGTTGTGGATCTGCGTCTGATTGATGAGCAGATCAGAGGGCAGAGGGCTCTGCGCATCCAGTCCGTCCGGCACTTTCATAAGCTCCAGAAGAACCCTCGTCTCCATAGGCATATTATCTGTGGCTTCCAGATTGGTTTTGTATTCCACCAGATTATCCCCATCCATATCCGCATAGTAAAGGGTTACCTTTTCGTCATTGCCAAACAGCTTCCCTGCCTCTTCTTCCAGTATAAACGTATCTGCGTTCATGGCCCCGATCGGATTATCGTCGCTGCCTAAAAGACTGTCCCCGTTGATGGTAAAACGAACGGAATCCACTCCTTTGATCTGCACCAGGGACTTCACCACCGCGGCCCGGAGAAGAATCTCTTCCGAATCTTTCAGCTGTCGGTATCCGGCTCCCATATCCACGGTTTCTTCCACCCCGTCAAGCACGATGGAATTCACAGCCACCCCGGCAGATATTGCCGGTTTATAGGTATCTGTACGGTTATTCTCCGTATCGGACAACCGCGATACCACCTCATAGGACGCCATGAGTGCGTCGTCGGTGTTCTCCAGCGTATATTCCTCCGTATGGAAACCGTCGCCGCTGGCGTTCAGATAGTAAAGCAGAATGGTTTTGTCATCCGCTGTCGTCTCTTTCTTTGTCTCAGTGGAAGTATTCTCCGCCGATGCGCATCCGCCGCCGGCAGCTGCCAGCATCAGGACCAGAAGAAGCAGAGATATCTTTTTCAAACATGTAATCATAACTTCATCTCCTCCTCATCTAGCCCAGATAATTTAACGGAATACGGATAATAAAGGTTGCCCCTTCCCCTTCCTTGCTGTGTACACGTATGGAACCTTTGTGAAGCAGAATCACATTTCTTGAAATAGCAAGTCCGAGGCCAGTGCCGCCGGTCTCTCTGGAACGGGCCTTATCCACCCGGTAGAACCGCTCAAAAATCTGCTCCTGGCAATCTTCCGGAATACCTACTCCGGTATCTTTCACCCGGATATAGAAAAACTTATGGTCACCGTTCAGGGAAACGTCCACCTTGCCGCCGTCATGATTATATTTCACGGCGTTCTCTATGATATTATTGCAGGCCAGGGAGAGCTTCACTTCATCTACTTCCGCCACCACCTGACGCATGGTCTCCAGACGGATCGTGATATTCCGCTGTTCGGCGATCGGTGAAATTCTCTTTAGGAGAACTTCCAGCAGTTCGTTGATATTGGTCGGCGCGATATTCAGATCCGCCGAGGTCTTGTCCATCTTGACCAGTGTCAGCAGGTCGTTGATAATCTGATTCTCCCGGTCAATCTCATGGACGATATCATTCATAAAATCTTCATAAATCTCTGTCGGCACGTTCTCCTGCATGAGAAGGGAATCCGCCAGAATCTTCATGGACGTAATCGGAGTCTTCAGCTCATGGGAGACATTGGAGACAAATTCCTGCCGGGAATTCTCCAGCTCTTTGTAGCGGTTGACAATCCTGTTGAAAGATACCGCCATCCTGTTAAACTCCTGAAATCCGACTTCCGACATATTGTCTTCCTGGTGTCCCTCGGCAATGATGTCCAGCTCTCCCTGCATGGTCTTAAAGGACTTTCTCATGAACATTACCAGAAGGATCGTGACAATGAGAGTAATCAGAAAGAACAGTCCCGTAAGAGTCGCCCGCTGATCGTACAGGTAGGCGATCATGCTATGCACGTCATCCATGGAGGCGAGCGCCAGGACCACGGCTTCGATATCTCCGTTCTCCTGGTTATAGGCACAGGAAATCACCTGCATATTATCACCGATAAAACTGTAATTCACATTCTCTCCGCCGAAAGCCCGAATCAGTTCATCTGTCACATAGTATTGTCCGTAATTCTTATTATAAGTATCGGCAAGTATCTCAAAATGATCATCGATAATCAGGATACGCCCGCCGATATCATTGGCAAGCTGTTCCAGCTCATAAATATTTGATCCTCTGTCATCCGATGTACTCGTCATGTTATACGCGTTTATTCCGTTCAGCATCAGCTGATTGGCCAGAATCCCGCACTGTTTTTCCACGTAGGACGCTTTCTGTTCCATCGCCTTCTTCTGATAGGAACGGACCATATGGTCTGTGGCAATGGATAGAAACAGATTAAATACGATCATAAAGATAACGCCCACCACGTAGGTCATGGGAATATACCGGAAGATTTTCTTTTGACTAATCCTGGAAATAATATCCTACCCCCCATTTAGTATGGATATAAACCGGCTCGCCCGGATTCTTTTCGATTTTTTCTCTCAGGCGCCTGATATGTACATCCACTGTCCGCACATCACCCGGGTAATCATAACCCCAGACAATGTTCAGAAGATTCTCTCTGCTGTAAACTTTATTCGGATGGAAGGCAAGAAGTTCCAGAAGATCATATTCTTTTGCGGTCAGCCGCACTTCTTTTCCATCGGTAAATACTCTTCTGCTGTCGCAGTCAATCTTGAGACCGTTTTTCTCCAGTATCTTTTTCTTGTCATCTTCCGTTGTCTTTCTGGTACTCCTGCGCATGATCGCCTTGATTCTCGCCTTTACCTCCAGAATATTGAAGGGCTTGGTGATATAATCATCCGCGCCGTATTCCAGCCCGAGTATCTTATCCATGTCCTCTCCCTTGGCCGTCAGCATGATGATCGGCATATTGGAGAACTCCCGGATCATCTGGCAGACCTCAAACCCGTTGAGCTTCGGAAGCATCACGTCTAGAAGAACGATATCATACTCGGTCTTCTTTGCCATCTCCAGCGCTTCTTCCCCGTCATAGGCGCAGTCCACTTCCATATCATCCTGCACCAGGGAAAACTTAATTCCCTTCACTATCAAACGTTCATCATCGACAACCAGCACTTTTTTTCCCATAATACACCTCGAGTTATACTGTAATCATATTTTTAATCTTTTCAAAAATGCCCTCGCCAATGCCGGAGACATTTTTGATCTCATCTATAGAAGAAAACGCACCGTTTTCTTCTCTGTAAGAAAGAATGGCCTCCGCCCTGGACTCTCCGATTCCGGACAGAGTCATCAGCTCCTGCGCTCCTGCCGTATTAATATTGACCGGCGCTTCCTCTGTGTCCCCGGTACTTTCCGGGAATCCGCTGCCGGAAAAATACTCTCCGGAAACATCCGGCGCACCGACTCCCTTACGGGATGCTTCGTCAGCGCCCGCTCCGGAACCTGCCGCCTCTTCCCGGGACGGCACATAAAGCTGCATGCCGTCCTCCAGCAGCGCAGCCAGATTGACCGCTGAGACGTCGGCCTTCTTGTTAAATCCTCCGGCGCTCTCCACAGCTTCTCCCGCACGGGTTCCGGCCGCAAAGGTATATAACCCCGGATTCTTCACGCAACCACAGACATGTACATAAATCTCTTTCTCTTCTGTACCGGCCTTTCCGGCCTCTGTGGAAGCCGATGTGCTGCCGCTCTCTCCGGCTTCCGTGACAGCCGGTGTGCTGCCGGCCTCTCCGAGCTCTGCGGCGGCCGATGTGCTGCCGGCTTCTCCGGCTTCTTTTGTGATCACCGACTGTCCCTCCGGCACCGGATGCAGGAATTCCCTGCATCCGCTGCAAAATAACAGCAGACAGAACAGACAAGCCGCAGCGCTCCATCTCTTTCTCTGTACTCCGTACTTCAAGTTAAGAACACTCCTTCCCAACCCGAAGCAGACGTAAAAATCCGTAATCTAGTATATAATACCTAAATTTCGTTTCAAATACAAGGGGGAAGGTTTATTTTACTTTAACTGAACCTTAAAAAGCACGATTCCTGCCACAAACAGCGCGGTCCCCAGAAGTTTCGTCCAGGCAAAACCAACTTTTTCCACGCCAAAAATCCCAAATACCTCTATGAGATAGGCGACGACCACCTGGGAAGATACAATGAGCATCACTGCCCGGGCCGGACCCAAAGACGCCATCCCCGCGATGACCGTAACGGTGATAAAGGCTCCGATGACACCGCCGAGAAGCAGATACTTCGGCTCCACAGTTAACAGGTCAGAAAAAGACGTTGTTTTTCTTTCCTTAAAAAACCAGAGGGCAAGGCAGACAAAAAATCCTGTCAGCTGCACAAAAACGTTGGTGATCCACGGTCCCGTTTTATCGGTGACTTCTGTGTTGAACACTCCCTGAATACTCATAAGCGCTCCGGAAATGAGCGCCGCAATCCATCCGGACATAAGAAAACCTCCATACTTTGTTTTGTACCGATATTCAAACATCAAACCGCGGTCCGACGATGAAATCTGGTACATTTTATCCATAGTATGGAGGTCTTTTTCTATTTTATACCACCGATTGTTTCGCTTTATGCCATTGATGATTCCGCAATCACACTTCGAAGAATTCTGCACATTTCATCCACATGCTCTTCTGTGATGATCAGCGGCGGAACAAAGCGGATCACGTTGGCTCCGGCCGACATGAGAATCAACCCCCGGTCCATGGCTTTCACAATGATATCTCCCACCGGACCGTCAAATTCCAGCCCCTGCATCAGGCCTAAGCCCCGGTGGCCGGTAATCTGGCTGTATTCATCCTTCATTTCTTCCAGTTTCTTGTAAAGATAACCGCCCACTTTCTGTACGTGTTCCACGATCTTTTCTTCTTCAAAAATCTCATAGACACTGTTGACAGCCGCTGTGGCAAGAGGATTGCCGCCATAGGTGGTGCCATGATCGCCGGGAACCAGCGCATGGGACGCTTTCTCTGCCGTCACAAAAGCTCCAACCGGGACGCCGCAGCCCAGCGCTTTGGCAAGAGTCATCACATCCGGTTTCACCCCGTACAGATCATGGGCGTACAGGGAACCGCACCGACCCATGCCGCACTGTACTTCATCGAAGATAAGCAGGATATCTTTCTCATCACAGAGCGCGCGCAGTCCGGAAAGGAACTCTTTTGTTGCCGGGTAAATACCGCCTTCCCCCTGCACTACCTCACAGATGATACCGCAGGTTTTGTCGGTGACCTTTGCCTTTACATCGTCAAGATCATTAAACCGGGCAAACACCGCCCGCAGATCCTTTGGCACAAATCCTTCCTGATAATGGACATTGCCGGTCACCGACAGCGCTCCCTGACTTCTTCCGTGGAAAGAATGGTTCATGGCGATAAACTCATATTCCCTGGACGGATCTTTCAGATACGCGTATTTTCTGGCCACCTTTAATGCGCCTTCAATGGCTTCCGCGCCACTGTTGGTAAAGAAAACTTTATCCATGCCGGACGTCTTTACGATCTTTTCCGCCGCATCCACCGCCGGCACATTGTAAAACAGGTTGGAGGTGTGCAGAATCTTGTCAATCTGTCCTTTCAGCGCATCGTTATATTTTTTGTTCTGATACCCCAGGGCGAAAACAGCGATCCCGGCTCCAAAATCCAGATATTGTTTCCCGTCCACATCGTAGAGATACACTCCTTCGCCTCTGTCCAGCACCACCGGATAACGGTTATAGGTCTTTAAAAGATATTTTTCCCCTTTATCAATATATTCCTGTGTTTTGCTCATCGGCTTCTTTCCTCCCGCTTTTTATTCTCATCCATTCCGTGATCTTTTCTCAAAACAGCGGTTCTTTTAAGATGGCTGTTCCGATACCTTTCTCTGTAAAGAACTCAAGCAGCAGACAGTGGGCCACTCTTCCGTCCAGAATATGCACCCGGGAAACTCCCTGCTCGATGGCGTCGATACAGTTGTTGAGTTTTGGCAGCATACCGCCGCCCACCACGCCGTTGGCGATAAATTCCTTGGCAGTATTGACGTCCATCTCGGAAATCAGAGTCTTCTTGTTGGCCGGATCCACGAAGACACCCTCGATATCGGTCAGGAAAACCAATTTTTCCGCCTCCATGGCCTTTGCCACACCGCAGGCCGCATCATCAGCGTTGATATTATAAGAATCAAAATTCTCATCCATGCCGATCGGCGCGATGACCGGAATAAATTCCGCATCCATGAGAGTCGTCAGCAGTTCCGTGTTGACGGACTTCACATTGCCCACGAAACCGATGTCCCGGCCGTCCGGCATCTTCTTATCCACCTGAATCATGTTGGCGTCCTTTCCGCAGATACCCACAGCGTTGATGCCCATCTTCTGCATCAGGCCCACCAGCTCTTTGTTCACTTTATTGAGTACCATCTCCGCGATCTCCATGGTTTCCTTATCAGTCACCCGGAGTCCGTTATAAAATTCCGCTTCCTTTCCGGAAAGCTTGACCCATTTGCTGATCTCTTTGCCGCCGCCGTGAACGATGATCGGTTTCATACCGATCAATTTCAGCAGCGCCACGTCCTTGATCACATTATATTTCAACTCTTCGTCAAGCATAGCGCTTCCGCCATATTTTACGACAACAATCTTTCCATAAAAACGGCGGATGTACGGCAGCGCCTCGATGAGGACGCTGGCTTTCATCATCTCGCTGTTCATATCATTCAGCTCCAACATACTTTCTCCTTTCTAAGAACGATAATCCGCATTAATTTTCACATATTCATAGGTCAGATCACAGCCCCAGGCGGTGGCTTCTTCTTTTCCGTTATGCACATCAAGAATCGCCTTCACCGGGTTGCCGGAGAGGATTTTTGTGGCGGTTTCCTCACTGTAATCGGCGGCTATACCGTCTTTTACGATGACCAGACTGCCTTCCCCGCTTTCCAGGATGATATCCACTGCTTCCGGATCAAAGGAAGCACCGCTGTATCCCATGGCGCAGAGGATTCTTCCCCAGTTGGCATCTTTTCCGAACACTGCTGCCTTTGTCAGACTGGAGCAGATCACTGCCTTGCTGATTTTCTTTGCCTCTTCTTTGGTAGCTGCGCCGTGGCAGGTCACCTCAAAAAGTCTTGTGCATCCTTCCCCGTCTCCGGCAATCTGCTTAGCCAGGTATTCAAGGACGGTATGGAGCGCTTCCCGGAACACGGAAAGTCCCTCGCTGTCCCTTGTCAGGATATCATTTCCGGCCATACCGTTACACAGTACCAGACAGGTATCGTTGGTGGAGGTATCCCCGTCCACAGAGATCATATTGAAGGTATCTTCCACCTCTTCCCGGAGAATCTCCTGCAGAAGCGGCTGCTCGATAGCTGCGTCGCTGGTGACAAAGGCAAGCATGGTACCCATATTCGGGTGAATCATACCGGAGCCCTTGCTCATGCCGCCCACAACGACTGTCTGTCCGCCAATCTCACACTGAACAGCGATTTCTTTTTTATGGGTATCGGTGGTGAGGATGGCTTCCGCTGCGTCAGCAGCCGACTGGACATCCGCCTTCATGGCAGGTACCAGCATCTCGATTCCTTTTCCCACCACATCCATGTCAAGCTGCATGCCGATGACGCCGGTGGAACACACGAGCACCTCTCTTTTTCCGATACCGAGGAGGGACGCCGCTTTTTCTGCTTCCTTCGCGCAATTTTCATAACCTTCCTCTCCGGTGCAGGCGTTGGCGATACCGCTGTTGATCACCACTGCCTGAGCCCTTCCTTCCTCCTCGACCACTTTTTTATCCCAGAGTACCGGAGCTGCCTTTACTATATTTCTTGTAAAAGTGCCGGCACAGACCGCCGGCGCTTCCGAATAGATCATCGCCATATCTTTGTTGGTCTTTCCGGCCTTGATCCCGGCACGAAGACCTGCGGCACGAAATCCTTTGGCCGCTGTCACACCTGATGATATCTCTTTCATTGTATTTTCACATCCATTTCTCTTATTTCTGTTTTGCCGGCTTTTGTGATCTTCCTTCCGGAATCTTCCGCACCTGCCGGCAGCGCTGCCAGGCATCTCCCACTTTACCGTGGAAAAGACCGGCTGTTACGGGAACACCGGCGGCATGAGAAGACCGGTATTTTCCGGCAGACCGAACATCAGGTTCATATTCTGCACTGCCTGTCCGGCTGCTCCTTTCACCAGATTATCCATGGCTCCCAGCATGAGGATCCTGCCGGTACGCTCATCTTTTTTCACATTGACATCCACATAATTGCTGCCTTCCACCCAGCGGGTTTCCGGGCAGACGCCGGCCGGAAGCACCCGGACAAACGGTTCCTCTTTATATGTCTCCTCATAAAGCGCCCGGATCTCTTCCTCCGTAACATCCTTCACCAGATTGGCGTAGGCTGTCACAAGAATGCCCCGGTTCATCGGCACCAGATGAGGCGTAAAATTGATCAGCGTTTCCTGGCCGGACGCATAGGAAAGCTGCTCTTCAATCTCCGGTGTGTGACGGTGTGTAGTCACACCGTAAGCCTTGATACTCTCATTGACCTCACAGTACAGGTTCGCCACCTTGGTTCCCCTGCCCGCGCCGGAAGTACCGGACTTGGCGTCAATGATGATGGACTTCATGTCAATCCACCCTGCCTTTGCCAGCGGATAGACGGACAGGAAGGAACAGGTCGGATAGCAGCCCGGATTGGCCACCAGACGGGCTTTTTTAATCTGCTCCCTGTTCACCTCGCAAAGTCCGTAAACGGCTTCTTTTATATATTCGGGACTTCCGTGTTTGATGCCGTACCATTTCTCATAGGTATCCACATCTTTAATACGGAAATCCGCGCTCAGATCAATAATCTTCACTTTTGATAAAATGTCTTCATTTACAAGGGTGCTGCAAAGTCCCTGGGGAGTTGCGGTAAAGATCACATCCACTTCCTCGCAGAGCCTCTCCATGTCTTCTCCCTCACAGATATCCGGAACCAGAGTAAACATGTTCCGGAACACATCGGCGTAAGGCTCGCCGGCGTAGGTTCTTGAACCATACCATTTGATCTCCGCTTCCTTATGCCCAAGCAAAATCCGCACCAGCTCCTGTCCGGCATATCCGGTGGAACCGATAATTCCTACTTTTATCATGTGCTTTTCCTCCTGTATACTGCATATTTTGGAAAGTCAGAACAAATCCGGCTTTTCCCTGTCGCCTGCATCATTGCTGCAATTGTGTATTATCCCACATTTTTCTGCCTGTGACAAGGAAAACTTCCCTTCCTCTCAATTTTTTATGAATAATTATTTAATAAACGACCATAATTATACGATAATCCCCTTATTTATGCAAGCATAAGTTAATATTTATTCATCTTTTTTCAAAAAACTCTTGCAAATTTCTCTCCGATGCCGTATAGTATACCTATCGCGCTGAACATTTCCTGTTTCAATAGAATTTAATAGAAGTTTTACGGCGCATCTGTATTCGGTCTGCGGACCGTGTACTTTTTTCTTTAAGAAAACATTTTAAGGAGGATACATAGAATGAGCAAAGAAAAAGTTGTTTTGGCATATTCCGGTGGTCTTGACACCACAGCCATCATCCCTTGGTTAAAGGAGAACTACGATTATGACGTTATCTGCTGCTGCGTAGACTGCGGACAGGGCGAGGAACTGGACGGCCTTGAGGAGAGAGCTCTCTACTCCGGCGCATCCAAATTATATATTGAAGACATCACCGATGATTTCTGTGACAACTACATTATCCCATGCGTGCAGGCAGGCGCTGTTTACGAGAACAAATACCTTCTCGGAACTTCCATGGCACGTCCTGGCATCGCTGCCAAGCTGGTGGAGATTGCCAGAAAAGAAGGCGCTGTCGCTATCTGCCACGGCGCTACCGGTAAAGGCAACGACCAGATTCGTTTTGAGCTGGGCATCAAAGCGCTGGCTCCTGACTTAAAGATCATCGCCGCATGGAGAGATGACAAATGGACGATGAACTCCCGGGAAGAAGAGATCGCCTACTGCAAAGCGCACGGCATCGACCTTCCATTCTCCGCTGACAGCAGCTACAGCCGTGACCGGAACTTATGGCACATCAGCCACGAGGGACTGGAACTGGAAGATCCTTCCATTGAACCAAATTACGATCATCTGCTCATGCTCAGTGTAACTCCTGAAAAAGCTCCGGATAAAGAAGAGTATGTGACTATGACATTTGAAGCCGGCGTACCGAAGTCCATCAACGGCGAGGAAATGAAAGTTTCCGATATCATCCGCAAATTAAATGAGATTGGCGGAAGAAACGGCATCGGTATCATTGATATCGTAGAGAACCGTGTTGTGGGCATGAAATCCAGAGGCGTCTATGAGACTCCTGGCGGAACTATTCTTATGGAAGCACAGAAACAGCTGGAAGAACTGGTTCTCGACCGTGACACCATGGATGTAAAGAAAGACATCGGAAACCGGATGGCACAGCTCGTATACGAAGGCAAATGGTTCACTCCTCTCCGCGAGGCATTACAGGCATTTGTGGAATCCACGCAGAAATATGTGACCGGCGAAGTAAAATTCAAAC
>ERZ1643246.825-NODE-825-length-37208-cov-70.172960_pt1 | contig 37208 bp, 39 predicted proteins | sample MGYA00579265_ERZ1643246 | MGnify/ENA primary metagenome ERZ1643246 (study PRJEB29033, sample SAMEA4952261) | chicken gut metagenome | biome: Broiler Chicken; feature: Gastrointestinal Tract; material: Caecum | place: Ireland | collected 2018 | study: Broiler...
TGCCATTGCGGGTAATGAAAATATCCTCTTTCGTGAGCATATCCAGGTATTTGCCAAAGTTGGTTTTAAATTCGGTCGCAGTTACGATCATAAACGACTCCTCCTTCCTTTGGAATCATCTTTATTATATGCGATTTGAAGGTAGAAATCAATGCGAATCGATCGAAATTGATAGATATTTCAAAAAAATCGCACGAAATGAGGTGGTGAGAAAATTATATGAAGGCATTTTCCAGGCTCGATACGCTGGAACGCCCGGAGGCGTTTCCCTCAGATCAGGACAGCACCTATCGGCTGATCGTCCTGGATCAGCCCCGGGAAATGGAACTGCTGGGAACAGATGAATACAGAAGCGGAGAAGTTTTTCTGATCAATGTGACAGAAGCGGCGGAATTGGCGCAGTATGAAGGGCAGCATCTGACCTTCAGCATCGATCCCTCCACTTGCCGCTGGCCCAGCGATACGTCTCTTCCTGTGGGGCAGCCCTCCACGGCGGATGTGCATGTGCTGAACTGATCTGCGGCAAATAGATATATCCACAGAAATATGCCGCTTAAAAGACATTGTTGTTTTCAGAAATTTCACAGAGATGACATAATTCCCTGATATGATAACAATGAAATAGACTGCTGACACAGGTGCGCAAGGAGGTGCCTATTATGGATAAATTAAAGATACTGGTAGTGGACGATGAGAGCCGGATGCGGAAACTTGTGCGGGACTTTCTGGTCAAGAGCGGATTTGAAGTGGAGGAAGCCGGGGACGGCGAGGCGGCGCTGGATCTGTTTTACAGGGACAAGGACATTGCGCTGATCATCCTGGATGTGATGATGCCCAAAATGGACGGCTGGGAGGTCTGCCGGGAGATCCGCCAGCACTCAAAAGTACCGATTATCATGCTGACCGCCAAAGGCGAAGAGCGGGATGAACTTCTGGGATTTGAACTGGGAGTGGATGAGTATATATCCAAGCCCTTCAGTCCAAAGATCCTGGTGGCCAGGGTGGAGGCGATCCTGCGCAGGACCAGCCAGATGGCTTCCGGAGAGACTTTGTCTGCCGGCGGGATCGTCATCGATAAGGCGGCCCATATGGCTTCTGTGGACGGACAGCCGCTGGAACTGAGCTACAAGGAGTTTGAACTGCTGACGTATTTTCTGGAGAATCAGGGTATTGCCCTGTCCAGAGAAAAGATCCTGAACAATGTTTGGAACTATGACTATTTCGGAGATGCCAGGACCATTGATACCCACGTAAAAAAGCTCCGGAGCAAAATGGGTGAAAAAGGAAAATATATTAAGACCATCTGGGGAATGGGGTATAAATTTGAGGTAGACGGATGATGAGGCGCTCCATAAAAAGAAGAGTGGCCTTCACCTTTATCGGAGTCATGGCCCTGACTCTGGCGGCCATCGGCGTGTTTCACTGGGCCTTTGTAGAGAAGTTTTATCTGTCCAAGAAAATGGATGTGCTGACGGAGAGCTGGGAGAACGTCAATTCCCTGGCGGATCCCATTGAAGAGACAGGACAGGAGTTCGACCAGTTCTGCAATTCAAACAACCTGACCTACGCAGTGGCGGATCTCAGCGCTTACCCCCAGCAGATCCGCACAAATTCGGCGGATAATTACTCTCTTGCCAGCCGTCTGATCGGAAAGATTATGGGACAGGAGACGGCGGATACGGATGTCCTGCGCAGAGACAAAAATGGGAATTATGTCATTTCCCAGAGTCACGACCGGTTTCAGAAGACAGATTTTCTGGAATTGTGGGGAAAACTGGACAACGGTGAGTTTTATATTGTCCGCTGCCCGCTGGAGAGCATTGCGGAATCGGCGGCTATTTCCAATCAGTTTTATATTTATATCGGCCTGGCGGTGATCCTGGTAAGCGCGGTGATCATTTGGCTTGTGACCCGGAAAATGGTGAAGCCGGTGCAGGAATTGACTGCCCTGTCCGAGCGGATGGCGAATCTGGACTTTAACGCTAAATATACCAGCGGCGGAAAAGATGAGATCGGAGAACTGGGACAGAATTTCAACATTATGTCCGGAAAACTGGAAAAGGCTATATCGGAATTAAAGAGCGCCAATCTGAAGCTGAAGAAGGATATTGAAGAGAGGATGCAGCTGGACGAAATGCGGACGGAGTTTTTGTCCAATGTTTCCCACGAGCTGAAAACCCCCATTGCCCTGATCCAGGGATACGCGGAAGGGCTCAAGGACAATATCAGCGATGACGCGGAAAGCCGGGAGTTTTACTGTGATGTGATCATCGATGAGTCGGCGAAAATGAACCGGATGGTCCGGCAGCTTTTGGATCTGAACCAGCTGGAATTCGGCAACGACCAGCTTTCCATGGAACGGTTTGATCTGGCGGAGCTGATCCGGGGCGTGCTGCAGGCCTCCCATATACTCATTGAACAGAAGGAGGCTAAGATCCTGTTCGACCAGAGCGAGCCGGTGCCGGTCTGGGGAGATGAATTTAAGATCGAGGAAGTAGTGACCAATTATCTCACCAACGCGCTGAATCACCTGGAGGGAGATAAAGTCATTGAAATTACCTGCCGGGAATGGAACGGGATTGTCACGACTACTGTATTTAATACGGGACAGCCCATACCGGATGAGGATATCGACAGGATCTGGGACAAGTTCTTCAAGGTGGATAAAGCAAGAACCCGGGAATACGGAGGCAGCGGAATCGGTCTGTCCATCGTCAAGGCCATCATGGACAGCCATCAGCAGAAGTGCTGGGCAAAAAATTATGAAAACGGAGTGGCGTTTTCCTTTACCCTGGAGAGCCGCTGAGGCGAAGATACTTCACAAAATCCGGAAAATGTGCTATGATATCTTCGGATATACAGGCCTTGCCTGCATGTTACGAACATAATGGAAGTGATCATATGCCGGATGCGAATATAACAAAGACTGCCTTGGCCTCTTCCATGAAAAGGCTGATGAAGGAAAAGCCGTTTTCAAAGATCAGCGTGATCGACATCTGTGACGGCTGCGGCATGAACCGAAAAAGCTTTTATTACCATTTCAAGGATAAATACGATCTTGTCAACTGGATTTTTTACATTGATTTTATCGGGCTGATAAATGTCAGAGAGTATACCAGCGGCTGGGATCTTCTGGTTTCGGTGGGAGATCTCTTTTACCGGGATCAGAAGTTTTACCGGGCGGCGCTGAAAATAGAAGGCCAAAACTCTTTTCGGGAGTATTTTCATGAATCGATGGCACCTATCGTCTCGTTTTTTCTGCGGGATGTATGCGATGCGGATCAGGATCAGGAGGTTTTTATCTCGTTTTTCTGCGACGCGTATCTGTCCGCTGTGGTGCGCTGGCTGGAGGACGGCTGCAGGATCACGCCGGAAGAGTTTATCGGCGGGCTGAAAGCCATGATACTGGGAATGGCCAGAAAAATTCAGGAAGAAGAAACACAAGAGAAATAGAAAGAGCCGGTTTCCGGCAGTCAGGTCAGATCCTGGCTGCGGGAAACCGGCTCTTTTCACAGGCTCAGTCAGCTTCCTTTTTTGGCAGAGCGGCCGCAAACATGCGTTCCAGGGACATTGAGCGGTAGGATCCCTTCAGGCAGCCGTCCTGGGTATGGATGGAACCGTCCTCCATGAGTTCAAAAAAGCAGGGCTCCGAGGAAATGCTCCGGTCGATCTGATACGCGTCCGAATAAATATTCAGCAGGATAAAGGGGTGCAGCTGCTGAATGCGGGCGGAACGTATGTAGGCGTCCATCCGGTCCTGATAGGACTGGCTGCATCCGTCCCTGGGAATCATCAGAACGAAAGAGGATTCGTAGGAGACGAATTCCTGGCAGCGGTTCAGGCGGAACCAGCTGTCGCCGTCCGCGTCCTCATAGAAGGCGTAGATGCCGTACAGAGATTTCTGCCGCTGCATGCTGCGGATATTCTGATCTGTGAAAATCCCGCCGGCAGGAAGCAGCGTCATAATGTTGGTGCAGGGTTTCAGAAGCAGAAGCTGCTCCGCGGTAAGTTTGGCGTCCGGCAGGAAAAGAATAAATCCGCATTTAGCGTATTTCCGGAAAATGCCGGTGAGAGCCTCCAGATCCGGCATATTTTTATGACAGCGCACAGCATAGGAATAAATGCCCAGGGAAGAACCCTGGCGGACAATGTTTTCCAGATCCTCCGGGCTGATGCCGGAGGCAGAGGCGGCGTCCATCCGCAGGATCACCAGCCAGGGGATCTGATAATCCCGGGTCTTTTCGTGATTGCGAATCTGCCTGGCGCCGTATGTGAGACTTCCGTATCCGATGTTGATGCCGAAATCCTTCAGCGCCTTGCGCTCCGTATGCCGGAGCAGGTGTTCGATGGCGGTATAATAAGGACTGTCGTCGTTCCGGAGAAGTTCCTGAAACAAAGTATATAAATCCTGGACAAAACGGCCTTTGGAAAACTGTTTTCCCATATCCGCCAGTTTGCGGATGCTGCGCTTGGGGTCTTCCTCTATTTCCCGCAGACCTCTGTCCAACGTGGCGTCGATGATTGCTCTTGTAATGTCGTTTGGCTTCAAAACTGATATCCTCTCTCTGAAGATTCCGTAAAGGCCCCGGAGGGACCTTGCCCTTATTATACCAGACCACAGGGGTTCTGACTGTTAAAAAAGTATGAAGAATCCTCCGGAACCTGTAATTTGAAGGGCTTCTGTGATATAATAGCCAGAGCAGAGAGTTTGAAAAAGGGGTATGTAAGGCTGTTTAAAATGAAGGGAGCAGAATCGTATGAAGTTTGACATGCATTGCCATACCAAAGAAGGTTCCACGGACGGGAGAGTTGTGATCGAGGAATACATCCAGAAACTTCGGAGTATGGGCTTCGGAGGCATGATGGTGACAGATCATAATTCCTACGATGGGTACAGAGAGTGGAAAAATTCTCTGAAAGGAAAAGAATACACGGATTTTGTGGTGCTCAAGGGGATCGAGTACGATACGCTGGACTGCGGCCATATGCTGGTAGTGATGCCCGTGGGCGTGAAGCTTCGGATCCTGGAGATGAGAGGGCTGCCGATTGCCCTGCTGGTAAAGATCGTCCACCGGTACGGGGGGATCATCGGGCCGGCTCATCCTTACGGGGAAAAATATCTGAGCGTCGTCACCACCAGGGAGAGAAAGAGAAAATATTCCAAGCAGGGCAATAAAAAGCTGATCGAGCAGTTTGATTTTATCGAGATTTACAATGCCTGTGAGCGGGATGAGGTCAATATCCGCGCCGCGAAGCTGGCAAGAAAATACGGGCGTCCCGGCTTCGGAGGAAGCGATGCCCATAAGTTGGAATGCATCGGTATGGGATGGGCGGATCTCCCGGACACGATCAGAGATGAAAACGATCTTATCAGCTTTGTAAAGTCAAAGCCTCAGATCCGCTGCGGCGGCAGCTTTTACGACAGCACCTTCCGGGACAAGCTGGGAAAATGGAACGCGGTGAGGATCGATTCCTTTTTCCTGTATAATAAGATCGGTGCTTTGAGAAAGGCTCTGGGCCGCAAAAAAGAATTGAAAAAACTGTATCCGGAATATAAAAAGACCAGAAAAGGCCAGGTGGAGCCGGAGACGCCGCTGGATATGAGAAATATGCAGAATCTGTAAAAAATTCTTTACTTTTTCCGCAGACTGTGATAAAATGTCTGCCTGTGGGACAACCACAATCCTTGTTTCCCGGGAGGAATCGGGAAGCCAAAAGACCAGAAGGAGGAAAACAGCATGAACAAGTATGAATTAGCGTTAGTTGTGAGTGCCAAACTGGAAGACGAAGAGAGAGCAGCTGTAGTGGAGAAGGCAAAAGGCTATGTGACCCGCTACAATGGCGTGATCTCTGAAGTGGAAGAGTGGGGCAAGAAGAGACTGGCCTACGAGATCCAGCATCAGAAAGAGGGCTTCTACTACTTTATTCAGTTTGAGGCAGATGCATCCTGTCCGGCGGAAGTCGAGAGACATGTACGCATTATGGACAATGTGCTGAGATACCTGATCGTCCGCAAGGATGCAGAGTAAACCTGAGATTGGATAAGAAATTTGTAGAAGGAGGACAAAGATATGGCATTCGAGAATAATAATGAGAGAGAAGAAGCTCCGGTAAGGAAAAGAACTCCCCGCAGAAGAAGAAAAGTATGTGTGTTCTGCGGCAAGGACAATGTGATCGATTACAAAGATGTAAATAAGCTGAAAAGATACGTTTCTGAGAGAGGCAAGATCCTTCCCAGAAGAGTAACCGGAAACTGCGCGAAGCATCAGAGAGCCATCACCGTAGCTGTAAAGCGTGCGAGACATTTGGCGATCATGCCCTACGTACAGGAGTAAGAAAAACTGGCCCCGCAAGGGGCCTTTTTTGTTGCCAGCGGCGGGATGAAATCTGTGCCGAATGCAGATAATTGCTGACAAAATCTGTTTTTTTGCATATACTGGGTGATAGGAGGGCACAGAGTATGAACTTGGAACTTTTTCTGGGGATTCTGATTCCCCTGGCAGGGACCACAGCCGGAGCGGCATGTGTGTTTCTGATGAAAGACCGTCTTAACGGAAAAGTGGAAAAAATTCTGCTGGGATTCGCCTCCGGAGTGATGGTGGCCGCCTCGGTCTGGTCGCTGTTGATTCCGGCGATGGACATGGCAGGGCAGATGGGACGTTTGGCGTGGATCCCGGCCGCGGCCGGGCTGCTTCTGGGCATTGTTTTTTTACTTGCCATGGATAAAGCTGTGCCTCATCTGCATTTGAACGCGGAGCAGCCGGAGGGACCAAAGAGCAGGCTCAGCAAAACCATGATGATGGTCATGGCCGTCATCCTCCACAATATCCCGGAAGGCATGGCTGTGGGCGTAGTGTTTGCGGGAGTGGCAGCAGGAAGAAGCGGAATGACCATGGCCGCCGCTCTGGTGCTGGCGCTGGGGATCGCGATCCAGAATTTCCCTGAGGGAGCGATTATTTCCATGCCGCTGAAAAACGCGGGATTTTCTAAGGGAAAAGCATTTCGGTACGGTTTTCTGTCCGGAGTGGTGGAACCTGCCGCGGCTGCCGTTACGATCCTGCTGACAGAGGTGATCACGCCGGTGCTTCCTTACCTGCTGGCATTCGCGGCGGGAGCCATGCTGTTTGTGGTGGTGGAAGAACTGATCCCCGAAAGTTCAGCGGGAAAGCATTCCAATCTGGGAACCATAGGCTTTGCGGCCGGCTTTGTAGTCATGATGATCCTGGATGTGGCTTTGGGATAGACAGACCGTCCGGGGGGAAATACTTATCAAGGAGGAAGAGATGGATTACGAGCAGGATTATATTATGAGAATGGTCAGAGACATGGCAAAAATGATTGCCAAAATGCTTCTCGGGAGGGCGGTTCCGGAATATGCCCTCCCGGAACATGAGGAGGATTTCACGAAAGAAGACAGCCTCTACAGAAGGTGGAGCGAGATGGCGGACAGAGGAGAGATCAATGAAGCGGAAAATGAACTGTCCGACTATCTGGAAGAGGGAACGGGAGAAAAGGAAGAGCTTCGGGCGGCTCTCGGCTTTTATGTCCATATCAATGAGTATTCCGATGATTTTCTGGACGAGCATGACTATTCCAGAGAGGAAATTTACCAGGGAGTAGAGGATCTGTCCGCCAGATTCGGCGTGTCAGGCCTGAATATAAAGCTCCCGGGCTGACAGCGGCTGCCAGTCCGGGAAACTTCTGGAGCATTCTTGAAGCCGCTCAGCGGTTTCCGCCGCAGGAAGGGCAGGAGGCCGGGGCGTCAAAGGATGGATTGAAGGCATAGAAATTCTTAAAATCCAGCTGATCCTGAACGCTGCGGATGGCTTCGCCGAAACGCTGGAAGTGAACGATTTCTCTGGCCCGGAGAAAACGGATGGGATCCGCGACCTCCGGATCTTTTACCAGCCTCAGGATATTGTCATAGGTGCTGCGGGCTTTCTGTTCCGCGGCCAGATCCTCGAAAAGATCTGTAAGAGGATCGCCCTTGGACTGAAATTCGCAGGCGTTGAAGGGAATCCCCCCGGCTGCCTGGGGCCAGATCCCGGCGGTGTGGTCCACGTAATAGTTGGCGAATCCGGATTTTTCAATTTCTTCCATTGTCATATTGCAGGTGAGCTGGTGGACGATGGTAGCCACCATTTCCAGGTGAGCCAGTTCCTCTGTGCCCACATCGTTGAGAACCCCCATGGCAGTCCGGTTCGGCGCCGCGAAGCGCTGGGACAGATAGCGCATCGAGGCTCCCATTTCGCCGTCGGGGCCTCCGTATTGGCTGATAATGATCTGAGCCAGTTTTGGATTGGGGCGGGTGATATTCACCGGATACTGAAGCCGCTTTTCATAATTCCACATAGTCAGCGCGAACCTCCTTTCCAGCAGGTTTCCCAGGGCCAGGGCTGATTGACCCATTCAAAGGAGCGGGAACAGGTATCATTGGCGGTGTCAATGGTCAGAGGTCCGAACCGTTTGGCGTATTCCTCCAGAGCTTCATTCCGGAGGGCGGATTTTTCTTCAAAATAGGCCAGAGCTTCTTCGCAGTTGGGGTGAGTGTCGAGGAAGAGGGTCATTTCATTGACGGCAAAGCTGACCTGATTGATCCGGTTCAGGAGCTGTTCCCGGGACATTGGTTTCGGAGTTACCTGCATACAGCGCCTCCTTTCCCGCAGAAGGGTTTGCACAGATCGGGAAAAATTGTTCCCATCTGCAGTCCTTTGCAGAGGTCAAAGGTTTCCGTCCATTTCTGGCAGGGCACATAGCCCATGGCCGGCGGAAAATGGTCATCCAGGCAAGCGAAAAGGCTGCTGTCCGGTGAAGTCCGGCAGGAAGGAGCCTGGCGGCAGGAATTGCAGCGCATATTCTGAGAACTGCCCTGCGAAGGCATGCGGCAGCTGTTCCGGTTCATACGGCAGTTATCCATGATTTTATGAAATCCTTTCAAAAATCCATTCTTCTTTATTAGTTTATGAAGACTGCCGGAAAATGACAGTCCCGGGGATTTCGCGGCGGAATCCCCGGGACAGAATAAAATATACGTGTCAAAAATACAGAAGCGGGACAGGCTGCTGCTGCCCTCCGCTGAGAATCAGGTGTTTTTCAGAACTACGGTTTCTACAATATCGGAAGTGTGTTCGCAGGCGTCTACGCAGTCTTCCAGATATTTATAGATATCTCTCCAGACAATGATCTCCACCGGATCCGTCGTAGTGGCATGAAGCGTGCGCATGGAATCCAGATACATGCGGTCGCCCTCTTCCTCCAGCCGGTTGATCTCGATCAGGCTCTGGCGCAGTTCTTTGGATTTTTTGAAATTGGAGAATTCCTCCATGGCAATCTTTACAGTCTCGCAGCAGCGGATCACCAGCTTGGCAAAGCGGACAGATTCCTGGCGGATAGATTTTACGTTGCACATGTAGAGGCGCAGGACTACGTCCTCGATCTTGTCGGTAATATCATCCAGATACTGGCTGATGGCCATAATATCCTCCCGCTCGATGGGAGTGATGAAAGCCCGCATCAGTTCCTCCATCAGATCGTGTTTTTTGACATCGGCCTCATGTTCCACTTCGTGGATTTCGTCGATGCTCTCGCTGAGATGATCCGGATCAAAGTTTTCCAGGATTTTTTCCAGGATTTTTGCGGCCCGGACGGCACAGTCGGCGCACTGCACAAAGTTGTCGAAATAAATCATATCACCTTTTTTAGACATTTTCGATACCTCTTCTTTTTGTGTTATGTAAATAGGAACATGAACAGCTTGGCCATCAGAAATCCGATGATGCCGCAGCCGGGGAACGTAAGTACCCAGGTCATGACCATTTCCTTGACCACCTTCAGGTTGATGGAGGAGAGACGCTTGACGGCTCCCACTCCCATGATGGCCGTGGTTTTTGTGTGGGTGGTGCTGACGGGAATACCGAAGACCGAGGAAACCAGAAGGCAGAGGGAAGCCGCGATGTCAGCGGAAAATCCCTGATATTTTTCCAGTTTGACCATGTCCATGCCCACAGATTTGATAATCTTTTTTCCGCCTACGCTGGTGCCGAGACCCATGACAACGGAACACAGGATCATCATCCATACCGGAAGGATGGCTCCCGCGGTGGTATCCTGGCCGTTCATGAGGAAAACTCCCAGCAGCAGGACTCCCATAAACTTCTGACCGTCCTGGGCGCCGTGCATAAAAGCTGTCATGGCTGCTCCGGCGATCTGCCCGTACTTGAAAAAGCAGTTGGTCTTCCGGCGGTCAAAGCCCCGGCAGATCAGGGTGACGATCTTGCAGACCAGGAAGCCCAGAGCAAAGCCCAGGACAGCTGACAGGACCAGTCCGTAAATGACCTTGATCCATTCGCTGCCGTTGATGCCGGACAGGCTGTTCTGCAGAGCGATGGCCGCTCCGGACAGACCGGCGATCAGCGCGTGGCTTTCACTGGTGGGTATGCCGAAATACCAGGCTGCGACTGCCCAGACGACAATGGCTACCAGCGCCGCGCACAGGGCCACAAGGGCGCTCCTGTTGTTACCGTTGAAGTTTACCATGTCCTTGATGGTCATGGCTACCGATGAATTGATCAGTGTCATCACCAGAACGCCTATAAAGTTGAAGGCGGCCGCCATGAGGATCGCGGGCTTGGCCTCCATGCAGCGGGTGGTGACACAGGTAGCGATGGCGTTGGGAGCGTCGGTCCAGCCGTTGACAAAGATAACGGCAAGGGTTAGTATGACAGAAACCATAAGAATCGGATTCGTCGTAACCTGCTCCCAGAAAGCAATAAAAGATGTGTCCATGTTGATTCTCCCTGTTTATTTTTGATTATGCCGCAAGACCTATTATACCATGGATTGTAAAGAATAGGAAAACAAAAAAGAAAAAAATTGTAAAATAATCGGGGCATAAGAAGGGGCAATATGGGGAAAATCACGGAGAAGGGATTTTTTTGGATTTTTTCCATAAAAAAAGGAGGGCCAGCACCCCCGGGAAGGAGTACTGGCATATGAAAAAGAAAATTATATATGAAAAAGTCAGTAGGCTTTTGTTTGATTTCATCATACAGAAAAAGTATGTGAAAAATATGAGTTGCCTTTGAAGGTTTTGTAAAAAGTTTATAGACAAAATATGAACAGCCGGGCAGAAACCGGGAGTGGAGAACATGAAAGAGTTTATCGGCACAGCAAAAAAGATTTTAATAAAGAACGCGGCATCCCTGATCCTGTTTGAAGTCTCTTTCCGGATCCTGATGACCATCCTGATCGAAAGAGCAGGGGAGGGGCTTTTGGAACAGATCCTGCGCCTGGAGGGATTCAGCTATATGACAGCTGACAATTTCAGGAGCGTACTGTCCCATCCTCTGGCAGCGGCCGCGGGAGCGGCGGCGCTGCTGATCTTTTTGGCGCTGCTCTTGTTTGAGTGCTGCGGGATCCTTTCCTGTTTTGAGAGCAGCTGGAAAAAGCAGAAGATCACCATGCCGGGCATGATATGGGCCGGAGGGGCCAGGGCCTGGGCGGCTGTCCGGAGGCATCCGCTGAAGTGGATCCTGTATATGGCCTTAAGCGCCCCTGTGCTTTCGCTGAACCTGATCCTGTGGGAGATATCCAGAGGCAGATTCGGCTGGATGATCTTTCGGAAACTGCTGGAGGGACTGCCGGTCCCGCTGATCGTTTTGCTTCCGGCGGCGGTGCTGGCTGTCTCTTTGACAGCTTCCTTCAGCCTGCCGGCGCTGCTGCTTCGGGGCAGGACAGAAGGCCTTTGGAAAAGACGGGGCTGGAGGAAAATAGCCGGTGTTTTGGCGGTCCAGGTATTTGTGCTGGCAGTTACGGGAATCCTCTGTGTTGCTGCCGCCGCTCTGATGACAGCGGCGGTAAAGTTCGGACGCAGCCCCGGCAGCGAGGTCAGCGCGGTTTTGATCTACGGCGGCTGGATTCGCCAGGCGGCCGGAGCCGCCGGAGGCTCTCTTGGCCTGACTGCCGGCCTGCTGTTTTTCTATATCCTTTTTGCCCGGGAAGATAAGGCGGCCCTGTCCCGAAAAGCCGGCAGGGAGAGGGGCAGATTTTTGAACTTTTTGTCCGGGAGGAAAATAAAGACGGCGCTGACGGCGCTGCTGCTGGCCGCGGAAGGGCTGGTCGTCCTGCTGATGATGCGGGGCTCCATTCCGGATAAAGGGATTCCGGACAGCGGCGTGGAAGTGACAGCCCACCGGGGAGGAGCCCGGATCGCTCCGGAAAATACCATGAGCGCCATGGAGGCCGCGGTGGAATCCCTGGCGGATTACGCGGAGATTGATGTGCAGGAGACAAAGGACGGGGAGATCGTGCTCCTGCATGACACCAATCTGGCCAGAGTGACAGGACTGAACGCCTATATCTGGGATCTCAGCTACGGGGAAGTGAGCCAGCTGGACGCGGGGATCAAATTCCACAAAAAGTTCCGGGGAGAGAGGATCCCGTCCCTGGGAGAGGTGCTGGATTACTGCCGGGGAAAGATCCGGCTGAATATTGAGCTGAAATATAACGGGCACAATCCGGATATTGTGCCGAAAGTGGTGGAACTGATAGAAAAGTATGACTGCGCGGATTCCTGCGTGATCACATCGATGAATTATACATTCCTGGAACAGGTCAAGGAACTGAATCCGAAAATCGCCACCGGCTATACTCTGACGATGGTCTACGGGAACCTGTCAAAGCTGGAGGCGGCGGATTTTTTCAGTGTAAAATATACCTATCTGAACCGGGCTTTTGTGGCCAGAGCGCATCTGCTGGGGAAAAAGGTCTGTGCCTGGACGCTGAATTACCAGGGGGATATGCAGCGGATGATCGACTGCGGCGTGGACAATATCATCACAGATGACCCGGAACTGGTGAGAAAAGTAATTCTGGGAGATCTGGAGGAGAATCCTTCCTGGCTGGATCTGCTGAAATATGCTCTCAGCTAAAGGGTTGCCCCGGAAAGTAGGGTGTGCTATAATTCAGGAAAACGGGGAGTGAGTCGATGAAGGGAGCAGTTGCAAAAGGGGAAAGAAAAAGCCGCGGCCGGACCGGATATTATGATTATAATCTGCTGGCGGTGGTGATCATCCTGACATGCTTCGGGCTGGTAATGCTCTACAGCGCCAGTTCCTACGAGGCTGCCAATGTATTTGAAGACGATATGTATTATTTCGGGCGTCAGGCAGCGATCAGCGCGGTGGCGGTGGCTGCCGCCCTGATCATCTCGAAACTTGACTATCACATATTCGCCAAGTGGTCGGTGCATCTGTATGTGCTGGCGCTGATCCTGATGGCGATGGTGAAATTTACGCCCCTGGGCGTGACAGCCGGAGGCGCCAGGAGGTGGCTGAATCTGGGGATTCGGTTTCAGCCCGCGGAATTTGCCAAGATCGCGGTGATCCTGTTTCTGCCGCTGGTGATCCTCAAGATGGGGCGGAAGATCCGGGAGAGGAAGGCTGTGCTCACACTTCTGGCGCTGGGACTTGTCCCGGCCGCGGCGGCCTATCTGCTGACAGACAATCTGAGCACCGGCGTGATCATCATGGCGATCAGCATTTTGATCCTGTTTTTGGCATATCCCAGGACCAGGCCCTTTCTGGTGACGCTGGTGATCGGCGCCGCGGTGATCGCCGCAGTGCTGCTGCTGCTGTACAAGAACGTGGACGGCACTTCCGATTTCCGGCTGAACCGGATCCTTACCTGGTTTCATCCGGAGGAAAATCAGACCGGCGGCGGCTGGCAGGTGCTGCAGGGTCTGTACGCCATCGGCTCCGGCGGCTTTTTCGGCAAGGGACTGGGCAACAGCGTCCAGAAGCTCAGCACGATACCGGAGGCTCAGAATGATATGATCTTTTCTATCATCTGCGAGGAACTGGGCCTGTTCGGCGCCATTTTGCTTCTGATCCTGTTCGGGTATCTTCTGTACCGCCTGTTTTTTATCGCCCAGAACGCGCCGGATCTGTACGGTACCCTGATTGTCAGCGGCATCTTTGCCCACATTGCCCTGCAGGTGATCCTGAACATCTGCGTGGTGCTGAATGTGATCCCCACCACAGGCGTCACCCTGCCCTTTGTCAGTTACGGAGGGACCTCGGTCCTGTTCCTGATGGGGGAGATAGGAGTGGCTTTAAGCGTTGCCAGGCGCATCCGTCTGGAATAGAGAAACTGAATCTGAGCCGGGCTGTCAGAGAAAGGAGGCCGCGGCGGCGGGAGCTTGAGAAAGAAGTTTCTTCTGGGGCAAAAAACATATTGACAAATAGTAGTTTTACCAGTACACTTTGATTGTCAAATTATTTTGGAACAAATTGGAGGAAAGAGATTCATGTTAGAGAAAATGCGGCAGATCCTTGCCGAGCAGTTTAACTGTGAAGAAGATTCTATTACGGAAGAAACAAATTTTAAGGATGATTTAGGTGCCGATTCCCTGGATCTGTTTGAACTGGTGATGGCGCTGGAAGAGGAGTATTCCATCGAGATTCCGGCGGATGACCTGACAAACCTTACGACCGTAGGCGATGTAATTGAGTATCTGAAGGACAAAGGTGTGGAGGCATAAATCCACACCTTTTCTAAATTATAAAGAAAGCGCATGGTGTCTGTGCTGCGGGACGGGGACATATAAGAGGATACAACAAAGCGTTGCAGGTACCAAAGGGCGGAAGGCATTCCGTCCCGGGAGCCATATAAAGGAAGGGGGTACTTGAATGAGTGTTGAATATTTAAAAAAGATCCTTACAGAAAACAGCGGTATTGTCTGCCTGCTGGGCCGGGCTCCGGCTATCGCGGGAGGCTGTGATTTTTACCGGGAGAGCTACGCTTATGAGATCGAGATGAAATACGGCCGGTCTCCCGGAGAAATTTTTTCCAGTTCCTTTTACCGAAACAGACCCAGGGCATTTTATGAGTGCTACCGGGAGGAACTTCTGAAAAAACGCGGCGGCCCTGACGGATGCAATTTTGCCCTCAAGAGAATGGAGGATGACGGCAGGCTTCTGGGAATTGTCACCAGAGGTTTCTTCAATCATTCCAGAATGGCGGGCTGCCGGAACGTGGTGCAGCTGTACGGCAATATCGACGCCAACACCTGTCCTCACTGCGGCCGGGTTTATGACGGAGATTATATTTTGGCCCACACGCCGCTTCCCTACTGCGAGGACTGCGGCACCCTGATCTATCCGGGCGTAGCGCTGCAGGGGGAGATGCTGGATAACCAGCAGATCACCAGAGCCGCGGAACTGATCGCCAAAGCCCGGGTGCTTTTGGTGCTGGGGACAGATCTGACTTCCAATCTGGGCTCCCTGGTCAGGTATTTTCAGGGAGAACTTCTGGCGATCGTCAACAGCAGAGAAGATTTTTCTGATTATAAAGCGGACTGTTTCTGCCAGGGAAATGTGGCGGAGATCATGGAACAGGCATATCCGGGGCACCATCCGCTGCCGGAGAAAGCCATCGCGAAAGAACAAGACTGAATTAAGAAGGACGGGAGAAATACTATGAGCAGCATTGTAAGAACCAGGTTTGCGCCAAGCCCCACCGGCAGAATGCATGTGGGAAATCTGAGGACGGCGCTTTACGCCTATCTCATCGCAAAGCACGCCGGGGGACAGTTTATCCTCCGCATTGAAGATACGGACCAGGAGCGTTTTATGGAGGACGCTCTGGATATTATTTACCGCACCCTGAAAGAAACCGGGCTTGAGCACGATGAAGGCCCGGACCGGGAGGGAAGCGTAGGCCCTTACATTCAGAGCCAGCGCTGCCGTCAGGGGATCTATATGAAGTACGCCAAGCAGCTGATCGATCAGGGAGACGCCTACTACTGTTTCTGCAGCAAGGAGCGTTTGGAATCTCTCCGCACAAACGTGGCAGGCAAGGACATCGTTATGTATGATAAGCACTGCCTGCATCTTTCAAAAGAAGAGATCGAGGAAAATCTGAAGGCGGGAAAGCCCTATGTGATCCGGATGAATATGCCTACCGAGGGAACCACATCCTTCCACGATGAGATATACGGCAATATTACCGTGGACAACGCGGAACTGGATGACCTGATCCTGATCAAATCAGACGGCTATCCCACCTACAATTTCGCGAATGTGGTGGACGATCATCTGATGGGGATTACCCATGTGGTCAGAGGAAACGAATACCTCTCTTCTACCCCCAAATACAACCGGATCTATGAGGCCTTCGGCTGGGATATTCCCGTATATGTGCACTGCCCGCTGATCACCAATGAGGAGCATCAGAAACTCAGCAAGCGCAGCGGACATTCCTCCTATGAAGATCTGATCGAACAGGGCTTCCTGAAGGACGCGGTGGTGAATTTTGTGGCGCTGCTGGGCTGGAGTCCGGCAGAGGACCGGGAAATTTACAGCCTGGAGGAACTGGTGCAGGCCTTTGACTATACCCGGATCAGCAAATCGCCGGCGGTCTTCGATATGACGAAGCTCAAGTGGATGAACGGGGAATATATGAAGGCCATGGACGATGAGGTGTTTTACGAAAAAGCGCTGCCGTATATGAAGCAGGCGGTGACGAAGGATTATGATTTCCACAAAATGGCAGCTATGGTCAAGACCAGGATCGAGGTTTTCCCGGATATTGTGGAAATGCTGGATTTCTTTGAAAAAGTGCCGGAGTACGACAGTTCCATGTATGTGCACAAAAAGATGAAGTCCACCCTGGAATCTTCTCTGACTGTGCTGCGGGAAACTCTGCCGGTGCTGGAGCGGCAGGAGGACTACAGCAATGATGCCCTGTTTGAGGCGCTTTCCGCTTATGCCTCTGAAAAAGGGTATAAGACAGGGCTGGTTATGTGGCCCCTGCGGACCGCGCTTTCCGGAAAACAGACCACTCCGGCAGGAGCTACCCAGATCATGGAAGTGCTGGGAAAAGAAGAGACGCTTGCCAGAATCCGGGCAGCCATTGAAAAGTTAAGCTGATGAAATATAATGAAGCGCAGAAAAGGGCGGCAGCCCACGGAGAGGGGCCCATGCTGGTACTGGCGGGCCCCGGATCCGGAAAAACGGCGGTGATTACCGGGCGGACGGCGATGCTGGTGGGAAGAGGGATTCCCGGCAGCAGCATTCTGGTGGTGACATTCACCAGGGCGGCGGCTCTGGAGATGAAAAACCGCTTTCTGAAAATGACGGGCGGTTCAGCCGGACAGGTCACTTTTGGCACCTTCCACGGTGTATTCTACGGGATTCTCCGCAATACTTACCACATCAACGGAAACAATATATTGAGTGAAGAGGAAAAGCGCCGTCTGCTGACGGAACTTCTGGATCAGTTTTATCCGGATGAAGACCGGGAAGCGGATCTGCCCTCGGGTCTGGCCCGGGAGATCAGCACGGTGAAATGCGGGCGGATTGAAATTGAAAACTATTATTCCTCTCTGCTGCCGGAGCAGACATTCCGCAGGATCTACAGGGCTTACCGCCAGTGGATGCGGGAAAACAGGAAGCTGGACTTTGACGATATCATGGCAGAGTGCTGCCGGATGTTCCGGCAGCATCCGGAGATCCTGAAAAGATGGCAGCAGAGGTTCCGCTATATTCTGGTGGATGAGTTCCAGGATATCAGTCCCATTCAGTATGATATTGTAAAAATGCTGGCGGCGCCGGAGAACAATTTGTTTATCGTAGGAGACGATGACCAGTCCATCTACCGCTTCCGGGGGGCGAGTCCTGAGATCATGCTGAATTTCCCCCGGGATTATCCCGGAGCGGCGGAGGTGAATCTGAACATAAATTACCGGTGCGCTCCGGAGATCCTGAAAGCCGCCGGACGGCTGATCCGCCGCAACCGCAAACGGTTTCCCAAGGAGCTTCAGGCCGTCCGGGAGAGCGGAGCCCCTGTCAGGCTGGTGAGTTTTGAGGATTCCAGGGACGAAATGAAATACATGGCGGAAGATATCCGCAAAGCTATGGACAGGGGCTGTCCGCCGGAGGAAATGGCAGTGCTGTTCCGCACCAATACAGGCTGCCGTCAGGCCGCGGAGCAGCTTATGGCCTTTCAGATCCCATTCGTCATGCGGGATGCGGTCCCCTGCCTGTTCGACCACTGGATCGCCAGGCAGATTTCAGCGTATCTGCGCCTGGCGGCGGGAAGCAGGCGCAGAAGCGACTTTCTGCTGATCGCGAACAAGCCGAACCGTTATCTCTCCAGGGAAGCCTTTCAAAATCCGGAGGTATCTTTTGAAGACTTGTACAGGTTTTATGAGGACAGGGCCTGGATGGAGGAGCGGATTGAAAAGCTGGAGGAGGATCTTCAAAATCTCAGGAATCTGGCGCCCTTCGGGGCTGTCCAGTATATCCGCAGGATCATCGGATATGAGGAATATCTGAAGTGCTGCGCGAAAGAGAGGCATCTGCCCCAGGAGGAGCTTTTTCAGATTCTGGAGGAGATCACGGACAGCGCCAGGAGTTTTGATACGCCGCAGCAGTGGTTCTGCCATATGGAGGAATACCGGGAAAAATTAAAAAAACAGGGGGAGCGCCGGGAGACTCCCGGAAAGGGAGTAGCGGTTTCCACCCTGCATTCTGCCAAGGGAATGGAGTATGACCGGGTCTATATCCTGGATCTGTGCGAGGGCGTAATCCCCTGGCACAAGGCAGTGCTGCCGGAAGATCTGGAAGAGGAGAGAAGGATGCTTTATGTGGGAATGACCAGAGCCAGGAGGGAACTGATTCTGGGATATTCCCAGAAACGACTGGGAAAGGCTGCCTGTCCCTCCAGATTTTTGAAGGAAATTTTTCCTGAGAAAAGCAGGGGTGAGGACCCGGAGAAGGTATAGGACAAAAAAATCAGGAAATAATGAAACACAGAAACTGGTCCGCGGGTTCGCGGCCGCGTAGACGGAGGAATTATGAAAATTCTTTTTTATGACACAAAAATTTACGACAGAGAATCTTTTGAGAAGATGAGGGAGAGCTTTCCCCAGGCGGAAATCGACTATCTGAAGACGGATCTGGCGCCCCGGACGGCGCCGCTGGCTTCAGGCTACCAGGCGGTCTGTGCTTTTGTGAATTCGGATGTAGGAGCCGAGACACTGAAGGCGCTCCGGCAGGCCGGAGTGAAATTAGTGCTGATGCGCTGCGCCGGCTTTAATAACGTGGATCTGAAAGCCGCGGAGGAATGCGGCATCGCGGTGATGCGCGTGCCGGGATACTCTCCGGAGGCGGTGGCGGAGCATGCCATGGCCCTGGCGCTGGCGGTAAACCGGCGGCTGCACAAGGCCTATGTGAAGGTCAGGGAAAATGATTTTTCTCTGAACGGCCTTCTGGGCTTCAACTTTTTCGGAAAGACTGCCGGCATTGTAGGAACAGGAAAGATCGGAGCGGCTATGGCGCGGATCTGCGGCGGGTTCGGCATGAAAGTTCTGGCTTATGATGTCTGCCCGAATCCTGCTCTTGAGGGCCTGGCGGAATACACGGATCTGGAGACCCTGCTGAGCGCCAGCGATCTGGTATCGCTGCACTGCCCTCTGACAGATGAAACCCACCATCTGATCCGCCGGGAAACGATCCGGAAGATGAAAGAAGGAGCTATTTTAGTGAATACTTCCAGGGGAGCGCTGGTCAAGACCGACGATCTCATCGAGGGGATCCGGGCCAGAAGATTTTTCGGGGTCGGCCTGGATGTCTATGAGGAGGAAACGCCCAATGTTTTCGAGGACCGGTCGGAACAGATCCTGGAGAGTTCGGTGACTGCCAGGCTGCTTTCTTTCCCGAATGTGATCATTACCTCTCACCAGGGCTTTTTCACCAGAGAGGCTCTGTCCGCCATCGCCAGGACAACTCTTGAAAACGGACTGGCCTGGGAGAGAGGGGAGGAGAGCCCCAATACAGTTCACAGTTGATTCTGCGCATTATGCATGGTAGAATAGAGGGCAAGGTGGCCGGATCCGGCGGATAAAGCCGGATCCGGTTTTTTTAGCGGCAGCGAGCCAGAGTCCGGGCCTGCCCGGGCCATTGGCTGCTGAGATGTTTTCCTGACTGCCTGAAACGACAGGAAGCAACTGGCCGGGAGGAACGGTAAATGGACTGTAAGTACGCGCAGAGTCTGATCTCGAAATACATCGGAGACAGGCTGTCTCCCAGAGAACTGGAAGAATTTATCCGGCATGTGGAAGAATGCCCGGAATGCTACGAAGAACTGGAGACCTATTTTATGCTCAGCGTGGCGCTGAAACATCTGGATGAGTCTCAGAATCTTTCTTACGACCTCCGATCCATGCTGGCGGAAGATCTGAAAGAAAAAAAACACCGCCTGTCCAGGAGGAAGAGAAGAACCTGGGGCTGGATCGTTTTCTGCGGGGCGGGGGTGCTGGCTCTGGTGCTGACAGCCCTGGATATGGCAGGAATTTTCAGTCTGCCTTTTTTGTTCTTTTAGCCGCCCGGGGACGGATGATTCGACTTGAAAGGAGCGATTATGGAGGGAAAACTGGTATTGATCGACGGACACAGCATCCTGAACCGGGCGTTCTACGGGATGCCTGCCCTGACGGATTCCGCAGGCAGGCCCACGGGAGCTGTGTATGGATTTCTGAATATTTTGTTTAAAATTCTGGAGGAAGAGAAGCCGCAGTATCTTGCTGTGGCTTTTGACCTGCATGCCCCTACCTTCCGGCATAAAATGTATGAGCAGTACAAGGGGACCAGAAAGCCGATGCCGGAAGAACTCAGGGAACAGGTACCTTTGATCAAGGAAGTGCTGAAGGCCATGGGAATCTGCCTCCTGGAGCGGGAAGGATATGAGGCAGATGATATTCTGGGAACTATAGCCCGCCAGGGACAGGAAAAGGGCCTGGAGGTCACGATCGTTTCCGGAGACCGGGATCTGCTGCAGCTGGCCACGGATACTGTGATGGTCAGGATCCCCAAAACAAAGGGGGGCAAGACGGTGATCGAGAACTATCACGCAGCGGATGTGCTGGAAAAATACCAGCTGACGCCGCCGCAGATCGTGGACCTGAAATCACTGATGGGGGACGCCTCCGACAATATTCCCGGGATCCCGGGAGTCGGGGAAAAAACCGCTACAAAGCTGGTCAGCGCCTACGGCAGCCTGGAGGGGGCCTACGCTCATCTGGAAGAGATCAAACCCAAAAAAGCCATGGAATCCCTGCGGGATCACTACGATCTGGCAGTCCTTTCCAAAAAACTGGCGGCGATCTGCACGGACAGCCCGGTTTCCCTTGACTGGGATCAGGCGGAATTAAAGGATCTGTACACGGAGGATGCCTATAAACTGTTTCGGGAACTGGATTTTAAAAATCTGCTGCCGAGGTTTCGCGGTCGCGGTGAAAGCCTTCAGGAACCGAAGGTCCGGGTGATTGAAGAATTTAAAGAAGCAGAGGAAATTTTTGACAGAGCGGCGGCTGCAGAGGCGGCGGGGCTGGCTCTGCTGGCGGATGAGGAGATCCGGGGCATCGCCCTGGCTCTGGGAGAGGACGAGAACTATTTTATCCCGGCGGGAGGATTTTTAAGCGGGCCTTATCTGAAAGGAGCCGCCGAAAAAGTCATGAATCAGGCCGGGGAGATCCGGGTCTTTGACCTGAAGGAAATTCTGAAATATACAGATCCCCGGAGAAAGGGGCAGTTTTTTGATGTCCGGATCGGCGCCTATCTTTTGAATCCTCTGAAGACATCGTACCGCTATGACGATATCGCCCGGGAATTTTCCGGGATGGTCCTCCCCTCCGCGGAGGAAATTTTCGGAAGCCCTAAGATGCCGGCGGCAGGCGCCATGGAGCCGGATGCCGCGGCCAGATACTGCGGACTGACGGCCCGGTCTGCCGCGGCTGCCGCGGAGCCGATGCGGGAAAAGCTGAGAGAACTGGGCATGGAGGAATTGTTCCGGAACATGGAAATGCCCCTGGTATTTACCCTGAGCGACATGGAAAAAGCGGGGATCGCAGTGGAAGGGACAGCGCTGAAGGAGTACGGAGAAAATCTGAGCAGGGGCATCAGCGCCCTGGAACAGAAAATATACAGCCAGGCCGGAGAAAATTTTAATATCAATTCTCCGAAACAGCTGGGCGTGATCCTCTTTGAAAAAATGAAGCTGCCCGGCGCCAAGAAAACGAAGAGCGGCTATTCGACGGCGGCGGATGTGCTGGAAAAACTGGCTCCGGACGCCCCTATCGTGGCGGATATCCTGGAATACCGCCAGCTGGCAAAACTGAAATCCACCTATGCCGACGGCCTGGGAAACTGTATTGCGAAAGACGGGCGGATCCATTCCAGTTTTAATCAGACCATTACCGCCACCGGGCGCATCAGCAGCACGGAACCGAATCTGCAGAATATTCCCGTGCGGATGGAACTGGGACGCCAGATACGGAAGGTATTTGTGCCCAGAGAGGGCTGCGTGTTTATCGACGCGGATTATTCCCAGATCGAACTGCGGGTGCTGGCCCATCTGTCCGGGGATGAAAAGCTGATCGAGGCATACCGGGAGGCAAAGGACATCCACCGGATCACGGCCTCGGAAGTATTTCATGTGCCCTTTGACCAGGTGACGCCGCTGCAGAGACGGAATGCCAAAGCGGTTAATTTCGGCATTGTGTACGGGATCAGCTCCTTCGGCCTGAGCCAGGATCTCAGCATCAGCCGGAAAGAAGCCGCGGAATACATTGAAAAATATTTTCACACTTATCCGAAGATCAAGGAGTTTCTGGACCGGACAGTGGCTCAGGCTAAAAAGGACGGGTACGTGACGACCCTGTTCGGGCGGAGACGGCCGGTGCCGGAGCTTTTCTCGAGCAATTATATGCAGCGTTCTTTCGGAGAGCGGGTGGCCATGAATTCTCCGATCCAGGGCACTGCCGCGGATATCATCAAAATCGCCATGGTCCGGGTGAATGAGCGGCTGTCCAGGGAAAAACCGGGTTCCAGGCTTCTGCTGCAGGTACACGATGAACTTCTGGTGGAGGCGCCGGAGGAAGAGGCCGGGGAGGTTTCCCGGATTCTGATGGAGGAGATGAAGGGAGCTGCTTCTCTGTCTGTAGAACTGGAAGTGGATATGCATACGGGAAAGAACTGGTACGAGGCAAAATAGAGAGAAGACAGGAGAAAATTGCGAAAAGATGAGGATGATCGGAATTACCGGAGGAGTAGGGTCCGGGAAAAGCCAGGTAATGTGCTGGCTCAGAGAAAATCAGCCGGGCGAATATCTGGAAGCGGACAAGATCGCCCACAGCCTGATGGCCCGGGGCGGAGCCTGTTACGAAGCTGTCCTGAAGCTGTTCGGGGAGGAGATCCTGGATGAGGACGGCCAGCTGGACCGGAGGAAAATGGGAGAACGGGTTTTCCGGGAGCCGAAGCTGAGGGAGCAGCTGAACGCCATTGTGCATCCGGCTGTAAAAGAATTTGTCAGAAAGGCGGCGGAGGAGGCTGTAAACCGGGGAGAAAAGTTTCTGTTTCTGGAGGCGGCGCTTCTGATCGAAGAAAAATATGATGAAATCTGCGATGAACTGTGGTATGTTTATGCAGAAGAAAAGGTCAGAAGGGAACGGCTGCGGTCCAGCCGCCGCTACAGCGAGCAGAAGATGGACGAGATGATGGCCAGCCAGCTGCCGGAAGAAGAATTCAGGCAGCACTGCCGTTTTGTCCTGGACAACAGCGGATCCTTTCAGGAGACCGTTCAACAATTGAAGCAGAGGATGAGTTTATATGGAAATGTGTAGTATCGCCAGCGGAAGCAGCGGAAACTGCATTTATGTGGGAAGCGGATCCACCAGTCTGCTGATCGACGCGGGCATCAGCGGGAAGCGGATCGAAGCCGGGCTCAATACCATCGGCCGGACAGGAAAGGAATTGGACGGGGTGTTTATCACCCACGAACATTCTGACCATATCCGGGGCCTGGGGGTTCTGGCCAGAAAATGCGGCCTGCCTATTTACGCCACCCGGGAGACGTATGAAGCGATCTTAAACTGCCCTTCTCTGGGGAAAATCCCGGAGGGACTGTTCCGGGAAGTGCGCCCGGATCAGGCAGTACAGATAGGAGATCTGACGGTAGAACCGTTTTCTGTTTCCCACGACGCGGCCAATCCGGTGGGGTACCGGATCGATCATGAAAAACAGAGCGTGGCGGTAGCCACGGATCTGGGAGCCTATACCAGCTATACTGTAGAGCACTTGAGAAATCTGGATGTCCTGCTGCTGGAGGCAAACCATGACATTCATATGCTGGAGGCAGGGGCCTATCCCTACTATCTGAAGCGCAGGATCCTGGGGGAAAGAGGGCATCTTTCCAATGAGACGGCTGGCCAGCTGCTGTGCCAGATTCTCCATGACAATATGAAGCAGATCCTGCTGGGGCATTTAAGCAGAGAAAACAACTATCCGGCTCTGGCCTACGAGACGGTCTGCGCCGAGGTGACGATGGGGGACAATCCCTATAAGTCCGGGGATTTTCACATTAGCGTGGCAAAAAGAGACACAGTTGGGGAACTGATTGAAATCTGAAAGCGGAAAAGAGGAGGAAAGCTGTGAAAAAAACAATTATTACGGTCGTGGGACACGATCAGGTGGGGATCATCGCCAAGGTCTGCAATTTTCTGGCGGAAAATCAGGTGAATATTGAAGACATTTCCCAGACCATTGTTCAGGGATATTTTAATATGATGATGGTGGCTGACACATCCGGTTCCGAAAAAAGCGCCGGAGAACTGGCAGACGGCCTGAAAAAGCTGGGCGAGGAGATCGGTGTCGTGATCCGCTGCCAGCATGAGGACATCTTTCACATGATGCACCGGATATAGGGAGGGGCTGACAGAATATGATCAATATGTACGAAGTAAACGAGACGAACCAGATGATCGAACAGGAAAATTTGGATGTCCGGACGATCACTCTGGGAATCAGCCTGATGGACTGCATCGATGGAAATCTGGACCGGCTGAACCGGAAGATTTATGACAAGATCACCGCCACAGCCAGGAACCTGGTGGAAACAGGACGGGAAATCGAGGAGGAGTACGGGATCCCGATTGTAAATAAAAGGATTTCCGTGACGCCGATCGCCCTGGTGGGAGGCTCAGCCTGCAGAACGCCGGAGGATTTTGCCTCTGTGGCAAAGACTCTGGACAGAGCGGCCCACGAGGTGGGAGTGAATTTTATCGGCGGCTATTCCGCCCTGGTTTCCAAGGGCATGACAAAGGCGGACGAACTGCTGATCCGCTCCATTCCCCAGGCCATGGCCCAGACAGAGCGGGTGTGCAGTTCAGTGAATGTGGGATCCACCAAAACCGGCATTAATATGGACGCGGTCAAACTTATGGGAGAGATCGTGAAGCAGACAGCAGAGAGCACCAGGGATCAGAACTGTATGGGCTGTGCCAAACTGGTGGTATTCTGCAACGCGCCGGATGACAATCCCTTTATGGCAGGAGCCTTTCACGGAGTGACAGAGGCGGACGCCATTATTAATGTAGGCGTTTCCGGCCCCGGAGTCGTGAAGCACGCTCTGGAAAAAGTCCGGGGAGAGAATTTTGAGGTGCTCTGCGAGACGATCAAGAAGACGGCATTTAAAGTGACACGGGTGGGACAGCTGGTAGCCCAGGAAGCTTCCCGCAGATTGGGAATTCCTTTTGGCATCCTGGATCTCTCTCTGGCGCCTACGCCGGCAGTGGGAGATTCAGTGGCGGAGATTTTGGAAGAGATAGGGCTGGAGGCGGCCGGTGCGCCGGGCACTACAGCGGCTCTGGCTCTGCTCAATGACCAGGTGAAAAAAGGCGGCGTTATGGCGTCCTCCTATGTAGGGGGATTAAGCGGAGCCTTCATTCCGGTCAGCGAGGACCAGGGCATGATCGATGCGGTGAATGCAGGAGCCCTGACTCTGGAAAAACTGGAAGCCATGACCTGTGTCTGCTCTGTGGGACTGGATATGATCGCCATTCCCGGCAGCACTTCCAGCGCGTCGATTTCCGGCATCATTGCCGATGAGATGGCCATCGGCATGGTAAACCAGAAAACGACGGCGGTCCGTCTGATTCCGGCGGTCGGCAAAGAAGTGGGAGATGTCATCGAGTTTGGCGGCCTGCTGGGGAGAGCCCCCATCATGCCGGTGAACCGTTTTTCCTGCGAGGCCTTTATCAGCCGTACCGGACGTATTCCGGCGCCGATCCACAGCTTTAAAAATTAACAGAGAATAAACCGCAGGCAGCCGCTCAGAGAATGACCGGCTGCCTGGTTCTTTCGTCCCGGAAGTTCTGATCTGTTTTGTGGGAGCGGACGGCCTCATAAAAGTTGGAGGCGGCCAGATCGGCGGAATAGGCCTCCTCTGGCAGGACGGCAGGTCTGGCTGCCGGAACCAGGCCCCCGGCCTGTTTGATCCGGGTCAGCAGGCCGGCAGAACCGCGGCGGAAACCCAGCACCCGGACCTGGCCGGAGTCGGTGAGGGTCCGGCAGGGAAGGCTGCGGGAAAAAACACCGGTCTCAAAAGCAGAGGGGATTCCCAGCAGCAGCCGCATCAGTCCCCGCTGAATGCCGCTGCGGGTGCGGTCTTTGGTTTTCAGCAGATCCGCGAACTGGGAAAAACTCAGGAAACTGTTTCTCCGGTCCAGGATCCGGCGGGCCAGATCCGGCGGAAAGTACCGGGCCAGCTCATCGAAACCGGTCCGCAGAAGAAGACATTTTAATAGAAGGGAAAAATCCTCTTCTCCGACAATGCCCTCGGTTTCAAGAAGCTTTAAAAGACAGGAGTACACCTCCGGGGGGAACTGGTTTTCCAGGTGTTCTGCACCGGAAGAAAAAATGGCCCGCCGAAGAGCGGAAGCTGAACTGAAGCCGGGCAAAAGAGAGGCGTCGTGGTAGCCGCCTCCCAGGCGCTTCAGAGTCCGCGGCCGGATGGAACTCTTTTGTTTTTTCAGGGCGAGGCAGTACTCCAGCCCCAGGATATTGTTGGGGGTCTCCAGAAAATGACAAAGCTCCTTCCTTTTTTCAGGAGCAGCTTCCGGGTACAGGGCCTCTTCCAGGGCTTTTTGCCGGGCCAGGGGGTAGGAGGCTCCTTCTTTCAGAAAACGACGCAGCGGCAGACGGTATGCCGCGGGCTCCAGGACCAGGAGTTCGCTGAGCGCAGAGAACAGAGGCGAGTCCCCGGCCTCGCTGCCGAACCACAGTTCATCCACGACCCCCAGACGGTCCAGGATCCGGACAGCCTCCCCCGCAAACAGGGCGGCGCTGCCTGTGGCCGCCGCGCAGGGAAGTTCTACCACCAGGTCCGCGCCTCCCAGCAGAGCCATCCGGGTTCTGGCGTATTTATCCAGCAGGGCCGGAGCGCCCCGCTGAACAAAGTCCCCGCTCATCACCGCGATGACATACCGGACCCCGGAGATCTGCCGGATCCGGGCGATCTGATAGGCGTGCCCCTGATGGAAGGGATTGTATTCCGCGATGATCCCTGCGGTTTTTTGCAATGCTTCCGGATGTTCCGGTTTCATAGAGAAAGCCCCCTTCTGACAGGCGGATTTCAGTCCGCGTTTTTGAGCCAATTATAGCAAAAACCGGCGGCAGGCACAAGGAGGCCTGATTGTTCATCAAAAAATACAGAAAATAGGTGTTAAAAAATTAACTTTTCTTGTGAAGATATGGCAACCGTAATATAATTTAAACAGCGGGCATCGTACAGAAAGCTCAGGCCCGGTTCATGCGCCTGGTTCCGGCAGGAGCCCGGGGCGCAAAATATACGGAAAGGAGTCAATAGCATGCGTTTTATTGACAGAATTAAAGAGAGAGCAAAAAAATCCAAAAAGACCATCGTTCTTCCGGAGAGCGAAGACCGGCGTACCTTTGTGGCCGCTGAGAAGATCCTGAAAGAGGGAATCGCGAACCTGATCATCATCGGCGATGAGGAGAGGGTCAGAAAAGGCGCCAAAGGCCGTGATATCAGCGGAGCTGTTATCGTTGACCCGGCTACTTACGAGAAGACCGATGTATATATTGAGAAATTTACAGAACTCCGTGCCAAGAAAGGGATGACAAAGGAAAAAGCAAGAGAAATCCTGCTGAACAACTATCCCTACTTCGGCGTTATGATGGTAAAAATGGGAGATGCCGACGGAATGGTTTCCGGCGCCTGCCATTCTTCCGCGGACACTCTGCGTCCCTGCCTGCAGATCCTGAAGACAAAACCGGGCACCAGACTGGTATCCGCTTTCTTTATCGTGTCTGTGCCGGACTGCGAGATGGGCGCTCACGGAACGTTCCTGTTCGCGGACGCGGGCCTGAACCAGAACCCGAATCCGGAAGAGCTGGCGGCAATCGCAGAGTCCTCTGCCGAGTCCTTTGAACTGCTGGTTGAGGAGAGACCGAACATCGCCATGCTGTCCCACTCCACCAAGGGCAGTGCTCATCATCCCGATGTGGACAAGGTTGTGGAGGCAACCCGCATCGCCAAAGAGGAGTGCCCGGATCTTTACCTGGACGGCGAACTGCAGCTGGATGCCGCTCTGGTTCCGGAAATCGCAGCTTTCAAGGCTCCCGGCAGCAAGGTGGCAGGCAAGGCCAACGTGCTGATCTTCCCGGATCTGGATGCCGGAAATATCGGATACAAACTGGTACAGAGACTGGGCAAGGCAGATGCTTACGGCCCCATCACCCAGGGAATCGCCGCGCCGGTCAACGATCTTTCCAGAGGCTGCTCCGCCGATGATATCGTGGGCGTAGTCGCTATCACCGCTGTGCAGTGCGCGGCCAACGATTAAACTGCAAAGCAGATTCAGGAGGAAAAATAAGTGAAAGTATTAGTTATCAACTGCGGAAGTTCATCTTTGAAATATCAGCTCATCGATTCTGACTCTGAGGAGGTTCTGGCAAAGGGTCTCTGCGAGAGGATCGGCATTGACGGCAGACTGACCTATCAGAAAGAGGGCTGCAGCAAGGAGATCACCGAGGCGCCCATGCCTTCCCATAAAGAAGCGATCCAGATGGTCCTGCACGCTCTGGTAAACGAGAAGACAGGAGCGGTGAAGGATCTGTCCGAGATCGAGGCTATCGGCCACCGCATCGTACACGGCGGAGAGAAATTTGAGAGCTCGGTTATCATCAATGATGAGATGATCCAGGCGGTAGAGGAGTGTACAGAGCTGGCTCCCCTGCACAACCCCGCCAACCTGACGGGAATCCGCGTGTGCCAGGAGCTGATGCCGGGCGTGCCCATGGTGGCTGTTTTCGACACGGCTTTCCATCAGACTATGCCGCCCAAGGCTTACGTATACGGCCTTCCCTATGAGTATTACGAAAAATACAGAGTAAGAAGATACGGCTTCCACGGAACTTCCCACAGCTTTGTGTCCAAAGAGTTGGCAAAATTCCTGGGCCTGGATATCAACAATTCCAAGCTGATCATCTGCCATCTGGGCAACGGCTCCTCTGTCAGCGCCGTGCTGAACGGAAAATGCGTGGACACCAGCATGGGCCTCACTCCCCTGGAGGGCCTGGTAATGGGCACCCGTTCCGGAAGCATCGATCCGGCCATTGTGGAGTTTATTGCCAAGAAAGAGAATCTGGACATTGACGGCGTTATGAACGTGCTGAATAAAAAATCCGGCGTGTACGGCATCACCAAGGGCCTTTCCAGCGACTTCCGGGATCTGGAGGACGCGGCAGCGGAAGGCAATGAACTGGCAAAACTGGCTCTGAGCATTTTTGCCTATGATGTGGCGAAATATATCGGAGCTTACGCCGCGGCGATGAACGGAGTAGACGCCATTGCCTTTACCGCCGGTATCGGAGAGAACGGACCGGATACCCGTTCAGAAGTTGCCGAATACCTGGGATATCTGGGAATTAAACTGGATGAGGAGAAAAACCAGCAGCGCGGCTTCAACAACAAGATCTCTACAGAGGACTCCAAGGTGGCTGTCTGCGTGATCCCCACCAACGAGGAACTGGCAATCTGCCGGGAGACAGTAGCGCTGGTAAAATAACCTGTATGATCCGGCGCGGATTTTCCCAAGGCCTCAGATCTCTGAGATTTGAGGCCTTGTTTGCGGTGATCCCGGCATTTCAGCTGATCTGCGGAAAAACAGGCGCCGGAGGGTTTTTGCTGATAAAAATTCCTTGACAAACCGTAACTGCCTATGTATACTATTTAAAGTGTGATTAGGAGCCGATTATGTTATTGGATTTAACGGAAGTATTATCCCGGGATGATCAGATCCTGGAAAAGACGGTTTCCCTGGAGATGGAGGAATTCCGGATCCGGACAGGACGGTTTCCTGTGATCAGGAAATCTCCGCTGGAACTTAAGGTTGTAAATACCAAAGACAGAGTGCTGGACATTGCCGGACACACTGAATTGACAGTGCTGATTCCCTGTGCACGCTGCCTGACCCCTGTGGAGCGGACTTTTGACCTGGATATTGAACGCCGGGTAGATATGAAGCTTTCGCCCTGGGAGAGAGAGGAAGCGCTGGAAGAAACCGTATTTATAGAAGGGAACGCCCTGGATCCGGAGATCCTGGTGCATAATGAACTTCTGGTCCAATGGCCGATTCGGGTGCTGTGTAAAGAGGACTGTAAGGGAATCTGCAGCCGGTGTGGTGCGAATCTCAATGAGGGAGCATGTGGTTGCGATACTGCAGAGCTGGACCCGCGAATGGCTGCGATCCGTGATATATTCAGCAAATTTAAGGAGGTGTAAAAATGTCCATCTGTCCCAAAAATAAATCTTCTAAAGCCAGAAGAGACAAGAGAAGAGCAAACTGGAAAATGTCTGCTCCCAATCTGGTAAAATGCAGCAAATGCGGCGCGCTGATGATGCCGCACAGAGTTTGCAAAGCCTGTGGAACCTACAATAAGAAACAGGTTATTGCCATGGATGAAGATTGAGAAAGATACAAAAAATGAAAAATGCCGCGGACGGTTCAGCGTCTGCGGCATTTTTGCTGCAGCGGCGCGGAGGGAGCTTCCCGCCGGCCGGAGATTTGACAATCTTCTGACCGCCGTGCTATAATATCCACAATTATGTAGTAAATAAGAATACAGCATAAAAAGAGGTAATGAGTATGACGATTAAGAAAAAAGGGGTTATGGCGGCAGTGCTGCTGGGAGGCGCGCTGATGCTTTCCGGCTGTTCCTTTTCAGACTTTATGGACCGATGGATGGGAATGGAGATAGAAAGTACGAAGGAACCCGTTGTTACAGCTTCCTCCGGGGAGGACCAGGACATTAAGACTGTGGACAGCAGTCTGGAGGCGCCTGCCTTTACCCGTGATCTGGGGGGAAGCATGCAGATGACCGTGGATTCTGAATACACTCTGCATGTGGAAGCAACGGTCAGCGACGGAGGAACTGTCACCTACCAGTGGTACCGGAACAATACCAATGCCAACGGGGGAGGAACACTGATCCAGGGGGCTGTGGGACAGGATTATACGGTCGATTCCTCCACCACCGGGACAAACTATTATTATGTGGTGGCCACCAATACCCAGGGGGACCGGATCGCCATGAGCACCAGCCAGACCCAGAGCGTCAGCGTCTGGGACCAGGGCCAGTGGGTCCAGGAATCCGACGGAGGCTGGAGTTATACGCTGTCTGACGGAACAAAAGTCGTAGGCAGCTGGATGATCATAGACGGAAAGACCTATTACTTCAACGATTCCGGAAGAAGATCCACAGGCTGGACCGTTATTGGAGAGACGGAATATTATTTTAATGAGAACGGCGAGCTGCAGAGAAACGCCGCGACGCCGGACGGCGCTTCCACCGATGAAAACGGCGCCAGAGCAGCATCATGATTTAAAAGATATCCGGGGCAGCAGGGCTGTCCCAACATCATTTAAAGGCAGGTAGGAGTATGTCAGAATTGGTTAAAGTGGCAGTGGACGCCATGGGAGGAGACTACGCCCCGGCGGAGCCGGTAAAGGGCGCGGTGGAAGCGCTTCAGGAGAGCGATAAGATTTTTATATATCTGGCCGGCAGGGAAGATGAGATCCGCCGGGAACTGAAAAAATATACATATCCGGAAGACAGGCTTAGTATTGTCCCGGCTTCCGAGGTCATCGAAACCGGGGAGCCGCCGGTGGCGGCCATCCAGAAGAAAAAGGATTCTTCCCTGGTGGCGGGACTGACAATGGTGAGACGGGGGGAGGCGGACGCCTTCGTATCCTCCGGCAGCACCGGCGCGGTTCTGGTAGGAGGCCAGGTGATCGTGAGAAAGATCCGGGGTGTGGAGAGAGCGCCGCTGGCGCCGCTGATCCCCACGGAAAAAGGAGTTTCCCTGCTCATTGACTGCGGCGCCAATGTGGATGCCAGACCGGCTCACCTGGTTCAGTTTGCCGCCATGGGTTCCATTTATATGGAATATATCATGGGAGTGAAAAAGCCAAAGGTGGCGATCGTCAATATCGGCGCGGAGGAGGAAAAGGGCAATGCCCTGGTAAAGGAAACGTTTCCGCTGCTGAAGGAATGCAGGGATATCAACTTTATCGGAAATATCGAGGCCAGGGATATTCCCAAAGGAAAAGCGGATGTGATCGTCACAGAGGCCTTTGTGGGAAATGTGATCCTGAAGCTTTATGAAGGTGTGGGATCGGTTCTGATCCACAAGGTAAAGGAAGGCATGCTGACATCTCTCCGGAGCAAGATCGGCGCGCTTCTGGTGAAGCCGGCTCTGAAGAAAACACTGAAAAGTTTTGATGCCAGCGAGTACGGCGGAGCTCCTCTGCTGGGACTGCGGGGCCTGGTGGTGAAGACCCATGGAAGCGCCAGAGCCATTGAGATAAAGCATTCTATCCATCAATGCGTACAGTTCCGGGAGCAGGCGCTGAATGAAAAGATCCAGCAGTATCTGAACCTGTCTGAAAAGCAGCCGTAAAGAACAGGGCAGAAGGGGGCAGGTATGGAACTGGAAAAATTACAGAAGATCATCGCGGCCGTCCTCAATGTGGATGTCAATGAGATTACGCCGGACACGACTTTTGTGGAAGATCTGGGCGCGGATTCCCTGGACATCTTTCAGATCCTGATGGGGATCGAGGAGGAGTTTGACATAAGCATCTCCAACGAGGAGGCGGCTTCTATCGTGTCGGTAGGAGACGCGGTGGAAAAAATACAGAAAGCGGTCAGTTAAGGTAAGAGAGGGTGTCTCAGAGTACAGCAGGAAGGGGCACCCTTTTTTGTCTGGGAGGAGAATATGAGCGATCTGAAAAAACTCAGAGAACTGGAAGAAAAAACCGGATACCAGTTCAAAAATTTTGATTGGCTGTGCATGGCTATGAGGCACAGTTCCTATGTTAATGAACACCATATGGAGCGCCTGGAGTGCAACGAACGCCTGGAGTTTCTGGGGGATGCCGTGCTGGAACTGGTGTCCAGCGAATTCCTTTATGAGAATTATCCGCAGCTGCCGGAGGGAGAGCTGACGAAACTCAGAGCCAGCCTTGTCTGCGAGCCGACTCTGGCGCTGGACGCCAGGGCGCTGGATCTGGGGGAATATCTTCTCCTGGGCAGAGGGGAGGAGGCTACCGGAGGCCGCAGAAGAGATTCGGTGGTGTCCGACGCCATGGAGGCCACCATCGGGGCGATCTTTATGGACGGAGGTTTTGAGGAGGCCAAAAAATTTGTCCGCCGGTTTGTGCTCAACGATGTGCAGCACAAGCAGATGTTTCAGGACAGCAAGACAATCCTGCAGGAAATTGTCCAGAAAGATTTTGAAGGGGAAATTTCCTACCGGATCCTTGAGGAAAACGGGCCTGACCACGACAAAAGCTTCCGGGCCCAGGTGGCAGTGGGGGACCGGCCCCTGGGAGAGGGAACCGGGAAGACCAAAAAGTCCGCGGAACAGCAGGCGGCTTACAACGCCCTCTGCCGGCTGAAATTAGACAGGTGAGAACATGTATCTGAAAAGTATAGAGATGCAGGGGTTTAAATCCTTTGCCAATAAAATACTGCTGGAATTTCACGATGGGATCACAGGGATCGTAGGGCCAAACGGAAGCGGAAAGAGCAACGTCGGCGACGCGGTGCGCTGGGTGCTGGGAGAGCAGAGCGCGAAACAGCTCCGGGGCGGCAGCATGCAGGATGTGATTTTTTCCGGGACAGAGACCCGGAAACCCCTGGGATTCGCCTCTGTAGCCATTACTCTGGACAATTCCGATCATAAACTGAACGTTGAGTACGAGGAGGTCACCGTGACCCGGAGACTTTACCGGTCCGGAGAAAGCGAGTATCTGCTGAACGGCAGAAGCTGCCGGCTGAAAGATATCAACGAACTGTTTTACGACACCGGGATCGGGAAAGAGGGGTATTCCATTATCGGCCAGGGGCAGATCGATAAGATTCTGAGCGGAAAGCCGGAGGAGCGCCGGGAACTGTTTGATGAGGCGGCGGGGATCGTAAAATTTAAGCGGAGAAAAGCCGCCACTTTAAAAAAGCTGGATGAGGAGCAGCAGAACCTGGTGCGCGTCACGGACATTCTGTCTGAACTTACCAGACAGCTGAAGCCGCTGGAACGCCAGTCGGAGAAAGCCAGGATCTATCTGAAAAAGCGCGAAGAACTGAAAATCCTGGATATGAATCTTTTTTTGCTGGAATCCCGCCATACAGAACAGCAGATAGCGGAGACCAAGGAAAAAAAAGAGGCGGCGGAGGAAGAACTCAGAGATACGCAGGAAGCCTTTGAACGGACAAAACAGGAATATGAGGCGATCGAGGCGCAGCTTTCCGGGCTGGATGAGAAGATCCAGGAGCTCCGGGAGCAGGCTTCAAAAAGCGCCCTCAGAAAACAGCAGCTGGAGGGACAGATCAGTCTCCTTGAGGAACAGATCAACAGTTCCAGAAAAAACAGGGAGCATTTCAGCCAGCGGATTGAAGCGGTGGAGGAGGAAATCCGGCGAAAAGAAGAAAGCGCCTCCGGATACCGGAAGCAGCGGGAAGAACTGGAGCGTACTCTCCAGGCGGCCATGGAGGAAAAGCAGGAGCAGGAGCAGGCCCTCTTTCTGGCAAAAAAGAAGATAGAAGAGCAGGAGCGCAGAGGCGAGGAGGCCAGAGGCGAGATGATCGCTCTTCTGAACCACCGCTCTTCTGTCAAGGGAAAGATCCAGCGCTATGACGCTATGCTGGAGCAGATCGGGATCCGCAGGTCGGAATTAGCCGGGAAGCTCCTGAATTTAAAAAGCGGCCAGAACCAGGAAGAGGAAGAACTGGCGGAGCTGGACCGGAACCGGAAGAAGCTGGAAGAAGACATCGCGGCAGTAAAGAGCCGTATGGATGAGAACCAGGACCGCATCGGAAAGCTGCAGGCGCAGATCAGTGAAAAGAGCCGGCAGATGGATATCGGACAGACTGCGTATCATCGGGAATCTTCCCGTCTGGAGTCTCTGAAAAACATTACAGAGCGCTATGAGGGATACGGAAACAGCATCCGGAAAATCATGGAGATGAAGGATCAGAATCCCGGGATCCACGGAGTAGTGGCCGATCTGTTCAAAACGGAAAAGAAATATGAGACAGCCATCGAGACGGCCCTGGGAGGAAGTCTGCAGAATATTGTCACCGACAATGAAAGTACGGCGAAGTATCTCATCGAATATCTGAAAAGAGGCCGTTACGGCCGGGCGACTTTTCTGCCCCTGACCAGCATGAACCGGGAACAGGGGAAGATAAGCGGCCCGGCTCTGGATGAGCCGGGGGTATTGGGAACAGCCTCGGAACTGGTGACCTGTGACGCGATCTACCGGAATCTGGCAGGGCGGCTGTTGGGAAAGACTCTGGTTGTGGATACCATTGACCACGCCATCAGCATCGGGCGGAAATACCGCCACAGCCTGCGTATGGTAACGCTGGAGGGAGAACTTTTAAGCCCGGGGGGCTCCATGACCGGAGGATCTTTCCGCAGCAGCAGCAATCTTCTGGGCCGGAGAAGAGAGATCGAGGATCTGGAATCCAGCGTCCGGGTGCTGAAAAAGGAAATGGAAGCCATGCAGGCCCAGATCGAGAAACACCGGCAGGAAAGAAACACTTTAAGGGAAGAGCAGAACCGCCTGGGGGAACAGCTGCAGACGCTGAATCTGAAACAGAATACGGTAAATGTCAGCTGGAAAGCGGTGTCCCAGCGGGCGGAAAGTCTGAGGACAGACTACCAGAGCCTGACCACGGAAAGCCGGGAGATTGAAAAGCAGATCGCTGAGATCGGAGAAAACCGCAAAGAGATCCAGCAGGAACTGGAAGGTTCCAAAACCAGGGAGGAAGAACTGCAGGCGGAGGCCCAGGAAGCCGCCTGGAGTCTGGGACTTTTGCGGGAGGAAGAACAAAAACTTTCGGAGACAGCGGAAAAAACCAGGCTGCGCTACTCGGAAGTAACGCAGAAATGCGGTTTCCTGGAAGAAAATCTAAAGAGCGCGGATCAGGAGGCGCGGCGGCTTCTGGACGAAAAGCGGCAGCTGGAAGAAAGTCTTGCCGCTGAGGAGCAGGACAGCGGGAAAAAACAGCAGGATATCCTGGAAATCCAAAAGACGATAGAGGCCGCCGGGGAGGCCATGGCCGGGGAAGAGCAGGAGACAGAAAAGTTTCTGGAGAAAAGAGAAGAACTCAGCCGGAGCCATCAGGCCTTTTTCAAAAAGAGAGACGAGCTCCAGGAGCACCGGGGCCGTATGGACAAAGAGTGCTTCCGCCTGGGAACTCAGCTGGAAAAGCTGGAAGAAAACCGGGATAATCAGATTTCCTATCTGTGGGAAGAATATGAGACCACGCCGGACCAGGCTCCGCTGTTTGCCAGAGAGGAGATGCAGGACCGGGCCTCCATACGGAAAAGCATTTCCGGCGTCCGAAATGAGATCCGGGGTCTGGGCGATGTAAATGTCAACGCAGTGGAGGAATTTAAGGAGGTTTCAGAGCGCCACGCCTTCTTATCCGCCCAGCATGAGGATCTGGTAAAAGCTGCGGATACCCTCCGGGGGATCGTGGAAGAGCTGGATCAGGGCATGAGGAAGCAGTTCGCGGAAAAATTCTCCGAGATCCAGTCGGAATTTGACAAGGCCTTTAAGCAGCTGTTCGGCGGCGGCAGAGGGGCCCTGGAACTCCAGGAGGACGAGGATATCCTGGAAGCCGGCATCCGGATCATCTCACAGCCTCCGGGCAAAAAACTGCAGAACATGATGCAGCTCTCCGGAGGAGAGAAGGCTCTGACAGCCATTGCCCTTTTGTTTGCCATCCAGAATCTGAAGCCGTCGCCGTTCTGTCTTCTGGACGAGATCGAGGCGGCGC
>ERZ1643246.826-NODE-826-length-37208-cov-30.230022_pt1 | contig 37208 bp, 24 predicted proteins | sample MGYA00579265_ERZ1643246 | MGnify/ENA primary metagenome ERZ1643246 (study PRJEB29033, sample SAMEA4952261) | chicken gut metagenome | biome: Broiler Chicken; feature: Gastrointestinal Tract; material: Caecum | place: Ireland | collected 2018 | study: Broiler...
AACGGCCAGTACATCAGCCTTCCAAGCTGAGGACGAGGGTTCGACTCCCTTCACCCGCTCCAAACAAAACAGCGCCGGAACGTCGTGTTCCGGCGCTGTTTTGTTTGGAGTACACACTTTAGTACACATGTGCCGCCGCGCCGCAAAGCGCAAAGCCGGCGGGCCATCCCCTTTTTTGGGGCAGCCCGCCGGCTGTTTTTGTATCTATCACTGCGCGCCGCCCCGCCAGTAAGCCATGCGCGGGGTGCCGTCATCGGTGTAGATGGTGCCGCAGTGGACAAACCCGGCGCTTTCCAGCAGGTGCTGCATCACGTGGTTGTCGGCATGGGTGTCGGCCCGCAGGGTGCCGGCCTGCCGGCCGCACCAGTCGATGCAGAACCGCCCCACCCCCGGCCGTTTGCCCGCCGAGGCCAGCCGGTGAATGGTGGCATAGGGCGCGTCGTCCGGCCAGGCGCCGTCCAGAATCACTTCGTAGGTGGGGTCGTCGCCAAAAATCAGGCAGAAGGTGCCCTGTATCTCCCCGTCCGCCTCACAGACATAGCAGACGCCGCGGTCGATCTGGCCGCGCATCAGCGCCCCGTCGGGATAGCTGTCCGGCCACTGGCCGGGGTTGCCATGCTCCGCCATAAAGCGGCGGGCGCGGGCGAAGATCTCCATCAACGCCGGCAGGTCGGCGGGGGTCGCGGGGCGGATGTTCATATGCTGGCTCCTTTCAGGCCGGCAGGCGGCCTGTATTATTCCCCCGACGCGCCGTAGTTTTTCAGCACGCGGGCGGAGGGATCGTCCACATCGCAGCCGGGCCAGGCGCGGTTGGGCATCCAGAAATCCACGATCATGTCGCCCTGGCCGGGGTAATACTGCTCGAACAGCTCGCGGTAGAGCAGGCTCTCCTTGGTGAAGGGACGGCCGTGGGTGTATTGGCCGGCCTTCTCGGCAAACTCGGCGTCGGTGTAGCAGGTCTCGGCGTACTCTTTCAGGTCGTCCACCATCGAGTGGCCCACCGCGTCGGAGAAAGCGGCCTTCTCGCGCCAGAGGATGCTTTCGGGCAGCCAGTCGCCCTCAAAGGCCTTGCGCAGCAGGTACTTGCCCTTGCCGTAGGTGTTGAGCTTGCGCGCCGGGTCGATGGACATGACATAGCGCACAAAGTCCAGGTCGCCGAAGGGCACGCGGGCTTCCAGGCTGTTGACGCTGATGGACCGGTCGGCGCGGAGCACATCATACATATACAGTTCCCGCACCCGCTTCTGGCTTTCGGCCTGGAAGGCCGCCGCACTGGGGGCGAAGTCGGTGTACTTGTAGCCGAACAGCTCGTCCGAGATCTCGCCGGTCAGCAGCACCCGGATGTCGGTATGCTCGTGGATGTACTTGCAGACCAGGTACATGCCGACCGACGCGCGGATGGTGGTGATGTCCCAAGTGCCCAGCATGGCCACCACGTCGGGCAAAGCCCGGATCACGGCGTCCCGGTCGATGATGACCTCGGTGTGGTCGGCGTGGAGATAGTCGGCAACCTGGCGGGCGTATTTCAGGTCGATGGCGTCCACGTCCATACCGATGGCAAAGGTGCGGATGGGCTTTTTCAGCTGCCGGGCCGCTATGGCGCAGACCAGGCTGGAATCCAGCCCGCCGGAGAGCAGAAAGCCCAGCGGCGCATCGGCGTCCAGCCGCTTGTCCACGCCGGCCACCAGTTTTTCGCGGATGTTTGCCAGGATGGCGTCCATATCGTCGTGGCGGCAGGCGGGCACATCGGCAATGTCGCAGTAGCGCACGAACTGGCCGTTGCAGTAGTAGCTGCCGATGGGGAACGGGTATACTTTCTTGACCAGCCCCACCAGGTTTTTGGCTTCCGATGCAAAGGCGATGGCCCCCGACGCACTGTACCCGTAGAACAGCGGCCGGATGCCGATGGGGTCGCGGGCGGCGATCAGCTGCTTGCGGCGGCTGTCGTACAGGATCATGGCGAACTCGGCGTCCAGGTGCTTGAACATCTCCAGCCCGTACTTGTAGTACAGCGGCAGGATGATCTCGCAGTCAGAGTCGGACTGGAAGGCGTAGCCTTCCGCCTCCAGCTGCGCCTTCACCGGGCGGAAGCCGTACAGCTCGCCGTTGCAGACAACACAGTCGCCGCCGCGGAAAAAGGGCTGCATCCCCTCCGGCGTCAGGCCCATGATGGCCAGCCGGCCAAAGCCGATCAGGCCGAACTCGGTCTCGGCCACCCGGTGGTCGTCGGGGCCGCGGGACGCCGCCCGCAGCAGATACTCGGTAAACTTTTCTTTGGACAGATCATGTCCGGCATAGCCCATCACACAACACATTTGGCACACGCTCCCTTACAGTACGCCGGGCTTTGCCCGGCCATCGGTTTGCGGGAGGAGCGGATACAGCAAAACAGACAGCCCACTCGTCCCAACGACTGTTTAGGACGAATCGCTGTCTGTTGATCCGCGGTGCCACCTAAATTATCGCGCGCAGGAGGGCGCACGATCCCCTTCATTCACGTTCCCCATTGAAACGCTGCCACTGTAACGCACGGCCTGCGGCGCCCATACTGCCGTACCCGGCAGTTGCCTGCCCGGCGCGGGTTCCGTTTGCAGCTGGCGGGTGTTCTTTCCCGTCAAGGCCGGGGCCCGGCTTGCAGCAGCTGTCGGGCTCTCTGTGCGGCGGCCTGTTTGACGGTACTTTTCCCGTTCATCGCTTTTGATTGTTTAACATATTAGCACGCTGAATCAGCACTGTCAAGCAGAGATTTTGCTTTTTTCGCCTACAAGGTTTTGCTTTTTTCGCGCGCCCCTGCCGCGCCGGCACAAAAGAAAGCAGCGCCGCAATCGATCCCGGCGGGCAGCTGCTCCGCCGCCCCTGCGCGCCGGCGGGGAGGAACGGCAGATTTATTTCATACTTTTTTGCTATGAATACTTGTGCTTTCTTCCCTCCCGTGCTATAATGTCGTTGCCGCAGGAAAAAGGTGGCATCCCGCCCGCGCTGTACGGGCGCCTGCTTATCCGGTCTGGACCCGCGGCATACTAAGGTGAATCGGAGCAGGCCGCGCGCCTTGCCCCGATGCATACAGAATTTGATGATCGCCCAAGCGGCGTATTTCCATTTCGGAGGGAGATCCCATGCTAGAATTGCAGCACATCGGCTTTGAGACCGATGACAACAAAGAGATCCTGCACGACATCAGCCTGACGGTGGACGAGCGGTTCGTGGCGGTGACCGGCCCCAACGGCGGCGGCAAGTCCACGCTGGCCAAGGTGATCGCCGGCATCTACAAGCCCACGTCCGGCCGCATCCTGCTGGACGGGCAGGACATCACCGACATGAGCATCACCGACCGCGCCAACAACGGCATCAGCTATGCGTTCCAGCAGCCGGTGCGGTTCAAGGGCCTGAAGGTCAAGGACCTGCTGAGTTTGGCGGCCGGCAAGCAGGCTTCCGTCACCGAGGCCTGCGGCTACCTGAGCGAGGTAGGCCTGTGCGCCCGCGACTACATCGACCGCGAGCTGAACGACAGCCTGTCCGGCGGCGAGCTCAAGCGCATCGAGATCGCCATGGTGCTGGCCCGCGGCACCAAGCTGTCGGTGTTCGACGAGCCGGAGGCCGGCATCGACCTGTGGAGCTTCCAGAACCTGATCCGCGTGTTTGAAAAGATGTACGAGCAGACCCGCGGCAGCATCCTGATCATCAGCCATCAGGAGCGGATCTTGAACATTGCCGACAAGATCGTCGTCATCAAGGACGGCCGCATCGACAAGGTCGGCCCGCGCGCCGACATCCTGCCCGCCCTGCTGGGCAGCGCCGACGCCAGCCAGGCCGCCTGCAGCGTGCTGGCCGATAAAGTAGAGGGGGTGCGTGCCTGATGCTGGACGCCATTGAGAAAAACCTGCTGAAAGAAGTTGCCGAACTGGACAGCCTGCCGGTGGGCGCCTACAACATCCGCGCCAACGGCCAGCTGGACAGCCGCAACACCACCGCAAACATCGACATCGTGACCAAGGCCGACAAGCCCGGCATTGACATCTACATCAAGCCCGGCACCAAAAACGAGAGCGTCCACATCCCCGTCATTATCAGCAAGGCGGGGCTGAAGGACCTGGTCTACAATGATTTCCACATCGGCGAGGACGCCGACGTGACCATCATTGCCGGCTGCGGCATCCACGGCTGCGGCGGCGGCGAAAGCCAGCACGACGGCATCCACACCTTCTACCTGGGCAAAAACGCCAGGCTGCGCTATGTGGAAAAACACTACGGCGAGGGCGACGAGGCCACCAAGCGGGTGATGAACCCCACCACCATCGTCCACCTGGAGGAAGGCGCCCAGATGGAGATGGAGACCACCCAGATCGCCGGCATCGACGACACCATCCGCAAGACCAGCGGCACCGTGGCCGCCGGGGCCAGCCTGGTGGTCAAGGAAAAGATCATGACCACCGGCGTACAGAACGCCGTGACCGATTTTGTGGTGGACCTGAATGGCGACGGCTCCGCGGCCAACATTGTCAGCCGCAGCGTGGCCCGTGACCACAGCCGGCAGGAGTTTATCAGCCGCATCAACGGCAACTGCGAGTGCACCGGCCACAGCGAGTGCGACGCCATCATCATGGACGACGCCTGCGTGCTGGCCAGCCCCCAGCTGACCGCCAACAGCGTGGACGCCACCCTGATCCACGAGGCCGCCATCGGCAAGATCGCCGGCGAACAGCTGATCAAGCTGATGACCCTGGGCCTGACCGAACAGCAGGCCGAGGAGCAGATCGTCAACGGCTTTTTGGAGTAACGCCCGCCGCGCCGCACGCCCTCGGCAGGGCTGCGGCAGGAGGTCAAAACACAGAAAACCGCCCCGCAGGGTTTCGCAGCCCTGCGGGGCGGTTTTGCATCCATGGTTCGCGGATTTTTTTCAAAACGGAAGCGGGGCAAGGCGCACGCCGGGCGCCGTTCCCTTTGCGCCGGTCATACCAGCGTGCCTGCCAGTTCGGCGGCCTGTTCCAGCGCCGCCAGGCCTTTGCCGTCCAGCTGTTTCGGCGCAGCCAGCAGCGGGGAGCCCAGCCAGTAGACGCGGGAGGCGTCGGCGGTGACGGTGCCCACCGTTTGCTCCCGGTAATAGATATGGCAGGGCGTCACCGGGCCGTAACCGCACTCACACTCCAGATGCAGCACCGCCCTGCAAGCCGGGCACAACAGGATAAAGTTTGCCCCCATGGGCCGGTAGGGCTGCTGCCGGCCGCAGCGTTTGCAGGTCAGGGTGCGGGGCATGGGCGGCTCCTTTCTTTACAACGCCGAAATGGCAGGGTACAGGTCACTGCCTGTCCGCGGGTCCGGCCGGTTGGTCCGGCGCGGGCGCATCCTCGTCGCCCCGGATATGCACGGCGGCCTCGGCCGCGCTCTCCGGCCGGACGATGCGCACGCCGTCCTCGTCAATGCCGCGGCGGTCCAGCAGCCAGCGGACAGCCTCGCCCGCCAGGCCGTACAGCGTGGCAAACACCGGCACGCCCATCACCATGCCCACCACGCCGAACAGGTTGGCGCCCAGCAGCACTGCAAACAGCACCCAGAAAGCCGAGATGCCCATCGACCGGCCCAGGATCTTGGGCGCGATGACGTTGCTGTCCACCTGCTGCACCACGACCACCAGAATGACGAACTCCAGCGCCTGCAGCGGGTTGACGAACAGCAGGATGATCACGCTGGGCACCGCGCCGATAAAGGGACCGAAGATGGGGATGATGTTGCACACGCCCATCAGCACCGCGATCACCGGCGCAAAGTCGATGCCCAGGATCGACATGACGATAAACAGCACCACGCCCACCACGGCGGAGTCCATTACCTTGCCCACGTAAAAGCCGGTGATGTTCTCGTTGGCGGTGCGGCAGATCCGCAGCAGGCCCTCGGCCATGCCGCGGGGCAGCGCCGCATGCACCGCCGTGCGCAGCTGGCGCAGCAGCTTGTCCTTGCCGGAAAGCATATAGATGCTGCTGGCCACCGCCGTGAACACCGACACCACGTTGGAAGCCACCGCCTGCAGATAACCAACGATCTGCGGCGAAGCGTCCACCGCCATGGTGTAAAGGTTGTTCATCAGCTGCTCATAATTGTCCAGCATCTCCACAAAGCCCTGCAGATCAATGCCCCAGCTGTTCTGGATCTCCCGCAGCAGGTTCTGCACATTTTCGATATAGCCGGGCAGGCTGGTGAACAGCGTGACCATGCTGGCCGCCACCTGGGGCAGCACCAGCCAGACCAGCAGCACCAGCAGCAGAAGGAACACCGCATAGGCGCACAAAATGGCCGCCCAGCGCAGGCCGGCGTTGTTTTTCAGCACGGTCTTGGTCATCCACCGCACAAAGGGGTCCAGCACATAGGCCAGCACAACGCCGCCCGCAAAGGGCGACAAAATGGCAAGCACCTTGCCGGCCCCTGCGGCGATGCTGTCCAGCGCGCCCAGCACCATGTAAAACAGGATGCAGGCGCAGATGATGATCAGCCAGTCCCGATTCGTATCCGGTTTTTTATCCAACCAGGCTTTTCTGCTCATTCCAATTCCTCAATGCGCGCTTTGCCGGGCGCGCTGTCTGCCCTGCCGGGCAGGGGCTGTTTTTGTTCCGGCGGCCGTGCCGCTGTGTCTGCTTTGTCTTTCCTGTAATCTTATTGTAACCCTTTCTTTGCCCGCCTGCAAGTAAAATCGCCGTGAAGCAAGCAGGCTGCGCCGTTATCCGGCCGTTTTCTGCCTGCCCTTGGGCCGGGGGGCGTCGTCGGGCAGCGGGTTGCCCTCGGCGTCGATGCCGCGGCCCTTCAGCCCGGCGTCCACCGCCTCACGCAGCAGCGCATAGATCACGCCGAACAGCGGCACGCCGATGACCATGCCCGGCAGGCCGAACAGATCGCCGCCCAGTATGATGGCTATAAGCACCCACAGACCCGAAAGCCCGATGGCGTTGCCCACGATGCGCGGCGCGATAAAGTTGCCGTCGACCTGCTGGATGACCAGGATCAAAATGACGAACCACACCGCCTGGATGGGGTCGGCAAACAGCAGGATGATGGCGCTGGGCACCGCGCCGATAAAGGGGCCGAAAATGGGGATGACGTTGGTCACGCCCACCAGCACCGCGATCAGCGGGGCAAAATCCAGGCCGAAAATGGTCATCAGCACAAAGGTCTCGATGCCCACCAGCAGCGCATCCACCAGCTGGCCGCCGATGTAGCTGCTGAAGGTGTTGTTTGCCATGGCAAACACGCCCAGGACACTTTTGGTCAGACGCGGCGGGAACAGCGCGTGCAGCATCGCCCGCAGGTTGTGCAGCAGGCTGTCCTTGCTGGCCAGCATATAGATGCTGCCCGCCACCGCCGTGAACACCGACACCACGCTGCCCATGGCATTGGCCGCGTAGCTGGCCACCGTGGGCATGGCGGAGGCCAGGGTATCCAGCACCTTGTTGAACATCTCGCTGGAATCGGCCAGCAGTTCGTTGGCGGCGGTCAGGTTCAGGCCGTATTGCTCCTGCAGGCTGGCCAGCAGGCTTTGCAGGTTGGCCACATAGGACGGCAGGTTGTTGGCAAACATCTGCACGCTGGCCACCAGCTGGGGCACCACCAGGCTGACCAGCAGCACAATGATGAGAACTGCGCACAGATAGGACAGCACAATGGCCGGCCCCCGTTTGCCCTTGAAGAGTTTTTTTGCAAAAAAGCGGGTGGGCATATCCAGCAGGTAAGCCAGCACGATGGCGCCCGCAAAGGGGGACAAGATCCCGATCACCTTGCCCACCGCGCCGCCGATGTCCGGCAGGTGGTCGAACAGGAAATAGACCGCCACGCCCGCGGCGATCAAAAACAGCCAGTCGGCCACCGTTTCGGGGTGGCGGCTCATCCATTTTTTCATGGGTACCTCCAGTTTCTCCGCCGCACGGCGGCGGAGGAGGGATTCGTCTATATTTATGATACGAGGCGGGCGCGGCCGATTCCCCAGCCGGGGCCAAATTTTGGCCCGCGCCCAAACTGCCGGGCTAACTGCCGGGATCGATACAGCCTTATTGTAATATATTCCCCCGCCCGCCGCAAGGGCAGTCCCGCACAGTTTGGGTCGAATGGGACAAATTGCGGCAACTGTATCCCCCCGCCGCCGCTTGCGCCGCAAACGCGCGGAGTGGTATACTGAATCAGCGCCGCCCCAAGCGCGGCCAACATACAGGAGGGAAACGCCATGAACCTGCTTGTCAGCGCCTGCCTGCTGGGCATCGGCTGCAAATATTCCGGCGGGGACAATCTCTGCCCCGCCCTGGTATCCGCCCTGCAAAACGGCGGGCACACCGCCGTGCCCGTCTGCCCGGAAGTATACGGCGGGCTGCCCACGCCCCGCCCGCCGGCCGAGCGCCGGGGCAGCCGCGTGGTGACCGAGGCCGGCGCCGACGTGACCGCCCAATACCGCAAGGGCGCCGAGGCCGCGCTGGCGCTGTACCGGCTGTGCGGCTGCCAGGCTGCTGTCTTGAAGGCCAACAGCCCCAGCTGCGGCTGCGGCTGCATCTACGACGGCAGCTTTACCCACACCAGGGTCCCCGGCGACGGCGTGGCCGCCCAGCTGCTGAAAGCAAACGGCGTGCCGGTGTTTACCGAGGAAAATTTTACCGATCTGCACGGCCTTGCAGCGCCGGCATCCCCTGCATCCGAAAACGAGGCCGGGCAGTCCCCCGCCCCGGAATTTGTGCTGTCCACCCCGCTGCCGCCGGACGCCGCCCGCATCCGGCAGGAGGTGTTTGTGCAGGAGCAGGGCTTTGCCGAGGAGTTTGACAGCATCGACCGCACCGCCTGGCACCTGGTGCTTTACCGGGGCGGCCAGCCCGCCGCCGTCTGCCGGTTTTTCCCCGGCGAGGAGCCGGGCAGCTACACCGTAGGGCGGCTGGCGGTGCGCCGGCCTTTCCGCAAAATGGGCCTGGGCGCGCAGGTGCTGGCCGAAGCCGAGCGCCGCATCGCCGCGCTGGGCGGCAAAAAAGTTGTGCTGGCCGCCCAGGTGCGGGCCGGCGGGTTCTACCTTCGGCAGGGCTACGCCCCCCGCGGCGAGGAGTTTTTGGAGGAATACTGCCCGCATATCCAGATGGAGAAAACGCTGGCAGAATAACCGTTCGGCCGCCGGGGTGCCGGTATACCCGGATAACGCAAAACCGTCCCCGGTCCGGCTGCCATGTGGCAGCCGGGCCGGGGACGGTTCTATTTTTCAACCATCAGTGGTTTTTGTAGTAGTTGATCAGGCAGCCGTCGGCCAGGATCTGGCGCTCGTCGTCGGTCAGGGCGCCCAGGCGCAGCGTGACGGTCGTCACGCTGCCGTCGGCCCCCACCACGTAGCCGGTCATGGCGTCGGCGGCCTCCAGCAGCGCCCGGCGCACGCCGGGCACAAAGACGTAGCTGTCCTGAGCCAGAGCGTCCGGGTCCTCCACCAGGAAGGGCAGCATGCCCCAGTTGATGCAGTTGGAGCGGTATCGCTTGGTGGCGTACTCACAGGCAAAGTTGGCCGCGCCGCCCAGCACGCGCTGGCAGCTGGCCGCCTGCTCGCGGGCGGAACCGTCGCCGGGCTTGACGGCAAAGACCGCGGAGCCGATGTTGGCCGCCGCCCCGTCCGCCTGCACGCCGGCCTTGGCCAGCGCGTCGTAGACGGCCTGCACCTCGGCGGGCAGGCTGCCGGCCTTGCGGGCCTCGTCCATCGCCTTGACCGCCTTGGCGCGGCCCACATAGGCCGGATCCTTGCGGGAGAGGGTGAACTCGGCCAGGCGCAGCGGGTTGGACCGGTAGGAGGAGGTCTCGCCGGAGGGGATCAGCTCGTCGGTGGTGGTGACCGGGTCGGTGATGTAGCTGGCGACCTTCAGCAGCAGGTCGTCGGTCAGCGCGGGCTGTTCCGGCCAGTCCTTGATGTTGGGGCCGAATTTCAGCGCGTAGTCCGGCTCTGCTTTGCCCCAGCCGTTGTAGACCCGTTTTTCGTAAATGCCGGCGTCAAAGCGGCAGGGCGGGGTCTCCAGCGGCTCGTCCAGCACCTCGCTGGCGGCGGTCAGCACGCCGCCGTTGGCTGCGGTGGCCGCGATGGACCGGGCGTCCATCAGGGCGACGGCGCTGATCTGGCCCTCGCCGGGCTTGGAGCCTTCCCGGTTGGGGAAGTTGCGGGTGGTGTGGCGGATGGAGAACTCGCCGTTGGCAGGGGTGTCCCCCGCGCCGAAGCAGGGGCCGCAGAAGCACTCGCGGAAGACGCCGCCGGCGGAAACGATATCCGCCACCGCGCCGTTTTTGACCAGCTCCAGGTAGGTGGGCATGCTGTCCGGGTAGACGCTGATGCGGAAGGTGCCGGCGCCGCAGTTTTTGCCTTTCAGGATCTGCGCCACGGCGCAGACATTCTCGAAGGTGCCGCCGCTGCAGCCGGCCACAATGCCCTGGTCCACCCGGATGCTGCCGTCCACCGCCACCTTGCCGACCAGGTCCATCCGGACCTTGCCGTTCAGCTGCTGGTTGGCGCGGGTCTCGATCTCGTGCAGGATGTCTTTGGCGTTGGCCTTCAGTTCCCGGATGGGGTAAGCGTAGCTGGGGTGCATGGGCAGGGCGATCATGCACTCGACGGTGGACAGGTCCAGCTCGATGCAGCCGTCGTAGTAGGCCACCTCCGCCGGGGCCAAGGGCTTGTAGGCCTCCGGCCGGCCGTGGATCTCAAAGTATTCTTTGGTGACCTCGTCGGTCTGCCAGATGCTGGACCAGCAGGTGGTCTCGGTGGTCATAACGTCGATGCCGTTGCGGAAGTCGGCGGACAGGCCGGCCACGCCGGGGCCGACAAACTCCATGACCTTGTTTTTGACATAGCCGTTTGCGTAGGTAGCCCCCACCAGCGCCAGCGCCACGTCCTGCGGGCCGACGCCGGGGTTGGGCTTGCCGGTCAGGTAGATGGCCACCACGCCGGGGTAGGCCATGTCGTAGGTACGGCCCACCAGCTGCTTGGCCAGCTCGCCGCCGCCCTCGCCCACCGCCATGGTGCCCAATGCGCCGTAGCGGGTGTGAGAGTCGGACCCCAAAATCATGCGGCCGCAGCCGGACATCATCTCGCGGTTGTAGCTGTGGATGACGGCCATGTTAGGCGGCACATAGATGCCGCCGTATTTGTGCGCCGCCGACAGGGCGAACTGGTGGTCGTCCTCGTTGATGGTGCCGCCCACCGCGCACAGCGTGTTGTGGCAGTTGGTCAGCACGTAGGGCATGGGGAACTTGTCCATGCCGGAGGCGCGGGCGGTCTGGATGATGCCCACGTAGGTGATGTCGTGGCTGGTCATCGAGTCGAATTTCAGGCGCAGGTCATCCATATCGGGCACGGTGTTGTGCGCCTGCAAAATGCCATAGGCGATGGTGCCCTTGCGGGCTTCCGCCGGCGGGACGGGCGCGGTGTCGCACAGCTGGCCGTTGACCAGATACACGCCCTTGTCATGCAGCTTCATGGAAGGTCTCTCCTTTCCTGGGTAAAGGCTTCAGGCCAGGCTCACAGCCGGGCAATGACCGCCTGGGTAAACTCGGTGGTGGCAGCGGTGCCGCCGATGTCGGCGGTGACCACCTTGCCCTCGGCCACCTGGGCCTGGACGGCGCTGTTCAGCCGGTCGGCGGCGCCGGCCTGGCCCAGGTCTTTCAGCATCATGGCAAAGGCCATCAGGATGGCCGACGGGTTGGCCAGGTTTTTGCCCGCAATGTCCGGCGCGGAACCGTGGACGGCCTCGTAGATGCGGACCTTATCGCCGATGTTGGCGGACGGCGCAAAGCCCAGGCCGCCCACCAGTCCGGCGCACAGGTCGCTGATGATGTCGCCGTACAGGTTGGGGGCCACCATCACGTCGAACTGCTCCGGCTTCTGCACCAGCTTCATGCACAGCGCGTCGATGATGACGTCGTCGGCCTCGATCTCCGGGTAGTCGGCGGCCACCTGGCGGAAGCAGTTCAAAAACAGCCCGTCGGTCAGCTTCATGATGTTGGCCTTGTGCACGGCGGTGACCTTTTTGCGGCCGTGGCGGCGGGCATAGTCGAAGGCAAACCGGCAGATGCGCAGGCTGGCGTCGCGGGTGATGAGCTTGACGCCGTTGGCGATGTCGTCGGTGAGCATATACTCGATGCCCTTGTACAGGTCCTCGGTGTTCTCGCGCACAATGACCAGGTCCACGTTTTCAAAGCGGGCGGCCACGCCGGGCAGCGTGCGCACCGGGCGCAGGTTGGCGTAGGTGTTGAACCGCTGGCGCAGCTGCACGTTGATGCTGCGGAACCCCTTGCCGATGGGGGTCGCGGTGGGGCCTTTCAGCGCCCAGCCGCACTGCCCGATGGCGTCCAGCACGCCGGGCTGCAGCAGCTCGCCGTGTTCGGCGGCGTACTCGGCCCCCGCCGCATATTCCTGCCACTCGATGCCGGTATCCAGTGCCTGGCTGACGGCCTTGACGCTCTCGGCGATCTCGCGGCCGATACCGTCGCCCGGGATCAAAACTGCTTTCATAAACTGCCCCTTTCCGCGGGGGTCCTGCCCCGCCGCCCGCCGCAGCGGCGGGCACTTCCACACCGGGGGCCTGCCTGGCAGGCGTCCCGGTTTTTTATAACAGACTATAATAGAGTATATCGGCTTGGCGTGGTATTGTCAACGCAAAGCGGGCGGTTCGGCTGCAGGGCCGCCCCGGACGCGCCGCCGGCCCCCGCCGCCCCGTGCCGCCCGCAGAAGTCTTTATTAATTAAAGCGTATGTTTGAAAATAATGATCTAATTTTAATTTTACCGCTTGACCATGGCGCTTTTGCTTGATAAAATAAAACCATTCCGCCGGGCAGACGCACAGAGGGGCGGCCCGCCCGGCCGGAGCGGAGTACACGCCGGGGCGGGCCGCCGCAATGCCTTTTGGCACGACATTTTGCCGTTTTGCCGTGCAGGCGGCAAGCTGCCTTGTGCGCCCCCCGCGAAAGGGAAGGGAGCGTTCTGCCATGGTATACCCCGACGTTGCGGCCTTTGCGCCGGAAGAGATCGACCTGCTGTGCCAGGAGTACCTGCGCAACAACTACATTGACCCGTCGGACTGCGAGCGGCTGGGCGTCAAGCGCGGGCTGCGCAACGCCGACGGCACCGGCGTGCTGGCCGGGCTGACCAACGTGTCCGACGTTGTGGGCTACGAAAAACAGCCCGACGGCCGGGTGGTTCCGGTGCCGGGGCGGCTGATCTACCGCGGCATCGACATTGACAGCCTGGTGCAGGAGGCCGACACCCACGACCGCTTTGTGTTTGAGGAGGCGGTGTGGCTGCTTTTGTTCGGCAGCCTGCCGGACAAAGCCATGCTGGAGCGGTTCGGCGCCATGCTGGAAAGCCACCGGGAACTGCCCCGCGGCTTTGCCGACGACATGATCCTGAACTCCCCCTCCCCCAACATCATGAACAAGATGGCCCGCAGCGTGCTGGCCATGTACAGCTATGACGAGCACGCCGAGGACCTTTCTCTGCCCAACATCCTGCGGCAGAGCATCAACCTGATCGCCGAGCTGCCCACCATGATGGTCAACGCCTACCAGATCAAACGGCGGGTGTACGACCGCAGCAGCATGTACTTTCACCTGCCCACGCCGGGCCAAAGCACCGCCGAGCATATCCTGTCCACCTACCGTCCCGACCAGAAGTTCACCCATGAGGAAGCCCGCCTGCTGGACCTGTGCCTGCTGGTGCACGCCGACCACGGCGGCGGCAACTGCTCCACCTTCACCTGCCGGGTGCTGTCCTCCTCCGGCACCGACACCTACGCGGCCATCTCGGCGGCTATCGGCGCGCTGAAAGGCCCCAAGCACGGCGGCGCAAACCTGAAGGTCATGCGCCAGCTGGATACCATTTTGCAGAATGTGGCCGACCCGGAAAACGAGGACGAGCTGCGCGAGTATCTGCGCAAGATCATGCGCAGGCAGGCCGGCGACGGCAGCGGGCTGATCTACGGCATCGGCCACGCGGTGTACACCCTCAGCGACCCGCGGGCGCAGATCTTAAAGGAGCACGCCCGCCTGCTGGCCTACGACAAGGGCTTTGCCAAAGAGTACGAGACCCTTTGCGCCATTGAGCGGCTGGCCCCGCAGGTGTTTGCCGAGGAGCACCGCGGCCCCAAAAAGGTCTGCGCCAACGTGGACCTGTTCAGCGGGCTGATCTACCGCATGCTGGGCATCAGCGAAGACCTGTACACCCCGCTGTTTGCCATTGCCCGCGTGCCCGGCTGGTGCGCCCACCGGGTGGAGGAGGTGCTGTTTGCCAACCGCATCATCCGCCCGGCCTACAAGTACCTTGGCCGCGCCCAGGTGTACCAGACGCTGGAGGAACGCACGGCAAAATAACGCGGACGACAGGGCAGGAAGTCCCGGCCGCTTTGACTGCCAGGAAAGACATTGTCAGACGTTTTTTCGTCCCTGCCGCGCCGGCCCGCTGGCCGTCGGCGCTCTGCCCAAACAAAAACCGCCCCGCACGGGAAAATGCTTTCCTGTGCGGGGCGGTACTCATTACAGCACAAAGTTGCGGGGGAAAAACCGGGTCATCGCCCGGAGGAAAAAGGCAGGGCTTACTCCTCGGTCTTGGCGGCCTTCTTGGCGGTGCGCTTGGCAGGGGCCTTCTTGGCCGGGGCAGCCTCCGCATCGGCGGTAGCAGCCTTCTTGGCGGTGGTCTTTTTGGCGGCCGGCTTGGCGGCGGCAGCCTTGGGCTTGCAGGCGCGGCGGGCGGGCTTCTTCACGGCCTCGACCGCATCGGCAGCAACCTTGGCGGCAGCGTCGGCCACATCGGAAGCGGTGTTGACCGCATCGCTGGCCACATCGGCAGCAACCTTGGCGGCGTCGGCGGCCGCATCGGCCACAGCGCCGGCGGCAGCCTTGGCGGCGTCGGTGATGTTCCCGGCAGCGGCCTCCAGGTCAGCCTTCGCTTTGGCGGCCTTGGCCTTGGCGCTGGTCTTGGGCTTGCGGGTGACTTCCTCGATGGTCCAGTACTGGTTGTCGCCGTTCACGTCGCTCCAGATCTGCAGGGCGGCGCCGTTGTCGTTGCTCATGCCGACCACGTCCAGGCACTTGCCGGCCAGGTTGGACTTGATCTTGGCGCGGCCGTCGTTGCCGGGCTCCACGACCCAGAGCTGGCTGCTGGCGCTGGCGCCATCCCACTGGTGGACGCGGGTGCCGTCGGTGACGCCGCTGCAGTCCAGGTCCATCATCTTGCCGGTAAAGCGGTTCTTGATGCGGTAGACGCTGTCGCCCGCGCGGACGAAGCCCCACTGCTGCCACTCGGCGTTGGCGTTGTCCCACAGCTGGATCTTGGCGCCGTTGTCGGTGTTATAGTCGGCGACCTCGACGACCTTGCCGTTGGCGGCGCTGATGGTATAGAACTTGTCCTCAGCGATCACGGTCTGGGCCACTTTCTTGGTAGTTTTCTTGACAGCCATTGCTGTTTCCCTCCTAAAAGGTGTTTGTGTTCTTTCTCTGTGCGCCGCCGCCCGGTGCATAGGGGCCGCCGCGGCGCGTCCTTGGCAGGGCGCGTGCCGCGCCCATACGATGGTATTATAGCCAAAATTTTCTGCACCGTCAAGTTTTAGACGTTTTGACGGCGTTTTGCACAAAATTGCCGGGAGTGCAAGCGGCCCTCCCGGCAATTTTCAGGTATTTTTGGCAGAAATCCCGTCCTGACGGCGGAAACCGCGCTGCGGCGCTTATTCCGGCGCCTTCATGCTTTCCACCATGGAAATGTGTTTGAGCTTGCGGCCCATCAGCAGGTTGACGATCAGGCTGAACAGCATGGTCAATGCCAGCGAATAGACAAAGCTGGACGGGTCGATGGTGCGGCCGAACATGACCGCGTCCACCTCGACGGTGTAGATGACAAACCGGTGCAGCGCAATGCCGCCCGCCAGGCCGAACAGCGCGCCGATGACGGTCAGGGCCACCGTTTCGCGCATGACGTAGGCGCTGACCTCCCGGTCGTAGAAGCCCAGCACCTTGATGGTGGCGATCTCCTTGACGCGCTCGGCCACGTTGATGTTGGTCAGGTTGTACAATACCACCAGCGCCAGCACCGCCGCGCAGACAACGATCATGACCACCACCGCGTTGATGGAGTTGAGCATGTTGAGCACCTGGGTCATCATGTCCTCGGTGAAGGTCAGGCTGGCCACCTCGTCCATGGCCAAAAGCTCGGTCGAGATCGCGTCGCGGGCCTGCTGTGAGTCGTCGGACAGCCGGGACAGGATATTGTTCCATTCCGGCTCCTGGCCAAAGGCGTCCGCATAGGTGGCGGCGCTCATGTACACATAGTTGGAGACATAGTTCTCGCAGACGCCGCTGACGGTAAAGCTGCCTTCCACCCCGTCGCCGTTGACCAGCGTGACGGTGTCCCCTGCTTTCACGTCCAGCAGCTCGGCCAGCTTTTCGGTCAGCACCACGCCGGTCTCGCCCAGCGGGGTGGGCTGGCGGCTGGTGCGCTCGTGCATGTCGATGTAATCGTTCAGGGCGGCGGCGTCCTGGGGCACCATCAGGTAGACCTCGGCGGTGGAACCGTCGGGCAGCTCCTGGGTGGCGGCCTCGGTCATGGTGGCCAGCGAACTGGTCACCGCGCCGTCGCTGCCGCCGGCAAACAGATAGTCATACACCGGGCCGGACCGGGTGTCCGCAGCGTCGGTGACGGCGGTCATCAGGTCGTACTGACTGACGTCGGTGTACTGCTTGACCATGATGCCGTTAATGGAGTCCGAGATGCCGAAGCCGGTGACCAGCAGTGCCGTACAGCCCGCCACGCCGATAACGGTCATCCAGAACCGCCGCTTGTAGCGGAACAGGTTGCGGCAGGTGACCTTGTAGGTGAAGCTGAGCCGCCGCCACAGCGGGCGGATGCGCTCCAGCAAGATACGCTTGCCCGCCTTGGGGGCGCGGGGGCGCATCAGGTCCGCGGGGCTTTCTTTCAGAGAGGAGCGGCAGGTGGCAATGGTGACCGCCAGCGTGCACAAGATCAGCGAACCGCCGGCAAACAGCGCGTAGCCCCACCGCCAGACCGGGTGGAACGCCGGCACGTAGTACATCATGGCGTAGGCGTACCAGATGACCGACGGGAACACCGTAAAGCCGAACGCCAGCCCGAACAAAGCGCCCAGCACGGCGGCTGTCATGGCGTACAGGACGTACTTGCGCATGATGGCGCCGTTTGCGTAGCCAAGGGCTTTCATGGTGCCGATCTGCAGGCGTTCCTCCTCGATCATGCGGGTCATGGTGGTGGAGACCACCAGCGCCGCCACCAGGAAGAAGAACAGCGGGAACACCCCGGCCAGCGCCTCCACCTTGGTGACGTTGCCGGCAAAGGAGTTGTAGCTGACGTTGTTGTCCCGGTCCCAGACATACCAGCTGGGCATTTCGATGGCGTCCAGGTCGGCCTGGGCGTCCTCCAGCTCGGCGCGGGCGTCGGCCAGCTCCTGCTCGGCGTCGGCTTTGGCGTCGGCGTACTCGATCTCGCCGTCGGCCAGCTTCTGGCGGTTTTCCTCAATGGTGGCGCGGGCGTCGTCCAGTTCGGCACGGGCGTCCGCCAGCTGGGCATAAGCGTCGGCGATCTGCCGTTTTGCATCGTCCAGCTCCAGCTGACGGTCGGTCAGGGTGGCCCAGCCCTCGTCCAGCTGGCGCTTGCCGTCCTCCAACTGGCGCAGGCCGTCGTAGTAGGCGGCCCCCTGCTCGTTAAAGGCGGCCCAGCCGGCGTCCAGCTCGGCCTTGCCGGCATCCAGCTGTGCCTTGGCGTCCGCCAGCTGCTGCTCGGTCTGTTCCAGCAGCCTGGCCGTTTCTTCCAGCTGGATGCGGCTGGCCTCCAGCACGGGGGCGTTGGCGTCCAGCTCCGCCTTGGCGGCGTCCAGCCGGGCGCGGGTGGCCTCCAGGGCGGCGTCCGAGAACAGCGCCCTGGCTTCCTCCTCCGTTTCGGCCGCGCCGGAGTCGATGATGGCCTGTATGCCAGCGTCAAGGCCCTTTTGGGCGGCGTTCAGCTGCTTCAGCTGTTCCAGCTGCGCCTGGTTCTCGTCCAGCTGCTCCAGCCGGGGCAGGATCAGGCTTTCCGCCAGCGCGACCAGCGTCTCGTTTTCAATGTCCAGGTCAAAGCCCAGTTCGGCCGCAGCCGCCTGCAGCCCCAGCAGCCATGCATGGCGCGCTTCCTCATAGGCCTGTTTCAGGCGGGCAAGTTCCTCTTCCGAAACGCCGGTTTCCTCCTGCGCAGGCGGCGTTGACGCCGCCGTGCCGGACACATCGGAGCCCGGGGTGCCGGCCGCCAGCGCAGTCTCGCCGGTGGAAACCGCCAGCGGTTCCGGGGCGGCGGAAGGTTCGGGGGTCGGGGTCGGTTCCGGCTGCTGGGCAAGGGCTTCCTCGTAGGCGGCTTTTGCGGCCTGCTCGGCGTCGTGCAGTTCCTTCAGTTGAGCCAGCTCGTCCAGCATGGCCTGCGTTTCGGCAATGCCCTCGTCCGAGAACATCTCTCGCGCCGCATTCTCGTCTGCCGCGGCGCCGCTGTCGATCATGGCCTGTATGCCCGCCTCGATGGCGTGGTCCGCCTGGTTCAGCAGTTCCAGCTGGGCGTACTGTTCCTCGCCGGCCTCGTACTGGGCCAGGCCCTCGTCGTAGGCGGCCTGACCGGCCTCATATTGGGCCAGGCCGTCCTCGTACTGCTGTTTGCCGTCCTGGTACTGGGCCAGGCCGCTCTCATACTGGGCCAGGCCGTCCTCGTACTGCTTCTGGGCGTCCTCCAGCTTGGCGCGGCCCTCGTTCAGCAGGCGCTCGCCGTCGGCCAGCTCCGCCTTGCCGCTCTCGTATTCGGCCTGGGCGTCCAGCAGCGCCTGCCGGCCCTCCTCCATCTGGGCCTCGCCGTCGGCGACCAGCTGTTCGTTGTCCTGTACCTCGGCCAGGCCGTCGGCGTAGTCCTGCTCGCCGTCCAGATACTCCTGCTCGCCGTCGGCCAGCTCCTGGCGGCCGTCCGCCAGTTCCTGGGCGGCGTCGGCCAGCTCCTGGTCGGCCTCGGCCTTGCCGTCGTAATATTCCTGCCAGCCGTCGTCGATCTCGGCCTGGGCCTCGCCCACCACCTCGTCGTAGCGGGCCTGGCAGCGCACCTCATCGATGGCCTCCACCCGGTCGGCCACCGTATCCACCAGCGCGCTGTACTCGTCGTCAAAGCTGTGCAGGCCGGCGGCGCCCTCCACCGTCAGATAGGCTTCGGTGTAATAGTCGGTGGCAAACGCCGCGTCCGGCACGTACAAAATCACCTGCACGGCGCCGCTGCCCACGCTGGCCGGCTCCCGCTCAAACGAAAAATAATAGGTATCGTGCACGACGCCCACCACGGTGAAGGTGGTCTCGTTCATGGTGTCGCTCAGATTTTCGTTGTCCGGGTCCAGCGTCAGCGTGTCGCCGATGTCGTAGCTGCGGTTCAGCGTGTCCACGCCGGCCTCCACCACACACTCGTTGGCGTTCTCCGGCCAGCGGCCGTCGGCCAGGGTCAGCCGGTTGATGACGTCCTCCCCTTCCGGGTCGGCGGGCAGAGCGTGCACGCGGCAGACCAGCTCGCTGCCGTCCTGCTCCACCAGCAGGTCGGCGGATTTGCCGCCCTGCACCTTTGCCACGCCGTCCACCTGTTCCAGCGCCGCCACGTCGTCCTCGGTCAGGCCCAGGGTGGACACCACACGCAGGTCAAACAGGTTGCCGTCGTCCAGGTACTCCTCCATGGAATCCTCCATGTCCGGGGTCGTGGACAACAGCCCTGCCAGGAAGCCCACGCCCAGCGCCACAATGGCAAAAATGGCGATGAACCGGCTTTTGCTGCCCTTGAAGGTGCGCAGGATATTTTTTTGGTAACTGTTTGCCATTACCATTCGATCCTTTCCACCGGCGTCGGGTCAGGGTTTGTCCTGATCTCGATGACCCGGCCGCTGTTGATGCGGATGACCCGGTCGGCCATGGCCGCCAGGGCGCTGTTGTGGGTGATGACGATGACGGTGCGGCCTTTCTGCCGGCAGGTGTTCTGCAAAAGCTCCAACACCTGCTTGCCGGTCTTGTAGTCCAGCGCGCCGGTGGGCTCGTCGCACAGCAGGATCTTGGGGTTTTTGGCCAGCGCGCGGGCGATGGCCACCCGCTGCTGCTCGCCGCCCGAAAGCTGGGCGGGGAAATTGTCCTTCCGGCCGGAAAGCCCCACCTCGTCCAGCACCAGGTCGGCGTCCAGCGGGTCGCGGCAGATCTCGCTGGCCAGCTCGACGTTTTCCCGCGCGGTCAGGTTCTGCACCAGGTTGTAAAACTGGAACACAAAGCCCACGTCGTAGCGGCGGTACTCGGTCAGCTGGCGGTCGTTGAATTTGCTGACGCAGGCGCCGTCCAGCAGGATGGTGCCCTCGTCGCAGGTATCCATGCCGCCCAGCATGTTCAGCACGGTGGTCTTGCCCGCACCGGAAGGACCGAGAATGACGCAGAACTCGCCTTTCTCGATGGTGAAACAGACATGGTCGGCAGCGGCGATGCGGGTGTCGCCCATCTGGTAATATTTGCAGACATTGTCAAAGGTGACAAAGGCGGTTTGCTCTGGCATGGCAGGCTCCTTTTCCGCGTCAGCGAGAAATGAACGGGTGTTGAAAATTTTACAGGATATTTTGAGTATAACAGCTGTTTCTGAACAATTTTTGAATTTTCGGACGGCGATACCGTCAAAAATTTGTGAAATCTGCTTATTTTGCGCCCGCATTTTTGGCGGGCACACACTATGAACAGCTGTTGATTTTCTTACTGGTTTTATTATAATGAAAGGAAAAAGCAATCTCAATCGTTAAACTTCATCGGAACGTCGAATAATGAACAGTTGTTTATTTTCTGTTGAGTAACTCGTAAAAAATTCACAAATGCGGCCGGCCGCCGGGCCGCCTGCACGGCCGGAGAACCGTTGGAAGGGGGATACCATGGCCGAACCAAAAACCGACCTGCGGGTGCTGAAAACGCAGGAGAGCATCCGCCGCGCTTATCTGGAACTGCTGCGGGACCACAGCGCCAAGGAGATCACGGTGGCGCAGCTGTGCCGGCGGGCGCGCATCAACCGGGGCACCTTTTACCTGCATTACCGGGATACCCAGGACCTGCTGGATTCCATCGTCCGGGACCTGGTGGAGGAACTGGCCGCGGTCATCCGCAAATATCCGCCCCAGCAGCTGAAGGACAATCCCTTCCCCGTCATCTACGAAGCCTTTTCCGCCTTTGCCCGGCACGCGGATTTCCTGCCTTTTTTGCAGGCCAACGGCAACCCGGAGCTGCTGGACAAGCTGAAGGAACTGATCGGCGAGATGCTGAACACCGAATGGCTGCCCATGCACAGCGACCAGAAGCCGGAGGATTACCCCTACATCAACGCCTTTATCGTCTCCGGCACCATCGAGGTGTTCAAGGTCTGGGTGCAGGGCGGCATGCAGAAAAGCGCCCGCGACCTGGCCGCCCTGATCGAGCGCCTGGCGCTGGAGGGCATCCACTGAGGGCGTATGCTTCCATCCGCCGCAATGCCGCCCGCCAAACCGTTGCCGCCGCAACTGCCCGGCGGCAATTGCCATGATACAGTGGCATTGTTTGAGAAATGTTAATCCGCTGTTTTGTTTATTTGAAATTGCGCAAAATTTGAACAGTCCAACAGGAGGTTTTTCCATGAAAGTCATCATCATCGGCGGTGTGGCGGGCGGCGCGTCGGCCGCGGCGCGGCTGCGCCGGCTGGACGAGCAGGCCGAGATCGTTCTGCTGGAGCGCGGCCCCCACATCTCCTTTGCCAACTGCGGCCTGCCCTACTACGTGGGCGGCGTCATCACCGACCGCGCGGCGCTGACGCTGCAGACGCCGGAAAGCTTCCGCCGGCGGTTCGGCATCGACGTGCGGGTGAACAGCGAGGCCGTCGCCATCGACACCGCCGCCAAAACCGTGACGGTGCAGGGCCCCGACGGCAGCTATACCGAGACTTACGACAGCCTGATCCTCTCCCCCGGCGCAGCGCCGGTGGTGCCGCCGCTGCCGGGGCTGGATGACCCGCGGGTGTTTACGCTGCGCACCATCCCCGACGCGGTGCGCATCCGGGAGTACATCGACGCAAACCGGCCCAAACGCGCGGTGGTGGTCGGCGGCGGGTACATCGGCGTCGAGATGGCCGAGAACCTGGTCCACGCAGGCGTCAAAACCGCCATTGTGGAGCTGAGCGACCACCTGATCGCCCCGCTGGACTACGACATGGCCTGCGAGGTTCACCAGTACGCCCGCAGCCAGGGGCTGGACCTGATCCTGAAAAACGGCGTGCAGGCGGTGGAGCCTGCCCCGGACGGCAGCCTGCGGGTGCGGCTGAACAACGGCGCGCTGGACGCCGATCTGGTCATTTTGTCGGTGGGCGTGCGGCCGGACACCGCGCTGGCCAAAGCCGCCGGGCTGGAACTGACTGCCAAAGGCTGCATCGTGGTGGACAGCCATATGCGCACCAGCGCCCCCGGCGTCTACGCGGTGGGCGACGCGGTGCAGGTGACGGATCCTGTCACCGGGCAGCCGGGCTTTGTGCCGCTGGCCGGCCCCGCCAACAAGCAGGGGCGCATCGCGGCGGACAACATCTGCGGCATTGCCAGCGAGTACAAGGGCACGCAGGGGTCCTCAGTGCTGAAGGTGTTCGGCATGACGGTGGCCATGACCGGCGTCAACGAGCGCGCCGCCAAGGCCGCCGGGCTGGATCACGACAAGATGTACACCTTCAACAACTCCCACGCCGCCTACTACCCCGGCGCCAGCGGCATCTCGATGAAGGTATTGTACGAGAAAGCCACCGGCCGCATCCTGGGCGCCCAGCTGGTGGGCTTTGAGGGGGTGGACAAGCGGTGCGACGTGCTGGCCGCGGCCATCCGCGCCGGCATGACCGCCGCCGACCTGACCGAGCTGGAGCTGTGCTACGCGCCGCCCTACGGCTCGGCCAAGGACCCGGTGAACTACGCCGGCTACGCCATCGAGAACGCCCGCACCGGGCTGGTGCGCACCTTCCACTGGCACGACGTGGCCGCCCTGCCCCGCGACGGCAGCGTGGCGCTTTTGGACGTGCGCACCCCCGCCGAGTACGCCGCCGGCCACATCGACGGCTTTGCAAACCTGCCGCTGGACGAGCTGCGGCAGCACATCGGCCAGCTGGACCCGGCCAAACCGGTCTTCCTGCACTGCCACAGCGGCCTGCGCAGCTACCTGGCCTGCCGCATCCTGGCCGGGCACGGCTTTACCTGCTATAACCTGACCGGCGGCTACCGCTTTTACAGCCTGATCACCGGCGAGACAAAGGCCGCCGAGGCCCCCTGCTACCCCGCCGGCTGACGGCATTTTTTCCCAAACCCATCCCAAAAAGCAAAAGACCGCGCCGGAGCGCAAGGCTCCGGTGCGGTCTTTTGTATCTGCCTGCGGCTTTGCCGCCCGTATTCCGGGGAACAGCCCGCGGTCAGGACAGCTCGAACATGCCGTGGTACAGCTGGTAGTATTCGCCCCTTTGGGCCAGCAATTCCTCGTGGCCGCCGCGCTCGACGACCTGGCCGTGCTCCAATACCATGATGGCGTTGGCGTTGCGCACGGTGGACAGCCGGTGGGCAATGACAAACACGGTGCGGCCCTCCATCAGCCGGTCCATGCCCTTTTCGATCAGCGCCTCGGTACGGGTGTCGATGGAGCTGGTGGCCTCGTCCAGGATCAGCACCGGCGGGTCGGCCACGGCGGCGCGGGCGATGGCCAGCAGCTGGCGCTGGCCCTGGCTCAGGCTGGCGCCGTCGGAGGTGATGCGGGTGTCGTACCCCTGGGGCAGGCGGCGGATGAAGGAGTCGGCGTTGGCGATCCTGGCGGCCCGGACCACCTCGTCCATGGTGGCGTCCAGCTTGCCGAAGCGGATGTTGTCGGCGATGGTGCCGGTGAACAGGTGGGTGTCCTGCAAAACGATGCCCAGGCTCCGCCGCAGCGAGTCCTTCTCGATCTCCCGCACGTCGATGCCGTCGTAGGTGACGCTGCCCTCGTCAATGTCGTAAAAACGGTTGATCAGGTTGGTGATGGTGGTCTTGCCCGCGCCGGTGGAGCCCACGAAGGCGATCTTCTGCCCCGGTTTGGCATACAGGCTGACATGCTTTAGGATGGTGTGCCCCTTGTCGTAGCCGAAGCTGACGTCGCGGAAGCACACGTCCCCGCGCAGCGGAACCAGCGCGCTGTCCGGCTTCTGCCAGGCCCAGCGGCCGGTCTTTTCGGCGCAGGCAGCCAGTTTGCCGTCCTTCTCGCAGACGTTGACCAGGCGGATCTTGCCTTCGTCCACCTCCGGCTTCAGGCTCATGGCCTCAAAGATGCGCTCGGCGCCGGCCATGGCCGCCAGCAGGAAGTTGCTTTGCTGGGTGAACTGGTTAATGGGCATGGCGGCCTGCCGCACAAACACCAGATAGCTGGCCAGGCTGCCGATGTCGGTCATGCCGTTCAGCGCCATGATGCCGCCCAGCACCGCCACCACCGCATAGTTGATGTAAGAGATGCTGACCACCGCCGGGACCATGGTGGCAGCGTAGCTCTGCGCGCCGGTGCCGGCCTTGCGCAGCGTTTCGTTCTTTTCCTCAAACGTGCGCTGGTTTTCCGGCTCGTGGTTGAAAACCTTGACCACCTTCTGGCCGGCGACCATCTCCTCGATATAGCCGTTCACGTCGCCCAGGGCAGCCTGCTGGCTGGTGTAAAAGGCGGTGCTGCGCTTTGCGCTGAACCGGATGTAGGCAAACATCGCCGCATAGCCCAGCACCACGACCAGCGAAAGCTGCCAGTTGAGCACAAACAGCAAAACCAGCGTGCCGGTCATCTGGATAAAGCTCTGGATGGTCATGGCAAAGCTGTTGTTCAGCGCGTCCGCCACCGTGTCCACGTCGTTGGTAAAATAGCTCATGATATCGCCGTGGCGCCGGGTGTCAAAAAAGCGCAGCGGCAGCTTTTGGATGTGGGCAAACAGGTCGCGGCGGATGTCGTACAGCACCTTCTGGGCGGCGCGGACCATCGTCTGGGTGTAGCCGAAGGCCGCCAGCACGCCCACGCCGTAAATGCCCGCTGTGACCGCCACGCCGCGGATCAGGGCGCCCACGTCGCCATCGCCCACGCTGTTGACCACCGGGCGGATCATGTAGGTGCCCAGCAGGTTGGCCAGCGCGCTGATGGTGACCAGCACCGCCACCGCCAAAAACAGGAACTTGTGCCGCCCCATATAGGACAGCAGCGTGCCCATGGTAAAGCCGAAATTTTTGGGCTTTTTACCCGATATCGCCCGTGCCATCGCTGCCGCCTCCTTTCATCTGGGAATGGTAGATCTCCTGGTAGATGGGGTCGGACGCCAGCAGCTCCCGGTGGGTGCCCACCGCGTGGATGCGGCCGTCGTCCAGCACCACGATCCGGTCGGTGCCCATCACCGAGGTGACCCGCTGGGCAATGATGATCTTGGTGACATTTTCCAGTTTTCCCAAGGCGGCGCGGATCTTCGCCTCGGTGGCGGTGTCCACCGCACTGGTGGAATCGTCAAAGATGAGCACCTTGGGCTTTTTCAGCAGCGTGCGGGCAATGCACAGCCGCTGCTTCTGCCCGCCGGACACGTTGACGCCGCCCTGGCCCAGGTCAGCGTCCAGCCCGCCAGGCATCCGCTCCAGGAACTCGTCGGCGCAGGCGGCGCGGCAGGCCGCCCACAGCGTCTCGTCGTCGGCGCCAGGGTCGCCCCATTTCAGGTTGTCCCGCACCGTGCCGGAAAACAATACGTTCTTTTGCAGCACGATGCCCACCGCGTCGCGCAAAGCGGCCAGGTCGTACTCCCGCACGTCGCGGCCGCCCACCAGCACCCGGCCCTCGGTGGCGTCGTACAGGCGGGGGATCAGCTGCACCAGCGTGGACTTGGCCGAGCCGGTGCCGCCCAAAATGCCCACCGTCTGCCCCGGCCGGATGGTCAGGTCGATGTCCGCCAGCGCATACTCGGCGGCGTCGGGGTGGTACTTGAAACTGACATGGTCAAACACGATGCCGCCGTCGGGGATCTTCTTCACGGCTTTTTGGGGGCTGGTCAGCTCCACCGGCTCGTCCAGTACCTCGGCCACGCGGCGGGCGCTGGCCAGCGAGCGGGTCATCAGCAAAAAGACGTTGGAGATCATCATCAGCGAGTTCATCACCTGCATGACGTAGCTCAAAAAGCTGGTCAGCCGGCCGACGGTCAGCGTGCCGGCCAGGATCATGCTGCCGCCCATCCACAAAATCAGCACGCAGGCGGCGTACATCGTCAGTTGGAAGGCCGGCAGGTTGAGCACCGCGGTGCGGAAGGTGTCGCGGCTGACGGTCATCAGCTCGGTGTTGACGGTCTCGAACTTTTCTTCCTCGTATTCGCCGCGGACAAAGGCCTTGACGACGCGGATGGCCGTCAGGCATTCCTGCACCACATTGTTCAGGTGGTCCATGGCCTGCTGCAGTTTGATGTACATGGGGGCGATGCGCCGCACCACCAAAAACAGCACCACCGCCAGGATGGGCACGCAGATAAAAAAGACGACCGCCAGCTCCGGGCTCATCCAGAAGGACAGCACGATCCCCAATACCAGCATGGACGGGCCGCGCACCATGGGGCGGAAACCGCCGTTGATGGCGTTTTGCAGCACCGACACATCGGTGGTCATGCGGGTGATCAGCGACGAGGTCTCGAACCGGTCGATGTTGCCGAACGCGTAGGTCTGCACCTTGGCGTACTCCGCCTGGCGGATGCGCGCGCCGAACCCGTAGGACGCCCTGGCCGCGTACTTGGCGTACAGCAGGCCGGTGACCAGCGCCAGCAGCGCGCAGACCGCCATCTGGACGCCGGTGGTGATAATGCACTGCAGGTCCTTTTGCATCACGCCCTTGTCGATGATGTCGCTCATCAGGATGGGGATGACCATCTCGAAGGCGCTTTCCACCACCACCAGCAGCATGCCCAGGGCCATGTCTGCCCGGTAGGGTCCCATATAGCCAAACAGGCGTTTGAGGTCTTTCATAGCCTCAGCTCTCCCTTTTTCTCATTCCTCTGGTTTGGGTTTTCCGTCCTGCGCGTCCTGCTGCCGGCAAAATGCGCTGTCCGGTTTCAGGTTGCGGTAGGCGCGGCGCAGATAATCGGCAAACTGCGCCCGCTCCTTTTGGGAAAACCCTGCCAGCATCCGCTCCTCTGACCGGGCGGCAGCCTGCTGCCAGGCCTGCGCCGCCTGCCGGCCCTTGGCGGTCAGCTCCACCGCGCCGGTGCGGCGGTCGGTCCTGCCGGCGGTGCGGGTGACAAAGCCGCCCTTTTCCAGCGCGTCCAGCATGCGGCAGACGGCGGCCGGGTCGATCTCGAAATAGTCGGCCAGCTGCTTCTGACTGCAGGGGCCGCTGCGGGCCAGGTAGTCGATCAGTTTGGGCTGCCCGGTGCCCAGCCCCAGCGCCGCACCCTGCGGCCGCATGATGCTGCGGTGGGCATGGAAAGCCCGGTATAAAAGCATATGGAATCTGCGTTCCAAACCGCCGCACCCCTTTCGGTTGACGTGTCAATCATTGACACGTCAATTGATTCATTGCTTTTATTATAGCGCGGGCGGGCGGTTTGTCAATACGGCCGGAAGGCTTTCCATCGGGGGGGAGCTGCGCCCGCTGCCCCGCAGCCGGCGCAACTCCCCCGCCCCGCCGAACAGCACCGCCAGCGCCAGATAGACCCCGCACACTGCGGCGCCGCAGGCCAGCAGTTCCGGCAGGGCATTGCCCGCTATGCCGGGCAATGCCCGCACCGCGCGCCCCGCTGCGCCCGCGGCCAAAGCAAAGGCGGCCGGCCGCCCCAGCCAGGCGCCCCAGGCGGGGCGCAGCCCCGCGCAGCGCAGCAGCCGGGCGGTGTTCAGGCCAAAGGTCAGCAGGTTGGACGCCGCCATGATGCCCAGAAACGCCCCGATCCCGAACCGGGGCAGCAGCGCCGCGATGCACAAAATGCGCAGCGCCGAGTCCAGCAGCGAATAGCGGAAGATGGCCAGCTGCTGGCCCAGGCCTTTCAGCATGCCGTCTACCATGCTTTCCAGGTACATGAACGGCGCCACCAGGCCCAACACCTGAATGTACCCACCCACCTGGACGTCGCCGTACAAAAGCAGCGCGGCCTGCCGCCCAAACAGCACAAAGCAGCACCCCGCCAGCATCGAAAACAGCCCCGCCGCCCGCAGCGTGGCGTCGATCAGCCGCGCGGCGCCGACCCGGTCCCGCCGGGCGTGGGCGCGGGTGATCTCCGGCATCAGCAGGCTGGACAGCGCCGACAGAATGGAAAACGGGAAAAACAAAAGCGGCAGCGCCATGCCTTTCAGCGCGCCGTACTGGGACACCGCCGCGGCCCGGTCGCCCAGGTACAGCGCCAGGCACAGCGGGATCAGGCTGGCCTCGGCGGCCTGCAGCACGCTGGCCAGGATGCGGCTGCCCTCCACCGGCAGCACGATGCCCGCCAGCTCCCGCCGGGTAAAGGGCGGCTGCTTTGCCTCCCGCCCGGTCCCCCGGCTGCGCAGCCCCGCGTCCCGCCGGGCAAACAGCACCATCAGCAGGCAGGAGACCGCCTCGCTTACGGTGTTGCCCGCCAGCACGGCGGCGCAGGCGTACCCGGCGCCCCAGCCTTCCACCCGGCGCAGCGCCAGCCAGACCACGCCCATGCGCACCAGCTGCTCCACCAGCTGGGCCACCGCGTTGGGTTCCACCCGCCGCCGGGCCAGAAAGCACCCCCGCAGCGCGCCCGCCACCGCCATCACCGGCAGGCTGGGCGCCAGGATCTGCAAGCTCAGCGCGCCGCGCACGTCGTGCAGCACATAACGGGCCAGCGGCTCGGCCAAAATAAGCTGCAAGCCCATGGCAAGCAGGCCCAGCAGGCCGGCCGCCAGCACCAGCCGCCGCACCGTGCGCGCCATGCTGCGCCCCCGCGCCAGGCTTTGGGCGGCCAGGCGGGTGGCGGCCACGTTCATGCCCGCCGTGGCCAGCGAGACAAACACCGTGTACACCGACAAAATCAGCTGGTACAGCCCCATCCCCTCGCTGCCGATGCGGGCGGCCACAAACACCCGGAACCCCATGCCCAGCACCCGCAGCACCAGGCCGGACACCGTCAGGATGGCCGCGTTTTTCAGATAGACACGGATCTGCATGGCATCGCCCCCTTCTGTCCGCTTTCTGCCGCGCCTGCGGGAAAGCGCCGGCTTCCGCGCCAAAACGGCGCAGGTCTCCAAGGCATTGTACGGCGCAGCCAGTCGGATTATGCCTTGCCGTGCGGGGTCTGGTGTGCTACAATAACAAAGTCTCGGCGCGCCGCGCCGGGCAGGGCCGCGCCACCCCCGCGCGCCCCGCCGCGTTTTTGACGCCTGCGCGCCTTTTTCAACCACACTGTACAGAGGTCCTTTTTCCCATGTTCGTCCGCGCGTTCGACCCGCATACCAAGCAATACTACAAATCCATGGTCTATGCCCTTTTGGACAGCGGCTGCTTTGAGCAGGCGGTGCTGTACCATCCGGGCCTGGACAGCTTTGTGCTGCTGTACCACCTGGCCCCCGGCAGCATGGCCCCCCAGTACGAGGCCATCCAGTCCGACCGCACCGGCTGGGTGGACGGCCCCGCCGACGCGCTGGCCCTGCTGAAAGCCGCCCCCACCCGCGAACACGGCGCCGCGCCGGTGAACAGCCTGCGCGGCTGGCCGGAGGTAGTTGCAGACACGGCGTTTTTGCAGGCGCTGCTGCGCACCGGCTTTGTCCCGCGGGAAAAGACCGCCATCCCGCTGCGCCGCCCCGCCGACGAGGCGCTGTGGAGCTATGTTTGCACCCAGGCCGACGCCGACAGCCTGATGCGGCAGTTTGCCGGCTTCCACGACGCCACGCTGGACCGACTGTTTTATAAGGAACGCTACGGCGTCCGCCAGCTGACGGTTCGGTTTGACAACCCCGGCTGGTACGGCACCCTTGACCTGTGCTTTGAGGGCACCCTTGCCCTGCACCTGGAGCCGGCCGGCGAAAACCGCAGCCGGGAGCTTTTGGAAGCCTGCCTGCTGGTGCGGGACGAAACGGTGTTCTGGGCCGACGCCGCGCTGACGGAGGAGGATCCCGCCGCCTGCCGCAACCACATCAAGGCGCTGAACCTGAAATGGCGGAAAGCCGAGCGGACGTGACCGTTTTTCCGGCGTTTTCTGCGCCGGCCGATCTCTTTCATAAATTCAACGATAAAACAGCAAGGAGCGATGCAACATGTCCACCAATCTTTCCCGGGCGGTCAGCGAAGCCGCAGAGTATCTGCGCGCCCGGCTGCCCGCCCGGCCCGACCTGGCGCTGGTGCTTGGCTCCGGCCTGGGCGGCCTGGCCGACCGGATCGAAGCCCCGGTGTACATCCCCTACGGCCAGATCCCCCACTTTCCTGTCTCCACCGCGCCGGGCCACGCGGGCCGGTTTGTGTTCGGCCGGCTCAGCGGCCGCATGGTGCTGTGCATGCAGGGGCGCTTCCACTATTACGAGGGCCACGACATGGCGGCCATCGCGCTGCCGGTGCGGGTGCTGAAAGCCCTGGGCTGCAGGGCGCTGGTGCTGACCAACGCGGCCGGCGGCGTCAACTGGGATTTCGCGGTGGGCGACTTTATGCTCATCACCGACCACATCAACTTTATGGGCGCAAACCCGCTGCGGGGCGAAAACGACGACGCCATCGGTCCCCGCTTCTGCGATATGACCCACGTCTATACCCCGGAATTTCAGCAGACCGCCCGCCAGGTGGCGGCGCAGCAGGGCATCACGCTGCGGGAGGGCGTCTACCTTGGTTACATGGGCCCCAGCTTTGAGACCCCAGCCGAGATCCGCGCTTTCCGCACGCTGGGCGCCGACGCGGTGGGCATGAGCACCGTGCCGGAGGCCATCGCGGCCTCCCACTGCGGGCTGCCGGTGCTGGGCGTCAGCCTGATCACCAACATGGCCGCCGGCATGGCGGGCAAGCGGCTTTCCGGCGACGAGGTCATCGAGATCGCCAACCAGCGCGGCCCGGTGTTCCAGGACTTTATCCGCACCGTGGCGGGCGCGCTGCCGCTTTGACGCAGCTGTGCGGTTTTGCGAAGCCCCCGCACTTGCAATCCCCCCGCAAATGCGCTACACTATATTGTTGTGGCCGGCCGGGCGCCGGCCGCGGTTTTGGGCCGCGCCCGCTGTGCGCGGCCGCCGGGCAGGCAGATGCAGCCGGCCCGTATTTCAATCCGGAGATCAAAGGAGTTTTTCCCCATGAGTGAAGCCTGCAACCACGACTGCTCCAACTGCAGCGCCAACTGTGAAAGCCGCGCCCCCCAGCACGAGCCGCCCCACGCCAAAAGCCATATCAAAAAGGTCATCGGCGTGGTGTCCGGCAAGGGCGGCGTGGGCAAAAGCATGACCAGCGCCATGCTGGCCGTTTCGATGCGCCGCCTGGGCTACAAGGTGGGCATCCTGGACGCCGACATCACCGGCCCGTCCATCCCCAAGCTGTTCGGCGTGCACGGCCCGGCCCGCGGCACTGAGGACGGCATCCTGCCCGTCAAGAGCCGGGTGGGCATCGACATTATGAGCATCAACCTGCTGCTGGACGACGAGGAAGCCCCCGTGGTCTGGCGCGGCCCGGTCATTGCCGGCGCGGTCAAGCAGTTCTGGCAGGACGTGATCTGGCAGGATGTGGATTTCCTGTTTGTGGACATGCCTCCGGGAACCGGCGATGTGCCGCTGACCGTGTTCCAGACCCTGCCGGTGGACGGCATCATCATCGTGTCCAGCCCGCAGGAGCTGGTGGGCATGATTGTGGGCAAGGCCGTGCAGATGGCCCAGATGATGCACGTGCCCACGCTGGGCATCGTCGAAAACATGAGCTACGCCGTCTGCCCCGACTGCGGCCGGCACATCCAGGTCTTTGGCGACAGCCACGTGGACGAGACCGGCGCCAAGTACGGCCTGCCGGTGCTGGCCAAAATGCCCATCGACCCGGAGCTGGCCAAGGAGGCCGACGCCGGCATGATCGAGACCTTTGCCGGCGACTATCTGGACGGCGCCGCCCAGGCGGTGGCCAAGCTGCTGAAGCAGTAACGGTCCCGCAGCACGCAGCATACACAAACCGGTCAGGCGACCCGCAGGGCCGCCTGGCCGGTTTTTGTCCGCCGTCGGTCCGCCCTGCCCGCACTTTGTCCCCCGGCGGCCGCCATTTTTCAGAAAGGTGTATACAGAATGAAAAAGTTCCTCAATGAATTCAAAGCCTTCGCCCTCAAGGGCAACGTGATGGACCTGGCCGTCGGCGTCATCATCGGCGCGGCGTTCCAGAGCATCGTCACCTCGCTGACCAACGACATCCTCAACCCGCTGCTGGGCATCGCCTTCAGCACCGATTTCAGCAATGTGGTGCTGCCGCTGCCCAACGGCGCCGACCCGCTGCGCCTGGGCGCGTTCATCTCGGCGGTCCTCAACTTTGTTATCATGGCGTTCGTGCTGTTCTGCATCGTCAAGGCCATGAACCGCCTGATGGCGCTGGGCCGGCCCAAAAAGGAAGAGGCCCCCGCCGCCCCCAAAGGCCCCACCCAGGAGGAACTGCTGGCCGGCATCCTGTCCGAGCTGCGGGCGCAGAACGACCGGGAAACCGCACTTACAAAATAATATTAAGTTTACATCCACATTTCGAGCCGTTATTCCGTTTTTGCGGTTAATCTCTTTGCTATCTTTTGTTTCTCTCTTGTCAAACGCCATCCCGTATGGTATAGTACAGGTACGGACAAAGGCGTTCCGCTGTTTGGGTCATTGCGCCCATCAGCGGGACGCCTTTTTGTTGTATCGCAACGGTATGGCGCTGCGCCCATACTGGCGTTGAGACAGGAAGGAGACCGGGAGAGTATGGAACGATTTACCGAGCGCACGGCCCCCGCCGGGTTGTACGACCCGAAATTTGAGCACGACAACTGCGGCATCGGCGCAGTGGTGGACATCAAGGGCCGCAAGAGCCACCAGACACTGGACGATGCCCTGCAGATCGTGGAACATCTGGAGCACCGCGCCGGCAAGGACGCGGAGGGCAAGACCGGCGACGGCGTCGGCATCCTGCTGCAGATCAGCGACAAGTTCTTCCAGAAGGTTGCGGCAGAGCTGGGCATCTTCCTGGGCAAGGAGCGGGAATATGGCGTTGGCATGTTCTTCTTCCCCCAGGATGAGCTGCAGCGCAACCAGGCCAGAAAGCTCTTTGAGATCGTCTGCCAGAAGGAAGGCCTGCGCTTTCTGGGCTGGCGGCAGGTGCCCACCTGCCCGGAAATCTTGGGCAGCAAGGCGCGGGACTGCATGCCCAGCATCTGGCAGGGCTTTGTGGCAAAACCCGCCCGCATGAGCCCCGGCATCGACTTTGACCGCCGCCTGTACGTGGTGCGCCGCGTGTTTGAGCAGAGCAGCCGCGAGACCTACGTCTGCAGCCTGTCCAGCCGCACCATCGTCTACAAGGGCATGTTCCTGGTCAAGGAGCTGCGGCTGTTCTACCCCGACCTGCAGGACACCGACTACGAGAGCGCCATCGGCATGGTGCACAGCCGGTTTTCCACCAACACCTCGCCCAGCTGGAACCGCGCCCACCCCAACCGCTTTATCCTGCACAACGGCGAGATCAACACCATCCGCGGCAACGTGGACACCATGCTGGCCCGCGAGGAGACCATCGCCAGCAAATACCTGAAGGACGACATGGGCAAGATCCTGCCCATCGTCAACCAGGGCGGCAGCGACTCGGCCATGCTGGACAACACGCTGGAGTTTTTGGTGATGAACGGCATGGACCTGCCCCTGGCCGTGATGGTCACCATCCCGGAGCCCTGGTCCAACAACCAGAGCATGGACCCCAAAAAGAAGGCGTTTTACCAGTATTACGCCACCATGCTGGAGCCGTGGGACGGCCCGGCTTCCATCCTGTTTTCGGACGGCGACGTGATGGGCGCGGTGCTGGACCGCAACGGCCTGCGCCCCAGCCGGTACTATATCACCAAAGACGGCCGGCTGATCCTTTCCAGCGAGGTGGGCGTGCTGGACATCCCCGCCAGCGAGATCGTCTGCAAGGACCGCCTGCGTCCCGGCAAGATGCTGCTGGTGGACACCGTCCGGGGCGAGCTGGTGGACGACGACCGGCTGAAAGCCGACTACGCCGGCCGCCAGCCCTACGGCGAGTGGCTGGACCGCAACCTGGTGGACCTGGCCAGCCTGAAGATCCCCAACCGGAAGGTCCCCGGCCACACCCCGGAGGAGCTGGTCCGCCTGCAAAAGGCTTTCGGCTACCAGTACGAGGACGTGACCACCATGATCCTGCCCATGGCCAAGACCGGCGGCGAGCCTGCCGGCGCCATGGGCAGCGACACCCCGCTGGCGGTGCTGAGCCACACCCATCCGCCGCTGTTCAACTATTTCCAGCAGATGTTCGCCCAGGTGACCAACCCGCCCATCGACGCATTGCGGGAGAAGGTCATCACCTCCACCACCGTCTACGTGGGCGCCCAGGGCAACCTGCTGGAGGAGGACAGCGAAAACTGCAAGGTGCTGAAGATCAACAACCCCATCCTGACCGAGACCGATCTTTTGAAGATCAAGGCCATGAAGGTCCCCGGCTTCAAGGTGGAGACCGTCTCCATCTGCTACTACAAAAACACCGAGCTGGACCAGGCCATCGAGCGGCTGTTTGTGGACGTGGACCGCGCCTACCGCGACGGCGCCAACATCCTGATCCTCTCCGACCGGGAGATCGACGAGTACCACGTGGCCATTCCCAGCCTGCTGGCGGTGGGCGCGGTGTCCAAGTACCTGGTGCGCACCAAAAAGCGCACCGCCATGGCGCTGATCTTGGAAAGCGGCGAGCCCCGCCTGGTGCACGACTTTGCCACGCTGCTGGGCTACGGCGCCTGCGCCATCAACCCCTATCTGGCGCAGGAGACCATCGGCCGGCTGATCGACGAAGGGCTGCTGGACAAAGACTACTATGCCGCCGTGGACGACTACGACCACGCCATCCTGGCCGGCATCGTCAAGATCGCCAGCAAGATGGGCATTTCCACCATCCAGTCCTACCAGGGCAGCCAGATCTTCGAGGCGCTGGGCATCAGCCGCGAGGTGGTGGACAAATACTTTACCAACACCACCTGCCGCGTGGGCGGCATCACGCTGGCGGACATCCAGGCCGATATCGAGTCCCGCCACCAGAAGGCTTTCGACCCGCTGGGCCTGGGCACCAACACCGCCCTGCCCAGCCTGGGCGCCCACAAGCTGCGCAGCGGCCCCGACGCCGAGCAGCACCTGTACAACCCGCTGACCATCCACCTGCTGCAGCAGGCCTGCTGGACCGGCAATTACGCAAAGTTCAAGCAGTACACCGACGCCATCGCCCGCACCGGCGACGACGAGATGCACCTGCGCAGCCTGCTGGAGTTCCACTACCCCGACGAGGGCGTGCCCATCGACGAGGTGGAGAGCGTGGACAGCATCGTCAGGCGGTTCAAGACCGCGGCCATGAGCTACGGTGCTTTGTCCGACGAGGCCCACGAGTGCATGGCCGTTGCCATGAACCGGCTGGGCGGCAAGTCCAACACCGGCGAGGGCGGCGAGCCGGAGGAACGCTTTGGCACCGAGAGCAATTCCGCCATCAAGCAGGTGGCGTCCGCCCGCTTCGGCGTCACCAGCAAGTACCTGGTCAGCGCCCGGGAGATCCAGATCAAGATGGCCCAGGGCGCCAAGCCCGGCGAGGGCGGCCAGCTGCCCGGCGCCAAGGTCTATCCCTGGGTGGCCAAGACCCGCCACTCCACCACCGGCGTGGGGCTGATCTCTCCCCCGCCCCACCACGACATCTACTCCATCGAGGACCTGGCCCAGCTGATCTACGACCTGAAATGCTCCAACCGCCAGGCCGCCATCAACGTCAAGCTGGTCAGCGAGGCCGGCGTCGGCACCATTGCCGCCGGCGTGGCCAAGGCGGGCGCCGAGGTCATTTTGATCTCCGGCTTTGACGGCGGCACCGGCGCGGCGCCCCGCAACTCCATCCACAACGCCGGCCTGCCCTGGGAGCTGGGCATTGCCGAGGCGCACCAGAGCCTGATCCTGAACGGCCTGCGCAGCCGCGTGCGCATCGAGGCGGACAGCAAGCTGATGAGCGGCCGCGACGTGGCCATCGCCGCCATGCTGGGCGCTGAGGAGTTCGGCTTCGGCACCGGGCCGCTGGTGGCCATGGGCTGCGTGATGATGCGCGTCTGCAACCTGGACACCTGCCCCATGGGCATCTGCACCCAGAACCCGGAGCTGCGCAAGCGGTTCAAGGGCAAGCCGGAGTACGTGATGAACTTTATGCGCTTTATGGCCCAGGAGCTGCGGGAATATATGGCAAAACTGGGCGTGCGCACCGTCGAGGAGCTGGTGGGCCGCACCGACCTGCTGCGCGTCAAGCCGGAACCCGCCGGCAGCCGCGCCAGCGAGCTGGATCTGAGCGCCCTGCTCTCCAACCCGCTGATCGAGAACTCCAACGTCCATTTCGAGCCGAAGGACGTCTACAACTTCGGCCTGGAAAAGACCCCCGACATGAAGGTGCTGATGAAAAAGTTCAAAAAGAGCTTTGACATGGCCGAGCCCAAACCCATGCGGGTGGAGCTGGAGGTGGGCAACACCGACCGCGCCTTCGGCACGATTTTTGGCAGCGAGATCACCCGCAAGTTCGGCAACACCCTGCCGGAGGACACCTTCCACGTCACCTGCCGCGGCTACGGCGGCCAGAGTTTCGGCGCGTTTATCCCCGCCGGCCTAACGTTGGAGCTGATCGGCGATTCCAACGATTATCTGGGCAAGGGGCTTTCGGGCGGCAAGCTGATCGTCTACCCGCCCGCCGACGCGGCCTACAGGGCCAGCGACAACATCGTCATCGGCAACGTGGCGCTGTACGGCGCCACCGAGGGCAAGGCCTTCATCAACGGCGTGGCCGGCGAGCGGTTCTGCGTGCGCAACTCCGGCGCCACCGCCGTGGTGGAGGGCGTGGGCGACCACGGCTGCGAGTATATGACCGGCGGCACCGTGGTGGTGCTGGGCAAGACCGGCAAAAACTTTGCCGCCGGCATGAGCGGCGGCATCGCCTATGTGCTGGACGAGGACTGGGATTTCTACCAGCGGGTCAACAAGGACATGGTCAGCCTGGA
>ERZ1643246.827-NODE-827-length-37145-cov-11.488676_pt1 | contig 37145 bp, 23 predicted proteins | sample MGYA00579265_ERZ1643246 | MGnify/ENA primary metagenome ERZ1643246 (study PRJEB29033, sample SAMEA4952261) | chicken gut metagenome | biome: Broiler Chicken; feature: Gastrointestinal Tract; material: Caecum | place: Ireland | collected 2018 | study: Broiler...
ATCGGTGTGCCGGCGGGGCTTCAGATCAGAGCATGGCGTCAGCGAGGATGACGCTGGCGGCCAGTCCTGCAAAGGTGGCGAGCATGGCTCCGGCCAGCGTATAGCGGGAGTGTTTTACCTTCGCGGTCATAAAGTAGACGCTCATGGTATAGAAAATCGTCTCAGTACAGCAAAGAGAGATAGAAGCGATCAGACCAATTCTGGAATCTGTTCCGAACTTTTTGTAAATGTCCAGAAGAAGTCCTGTACAGGCGGAAGATGAAAACATCTTTACGACAGTGAGAGGAACAAGTTCTCCCGGAAATCCTGCGATTCCTGAAAACTGTCCGATTATTTCTGAGATAAAGTCCAGAAATCCTGATGCACGCAGAATACCCACTGCGGCCATGAGGCCGATCAGCGTAGGCATAAGCCGGATTACGGTGAGAAAACCGCTTCTGGCTCCCTTGATAAAAGCTTCGTATACATTTATTCCTTTTAGTACTCCGCATACAACAATGCTGAGTACAATAAAGGGAACGAGATAATTGGAAATATAGATCAGGATATGCATGATTAACCACGTAAAAATTTTTGTTCTGTATATTTATATGCAATTTCCTGATGGAATATAGCGGCTGATCATAACATAAGATGCAGTAAAACCGATTCGCGGGAGTTTCTATGCTTCATCAGGATATTTCTCACATAAAATCCATTTATAAAAGTCAAAAGAAATATATAAATTTACTTACGACGGTATTGACCGCGGCTTGTATACTATTTCTCTCAGCATGCGGGAGTGGAACCGAAGGGGATCAGAATAAGGATTTCGAGGCTTATACAAAAGAACTGTTCTGTACGGAAGCAGCTTCCAATACTATAAATCTGCACTATACGCTCAGAAATCCTGAAGATTACGGAATAGATGACAGGGAAGTCAGCCTCGGGAGCTTTGAAGCCGATCCGGATGAAGTCAGGGCTTCAGCGGAAAATATGAAGAGTTCCCTTCAGAAGTTTTCGCGCGAAGAACTGAATCTGCAGAATAAAATTACATATGATATCCTTGATTATCAGATCAAATCAGCTGAGCGGAGTTCGGATTACCTGCTGTATGAGGAACCGATGGGGCTTGTAAGCGGCGTACAGACACAATTCCCCGTGATTCTGTCAGAATACCGGTTTTATGACAGGCAGGATGTAGAAAATTATCTCGAGCTGATGGAAATGTCAGGAGATTATTTTGAGAGCCTGATAAAATTTGAGCGGGAGAAGGCGGAAGCCGGTCTGTTTATGGCGGATTACGCATTGGATACAGTTCTGGAACAGTGCAGGGCATTTCTTGATATGGGAGATGGCAATTATCTGTATTCGACATTTGTGGATCGAATTGAAGATGTAAATGAATTGACAAAAGAAGAAAAAAGTGACTACATACAAGACAACGCACTAGCCGTCAGCGATTATATCTATCCTGCATATGAAAAACTGATTGCAGCTATGGAGGAGCTGCGAGGAAGCGGCAAGAATGAGAAAGGACTTGTTTATCTTCCGGAAGGGATGGATTACTATGAGACGACCGTGCGGCAGCAGACAGGATCCGACCGGTCGGTGGAAGAAATGGAAGATCTGACCCGCAGGCAGATAACAGATGATCTGGAGGCAATGGAACAGGTGCTCGGAATTACAACTCAGGAGGCGCAGGAAGCAGCATCGTCCATGGGGAGCAGATCGGCAGAAGAAATCCTGTCCAGACTTCAGGACGGAATAGGCGCGGCTTTTCCAGAGGCACCGGATACGGTGCTTGAGGTAAAATATGTGCCGGAGGAGCTGGAGGAGCACTTAAGTCCTGCGTTTTACATGATCCCTGCAATTGACAATACAGAGGAGAATGTGATCTATATTAATCAGGCCCAGATGCACGATGACCTGACGCTGTTTACAACACTGGCCCATGAGGGGTATCCCGGTCATCTCTATCAGACGGTCTATTATGAGAGTACGGATCCTGATCCGATCCGCAGCCTTATGGACTTTGGAGGATATGTAGAAGGATGGGCTACTTATGCGGAGATGGGAAGTTATTATCTGGCTCCGCTGCCTAAAGCGCAGGCGGCGCTGCTGCAGAAGAACAGCTCCATTATACTCGGACTCTATGCTCTGGCAGATATGGGGATCCATTATGAGGGGTGGAGCCGCATGGATACGGCAGAGTTTTTCAGCAATTACGGGATTACGGATGGTGAGACTATAGAACGTATCTATGAGCTTATCATCGGATCGCCGGGAAACTATCTGAAATATTATATCGGATATGTGGAATTTCTGGAGCTTAAGAAAGATTGGGCGGAAGAAAAAGGTGAGGATTTTTCTCAGAAAGATTTTCATAAGGCAGTGCTGGGAGTCGGGCCCGCACCTTTTAGAATCGTAGAAAAGTATATGTGGGAAACAGGAGAGTGACGTAAGGAATGCTGAATTATCTTTGGGCGGGAATGATACTTGCCGGAATTGTATTCGGGGCTTTTAACGGAAAAATGCAGGATATAACCAATGCTGCGCTGGATTCATCAAAGGAAGCGGTTACACTTTGTATAACGATGATCGGCATAATGGCATTCTGGACAGGGATTATGGAGATTGCGGCCCGTGCGGGGATTATACAGGCGGCTTCCCGCAAAATGAGACCGCTTCTCAGATTTTTATTTCCGAACCTGCCTGAAGGACATAAAGCGGAAGAACATATATCAACAAATTTTATTGCAAATTTTTTAGGGCTGGGCTGGGCGGCAACGCCCGCCGGTCTCAAGGCAATGGAAGAACTTAGTAAATTAGAAGAAGAAAGAAGAAATAATAATGTTTCTGGATTGGCAAGAAAACGCGGCGTTGCAAGTAATGAAATGTGTACTTTTCTGATTATAAATATATCATCGCTGCAACTGATTCCCGTTAATGTGATTGCCTACCGCAGCCAGTACGGCAGTGTAAACCCTGCGGGGATTATCGGGGCAGGAATCGCAGCAACAGCGGTAAGCACAGGGGCTGCCGTAATTTTCTGTAAATTGATGGACAGAAAAAAAGAAAGTACCCGTAATCAAAAGAATTTTCTGTAGCAGTTCCTGTGCTGGCAATGTTACAATTATGAATACAAATATAAGAATTACAATATAAAACAGAAGACGGAGGTACAAGCTGTGAAAACAAAAATTACAATTCCTGATACAGATCTTGCTTTTCATCCGCTGGGGCTCGGTACAGTCAATGCAGGGCTTGCGTGGGACGGCGCTGATGCGGACAGAATCTTTGATACATTTCTTGATATGGGAGGCAGCCTGATTGACACGGCTCATGTTTATTCTGACTGGGTGAAGCCTGAGAGGGCGAGGAGTGAAAGGACGATCGGCGGCTGGCTGCAGAGAAGCGGCAAGAGAAATCATATTGTACTCGTTACAAAGGGAGGACATCCGGATATGACATCGGAGCATCCGGATACGCATATAAGCAGAATGAAAAAAGCGGATATGATATCCGATCTCGAGTCATCTCTCAGACAGCTTCGGACGGACCACGTTGATATTTATTTTTACCATCGGGATGATGTAAGCCAGCCGGTGGAAGATCTGGTTGAGGTGATGGAAGATTTTCGAAGACAGGGAAAAATCCGTTATTACGGATGTTCCAACTGGACGACCGGCAGGATGGAAGAAGCTGACCGGTACTGCAGGGAAAAGGGATACAGAGGGTTTATTGCCAATCAGGCGCTTCTGAATCTTGGGTATAAATATATGAATCCTCTGGACGATGATACCCTTGTGTATGCAGACAGCCGGATGCAGCAGTATCATCGGGACAATAAGGATAATCTGCTGATGCCTTATATGGGAGTGTGCAGCGGATTTTTCCACAAATATGCAGCAGGAGGAGCCGATGCTGTGAAAGGGAGCCCGTATTATACAGAGGGAAATCTGAAGACCGCTGAGCGGGTAAAAGAAATCTGTAAAAAGTATAATGCGACTGTGACTCAGGCTGTTCTCGGATTCTTCGGACAGCAGGACTTTGACTGCGCCCCGCTGTACGGCCCGAAGAATGCGGAACAGGTTATAGAAGCCATGAAGACATTTGAAATTCCTTTCAGCAGAGAAGACTATGAGATTTAGTTTTATATCTCAATCTCGGTAACATTGGCAATCCTTATTTCCGAATACAGGATTACCATATCTCCTTCTCTCAAGATCAGATTGCCGTTCGGGATCATGACCTTCTCTTTCCGTTTTACGAGTACAATGATGGAATGCCTTGAGATATCAAGATCCCGGATTTTCTGTCCGTTCCAAGGATTATTCTTCTGAAGGATAATCTCCTTAAGGCGGATATGGTCTTTATCGCTGAACGATTCAGCGGCAAGCACCATCACGTCATCCTGCCGGAGAACCAAACTGCCGCGGGGGACGAGAGCGCGATGGCTGCGCTGTACAACAGCTACGATAACACGTTCGGGGAGATGGAGTTGGGCGATGCTTTTGTTGACCCATGGATCACGGGCGGTAAGATGAATCTTGATAAAATGAACATCGGCCTCCTGCCCATATTCTGCCATACGTTTGATGCGGGAATATTGATCTACAAAGCCGGCGGATATGATACCGGTAGGTATGGCAACCATGCCCACGCCGAGAAATGTAATGAAGATGCCGAACAGTTTACCCAGTGTTGTGATCGGATAGATATCACCGTATCCGACTGTGAGCAGGGTAGAGGCGGACCACCAGATTCCTGAAAATGCGTTGGTAAATACTTCCGGCTGGGCTTCATGTTCCAGACTGTACATGCACAGACTGGATGCCACCATGAGGATGAGGATCGTAAATACCGAAGAAAATAACTGCTGTCTTTTGCTGTTGAGAACTTCTGTTATCAGCTTAAAAGAGTCATAATAGGCATTGATCCTGAACAGGCGGAAGATCCGCATGACTCTCAACATCCGGAATGCGACGGCTCCAGAAGGAAAGAAAAACGGCAGATAATATGGAAGAAACGAGAGCATATCTATAATACCGGTGAATGAGAAAATATATTTCCGCACTGCGCCGGCTCCCCGGGACTCCGGATACATATATTTGGCTGTCCACAGCCGGAGAATATAATCAATGCAGAAAAGGGCTACTGTGATATTCTCTGCCGCGAGCAGAAGATCGCCGTATTCCGTCCGGTACGAGTCATATGTATACATTATGCTGACGGTCAGGTTCAGGATAATTGTGATGAGGTAGATAATATCATAGACTCTTGCTGCATGATCGATCCCTGAACGTACTTCCAGAATCTCATAAGTGCGGTATCTGAGTTGTTCTATTTTCCTGCTGTTCATAACACAGGCTCCCCCCCCCTTTATAAAATAAGGCTGCACATCAATCCAATACGTAATGATGTACAGCCCTGACGGTTAAGTTTTGCTGCGGTTTACTGAAGTTTTTTCCCTGTCAGCATTTCATAGCTCTGCAGATATTTATCAATTGTCTTCTCAACAATATCGTCCGGCAGTGTCCAGTCGTTGTTCGGATTGGCTTTGAGCCAGTCACGTGCAAACTGCTTGTCAAAGGACGGCTGTGAGTGTCCCGGCTCATATCCGTCAGCAGGCCAGAAACGGGAGCTGTCCGGTGTAAGCATCTCATCTCCAAGCACGATATTTCCGTTCTCATCCAGACCGAACTCGAACTTTGTATCCGCAATAATAATACCGCGGCTCAGCGCATAGTCAGCGCATTTTTTGTAAAGAGCAATTGTGTAATCGCGGAGTTTCTGTGCGTATTCTTCTCCTTTGCCCGGGAATTCTTTTTCAAGGTGCTCAATGCTCTGCTCATAGGAAATGTTCTCATCGTGGTCACCGATCTCTGCCTTCGTGGACGGAGTGTAGATCGGTTCCGGGAGCTTGTCGGATTCCTTTAATCCTTCCGGAAGTCTGATGCCGCATACCGTGCCGTCTTTCTGGTAACTTGCCCAGCCGCTTCCTGTTATGTAGCCGCGGACGATACACTCTACCGGGAGCATCTTAAGCTTGCGGCACATCATGCTGTTGCCGTCAAACTGCGGCTGACGGAAGAACTCCGGCATCTCGTTTACATCTGTTGTAATCATATGGTTCGGAAGAATATCCTGTGTCATCTCAAACCAGAATTTGGACATCTGTGTCAGAACAGTTCCCTTCTTAGTGATTGTGTTCTTAAGGATCACATCAAAGCAGCTGATGCGGTCTGTAGCTACAAGAATCAGGCTGTCGCCGTTATCATAGATTTCGCGTACTTTACCTTCTTTGATTGGTTTCATGTTATACACCTCGTCAATTTTCATAATTTGGCACCTAACTGCGCCGTTTAAAATTTCTCTGTTGCTGAAGAAGAAACTTCTACATATAAGAGTAGACAAAACAGAGGGAAAATACAAGTGTTTTATTCATTATAAGTATTGATTATGAGTTATAAGTAAAAATGAGGCGGGCAGAGATAAAGTGTGGTATAATGATTGCGCATAGCGCAATCCGAACCGGCAGACGCCCTGCTGCGCAGAGATTATAGAGTGAATCTGCATAGGAGAGCCGCTGAAAACGTGAAATGAGAGGATAAATTGAATGGATCAGCATGAAAACGGATACAGGCGGGATCAAGATACGGATGCCCGGAGAAAAAATATTTTTGGCGGTATAGCCGCGGCACTGATTATAATTGCTGCGATTGCGGCGGTATTCTGGATATTCCATACGAATAAGAACCACAGCAGTATGGATGCACAAAAGCAGTCTGCATCGGAACAGAAAAATCAGGAGCAGGATGGAAAAGAACAGAACGGGCAGACTCAGCCTGAAGGGCAGGATAAAGAAGCAGACCCGAAACCGCAGGATGAGAATGGAGCGGCAGCAGGGGAGACGGACAATATGGGAGAACATATAGAAACTATAATGAACTCCATGACGCTCGAAGAGAAAGTGTGCCAGCTCTTTATGATCACTCCCGAGGCACTTACCGGTGTGGAAACCGTGGTACAGGCGGGAGAATCGACTCAGGCTGCGATCAGTCAGTATCCTGTGGGCGGGCTCATTTATTTCTCACAGAATCTCCAGAGCCCGGATCAGACAAGAACCATGTTATCCAATACGTACCAGTATGCAGAGGAAAGAACGGGGTTTCCTGTCTTCCTGTCGGTGGATGAGGAGGGCGGTCAAGTGGCGCGCGTGGGAAGCAACCCTGCATTCGGAGTGGAAAAGATTGGAAATATGAGCGATGTGGGCAGCAGAGGAGATACACAGGAAGCATACAATATCGGAAGCACCATCGGAGCGTATCTGAAGGATCTGGGATTTAATATGGACGCTGCACCGGATACGGATGTGCTGACAAATCCGGAAAATGAGGTCGTGAAGTACCGTTCTTTCGGCTCGGATCCTCAGCTTGTGGCTGCTATGGCTGCATCAGAGCTTAAAGGGCTGAGCGATCAGGGCATTGTGGGGATGTATAAGCATTTTCCGGGACACGGGGGAACAACTGCGGATTCCCATGAGGGATACGCATATGTGGATGATACGCTGGATGAACTGAAAAACGGTGCGCTGATCCCGTTCCAGAATGGAATTGATAACGGGATACAGGTGATTATGGTCAGCCATATTTCCTGTCCGAATGTAACAGGGGATAATACGCCGGCCACGCTGTCGAAGAAAATGATTACAGACATACTCAGAACGGATATGGGATTTGACGGGATGGTCATTACAGACGCACTGAATATGGGGGCTGTTACGGAACAGTACAGTTCTGCCGAAGCAGCGGTTGCGGCATTAAATGCCGGCGCGGATATGCTGCTTATGCCGGAAGATTTCCAGAGCGCCTTCAAGGGGGTGCTGAGTGCAGTTCAGAACGGTACACTGACAGAAGACCGCATCGATGAGTCTGTGAGACGGATTTTGGAAGTTAAACTTACAATGAAATAAAAGCTGTTGCATCATTAATAGATGAAAAGGAGCAGAATATGATAATTGATACACACGCGCATTATGACGATGAGCAGTTTGATCCTGACAGAGACGAACTGCTGGGAAGCATGGCAGCAGGCGGGATCGGCCTGATTGTCAACGCAGGGTCCACTCTTGAGTCTTGGGGAAAGATAAAAAAGCTGACAGAGGACTATCCTTTCATATACGGGGCTGTCGGTATCCATCCTGACGAAGTGGGAGGACTTACGGAAGAGCATATGTCTGAGATGGAGCGTCTGCTGGATCTGGATAAGATTGCAGCGGTCGGGGAAATCGGACTGGACTATTACTGGGATAATGAAAGTCATGATATACAGAAGAAGTGGTTTATACGCCAGCTGGAAACGGCACGGAAGAAAGATATGCCCGTGATCATACACAGCAGGGATGCGGCGACAGATACGATGGATATCATGCGGAAATATGCTGCAGGGATGCGGGCCGTGATCCATTGTTATTCTTATTCAGTGGAGATGGCAGAAGAATATGTGAAGATGGGGTATTATATTGGAGTTGGCGGGGTAGTCACTTTTAAAAACTCAAAGAAATTAAAAAATGTTGTAAAAGAAATTCCGCTCACGTCTATTGTTCTGGAAACGGACTGCCCGTATCTTGCTCCGGAGCCTTTCCGGGGCAAGAGGAACTCCTCGCTTTATCTTCCTTATGTGGCTGAGAAGATTGCGGAACTGAAAGGTGTAAGTAAGGAAGAGGTTATCAGGCAGACGGAGGAAAACAGCAGGAAGCTGTACGGTCTGTAAATTATCAAAATAGAGTTGTGCAGCCGGCTGAAAGGCGGCGGAATGGAGATTATATATGAAAGAACCAACATTAGGAAATCCGCAGAATACGATCGCGGTGCTTCAGAAATATAACTTTGTGTTCCAGAAGAAGTTCGGACAGAATTTTCTTATTGATGCGCATGTTCTGGACAAGATCATCCGTGCGGCAGAAATCGAGCAGGACGACTGTGTGCTTGAGATCGGTCCGGGCATCGGAACTATGACCCAATATCTTGCCTGCGCGGCCAAAAAGGTAATCGCCGTTGAGATCGACAGAGCACTGATTCCGATTCTGGAAGATACACTGGACGGATACGATAATGTAAAGATCATTAATGAAGATGTGCTGAAAGTGGATATTGGGAAACTTGCGGAGGAGGAAAACGGCGGAAAACCCTTGAAGGTGGTGGCTAATCTGCCGTATTATATTACGACTCCGATCATTATGGGGCTCTTTGAGAATCATGTGCCGCTTAAAAGCATTACGGTAATGGTACAGAAGGAAGTGGCGGACCGTATGCAGACCGGACCCGGATCCAAGGACTATGGCGCGCTCTCTTTGGCAGTGCAGTATTATGCAGAGCCGTATATCGCGGCCAATGTTCCGCCAAACTGTTTTATGCCGCGTCCGAAAGTCGGGTCGGCGGTGATCAGGCTGGAGCGGTATGAGGAACCGCCTGTGAACGTGGAAGATGAGCGGCTCATGTTCCGGATTATCCGTGCATCGTTTAACCAGAGGAGAAAGACACTTGCAAATGGCCTGAAGAACTCACCCGAGCTTGATTTTACGAAAGAGGAAATCGAAAAAGCAATTGAACAGCTGGGAAAAGGTGCCAGTGTGAGAGGAGAAGCGCTGACGCTGGAAGAGTTTGCGAATTTATCGAATATTTTGTGCAATTTAAGAAAATGACAGATTGTTTTATGCAAAAATGCCAATAAAAAGACAAAAACGGGGCATCAGTTCATAAATTTTTAATAGAGTGTTAATTGTATAAATTCTCTTTTTTTAGTATAATAAAAAGGTCATACAGTAAAAACTGAGTATTAAAGAGAGAAGGAGGAACGCACATGGCAAAAGATATTGACAGCATTTTTTTCGATATTACTCCGGAGATTGAAGAATTAGCTCTCAAATGTGAAACGAACAATGCAATTGACAAGGATCTGTACGCGAAGTATGAGGTAAAGAAAGGACTTCGTGACTTGAACGGCAAAGGCGTTCTTGCCGGTCTGACGAATATTTCCGATGTCTGCGCATCCAAGATCATCGACGGTAAGTCGGTTCCCTGTGAGGGAAATCTTTACTACCGCGGCTACAATATCAAGGATCTGGTAAAAGGATTTTTAGATGCGAAACATCCGGGCTTTGAAGAGACAACATATCTGCTCCTTTTCGGTGAACTTCCTACGAAAAAGCAGTTGAAAGATTTTCAGGAGATGCTGGCAGAGAGACGTATGCTCCCGCCGAACTTTACGCGTGACGTCATAATGAAAGCTCCAAGCCGCGACATGATGAACAGTATCACGAGAAGTATCCTGCAGCTTTATTCTTATGATGAAAAAGCAGATGATACGAGTATTCCGAATGTACTGCGCCAGTGTCTGAACCTGATCGCGCAGTTCCCGATGCTGATGGTATACGGCTATCATGCATACAATTATAGAAGAGGCGAAGATCTGTATATTTATGCGCCGAAGCCCGAACTTTCAGCAGCGGAGAATATTCTGATGATGCTCCGCGAGGACAGACAGTATACAGAGCTGGAAGCCAAGATACTTGATATGGCGATGGTGCTCCATATGGATCACGGCGGCGGTAATAACTCTACATTTACAACGCACGTAGTTACATCGTCGGGAACCGATACATATTCTACTATTGCTGCAGCTATGGCTTCCCTGAAGGGGCCGAAGCACGGCGGTGCGAACATCAAGGTGACGAGAATGTTCGAGGATATGAAGTCAAAACTGACCGACTGGACAGACGATGATCAGGTGCGTGCGTACCTTGAGGCGCTTCTCGATAAGAAAGCATTTGACAAGAAGGGTCTGATCTACGGTATGGGACATGCGGTATATTCCATCTCTGATCCTCGTGCGGATATTTTCAAGAAATTTGTAAAACAGCTGGCGCATGAGAAAGGACACGATGCAGAGTATGCCCTGTATGAAAAGGTAGAGCATATGGCGCCGCAGATCATCGGTGAGAAACGCCATATTTACAAAGGCGTTAATGCCAATGTGGACTTCTACAGCGGTCTGGTGTACAGTATGCTGGATATCCCGCCGTCACTGTATACGCCGATCTTTGCGGCAGCACGTATTGTCGGCTGGAGTGCGCACAGGATGGAAGAGCTTCAGAATGTTGATAAGATCATCCGCCCGGCATACAAACCGCTTGCGCCGTATCGTGAGTATGTAAATTTAGATGACAGGTAGTGAATAACATGAGAGATGAGTTCTATTTCCCATCAAAAGATGGCAACACAGAGATCCATACGATCGAATGGAAACCAGATAAAGAAGTTAAGGCTGTCCTACAGATCTGCCATGGAATGGTGGAGTACATCGAAAGATATGATGAGTTTGCACAGTTCCTCTGTGACAAAGGATATTATGTCGTGGGAAATGACCATCTCGGACACGGAAAATCCGTACAGGCAAAGTCCGAGTACGGATTTTTCAATGAAAAATATGGAAATGTATGTGTGCTTGGAGATATCCATACACTCCGTCAGCGCACAGCGAAGAAATATCCGGATGTGCCGTATTTTATGCTGGGGCACAGCATGGGTTCGTCCCTTTTGAGACAGTATATCGAGATGTACGGGAACGGACTGTCCGGGGTTATTCTTATGGGTACGGTAGAGGATCACAGTAAAGCCGCACTTCTTTTCGGGAAAAGGCTCTGCCGTATTATGGCTGTATTCCGCGGCTGGCACTACAGGAGCAGGCTGGTGGACGACCTCGCGATCGGCGGGTATAATAAGAAGTTTAAGCCTGCCCGTACACAGGCAGACTGGATTACCAGTGATCACGAGCGGCTTGAAAAGTATGCCGCAGACCCGCTCTGTACATTCCGGTTCACCGTGAATGCGTATTATAATATGTTTCTCGGCATGATAAATATGCAGAGAAAAGAGAGCGTGTATATGATTCCCAAAGGACTGCCGGTACTTTTTGTATCAGGATCGGAAGATCCGGTAGGCGGATTTGGAAAGGGCGTCCGGAAAATCTATGAGAAGTACCGTTCAGCGGGCATACAGGATGTAACGCTCCGGTTATATACGGGAGACCGGCATGAGATTTTAAATGAGACGGACCGGCAGCAGGTATATGAGGATCTGCTGGAATGGCTGGAAGAACACAGAAAATAAGATGAAAACGGAAAACCCGTCAGCCTTTCGGCTGACGGGTTTTCGTTGTCTTTATAGTTATCTAAAAGGAATGAGAGTAAAGTGCGGCACCTGTCAGTGCCTTAACTTTATGAGGGGGGAAAGATAGTTGTTTATCAACTATCTGAATTTATTATAAAAGGAAATTGTGACAGAAGTATGAGTGAATCATAAAAGAAAAAAGAAAATTATAAACTAATGCTAAAATATTAAGAAAAAAGTATGATATAATTTGTTTAAATGTGTAGGGAGGGGATTTTATGCCGGTTTTAAAATGTAAAGTCTGCGGAGCAGATATCCAGCTGAATGGAGATAATAAAATAGCAACCTGTCAATACTGCGGAAGTACGATGACAATACCGCGTATGGACAATGAGGCGAGACTTGCCGCATTTAACAGAGGAAATTTTTTTCGAAGGAAAGGCGAATTTGATCAGGCGCTGAGTGCCTATGAAAGAATTGCAGCGGAAGATAACACGGATGCGGAGGCACACTGGTGCTGTGCGCTGTGCAGATTTGGTATTGACTATGTGGAAGATCCGAACACTTATGAATGGGTGCCGACATGTCACAGAGTCAGTTATGATGACTTTCTGCAAGATATTGATTATCAGCTCGCCCTGAAATATTCAGACGGAATAGCAAAGAGACAGTATATGAAGGATGCCGTAAAAATAGCAGAAGTGCAGAAGCGGCTGATCGCGATTTCCAGAGATGAAGAAGCCTATGATATCTTCATATGTTATAAAGAAAATGACGATGCGGGCGGACGTACGGCAGACAGCGTGATTGCGCAGGATATTTATCAGCATCTGGCAGATCTTGGGTATAAAGTGTTTTTTTCACGAATTACGCTGGAAGATAAAGCAGGCAAGGAGTATGAGCCTTATATTTTCTCTGCGTTGAATACTGCAAGGATTATGCTGGTAGTCAGTACTAAAGCGGAGTATGCATCTGCAGTATGGGTAAAAAATGAGTGGAGCCGTTTCATTGCGCTGATGAGGAAGGATTATAAAAAGATTTTGATTCCATGCTATAAGGATATGGATCCATATGAACTGCCGGCAGAACTTGCGGCAATGCAGGCTCTGGATATGGGAAAGATCGGTGCGATGCAGGATCTTTACCGAATTATTGAAAAAAATCTGCCGGCAGATAATGCGTCGAATACAGAAGCGCAGACGGCGGCTTCTGCTGACCAGTCTAAGATTGAATCCCGCTTGGGCGTCGCGTTTATGAATATCAATACGCAGAAGTTTGAGCAGCTGGATATTAAATTTAAAGAGGTGCTCGAGGAGGATATTACTTGTGCAAGGGCATACCTCGGACTTCTGATCTATCTGGATTACAGAAAGGAAAAGGGCGATACAGAAGGGGTGCGCGCGGAATGGTCAACGTATATTAATCAGCTGAAAAAATATATTTCACCGCAGATGGAAGAAAAGGAAAAGAAAATCCTGACATTTCAGACTGCACCGGCTCTTATTAAAATTTACAGTCTGATCAATGATGAAACGCGTGTGGACTATGTGCTGGGCCAGTACCCGCAGCTCCTTACGGACAATGCCCTGCTGACTGCAATATGCAGGGAAGGATATACTGCCCTGTTGAGGAAATTTATAGACAGAGGATTAAATGTCAATACGAAAGTACAGTTCAGGCGTAAGGAGAAAAACCGCAGTGAATCTCTTCTGTTTTATACCGCTGCAATGACACAGAATACAGAAATAGCAGGCATATTGGCAGAGCACGGTGCCGATGCGTGTGAGATGATACAGGAATCTTCAGCACAATGGCCTTTGTTATACTATGCGATTGAAGCAAATTCCAGAAAGATGACAGAATTTCTTCTCCGGAATGGAGCTGATCCGATGCAGAATGTCTGCTACAGTGACGGAGATACTTACAGGGAAGACAGCGCATTGATCTGGGCTGTGTGGTATGCGGATACAGATGTGGCGGAAGCGCTTTTAAAGGGAGGCGCGGCAGCAAATACAGCCGGTCTGGCATACAACCAGAAATATGGAATAAAAGAAAATTCTTATTTTCCTGCGCTCAAAGCTGCAATCAATATGAAGAAGGCGGCAATGACAGATCTGCTGCTCCGCTATGGGGCGAACCCAAGATTCCGGTGGCAGATCTTTTTTGACGGAGGATATGTGGATTATTCTGCTCTTGGATATGCAGTCTACTTCGGCAATGCAGAGATCGTGAAAATTCTGGCAGCAGCAGGCGCAGATGTGAATGAAGAGATTGTTGAGTACAATAAAACAGCGGCCAATATCTTTTCCACCCAGCAGGTATATCAGGAGAGCCGCAGATTCAGTCCTTTATATGGAGCTGTATCACCATTGAAAGATACCGGTCTGACATATGCGGACCAGCCCGGGGTTGTCGAACTGCTTCTGAGTAAAGGTGCAAATCCGAACTGGGCTTTTACTTCAAAGGGAAAGCAGATATTTAAGGGTACTATTCGGCAGACACTGGGCAAGACGCTGACAGGAAGTGATGATAAGTTTCCGATTCTTTTCCGCGCAATTAACAGTGACTGCCCCTATCAAGTAATTCAGTTATTGATGCAGCATGGAGCGTCCATGGATGCTTTGGTTACGGTTAACGGTATGGTTACCAATATCAGACATTATCCGTTCCGGGGAGTCAGCGAAGAGACGATGCAGGCTGCAAAAAAATTCGGATGGAAAGGAAAACGTCTGTTTTAGGAGGAAAGTAAATGAGTATCTTAGATGTAATTAAATATGAGGGAGATAACCAAACATTGGTGTATAAGTATCCCCGGCAGGATTTTACAACATATTCACAGCTGGTTGTAAGAGAATCCCAGAATGCTCTTCTGATGCTCAGAGGACAGGCAATGGACCTCTTTTTGCCGGGAACATACACATTACATACAGATAATATTCCGCTTCTGAATAAGCTGATTAACCTGCCGTTTGGAGGAGAATCCCCGTTTCACTGTGAAGTATATTATATTAATATGGCAGAGCATATGTCCATACCGTGGGGAGTGGGCAATATCATTTTCAGAGACAAAAATAATGGAAACTATCCGTTCCGGATCGGAGCCAACGGAGAGATGAGTCTTGTTGTAACAGATCCCCGAAGATTAATCGAACGGCTGGTGGGAACAGAAGCTGTTCTGGACAATAATACGATCAGTAATTATTTTCGAGCCGCGATCACGCAGGAAATTAAAAATCTGCTTCCGCAGATTTTTCAGAGAAAAGAGTATTCTGTATTTGATATTGAAACAGAACTCTCTGAGACATCGGAAGATCTGAAGGTGCAGGTGAACCGGTGGTTTTCAGAATACGGTCTCTCTGTTGTACAATTTTGGATCAACAGCCTTGCAATGCCGGAAGAAGACCCTGCCTACAGAGATCTGCTGAGACTTCACGGGAAAAATGTGACCCTTGATCTGGAAGGCGATATCCGGAAACGGCAGGCTCTTATTGACAGCGATGTAAAGGCGGCACAGCATATCGGAGACGTGCGCGTGAAACAGATGGATGCAGAGGCTGAGAAATATCGGCGTAAATTAGAGGCGGAGGCGGATCAGTACCACAGAAAACTGGATATTGATGCCGAGGCATACAGTCAGCAGCGTTTGGGATATACGTGGAAAGAAGGAAAACAGGCTCAGGTGATGCAGGGACTGGCGGAAAATGAAGGCAGCGGAAGCGACATACGAAACGGCCTGATGGGAGTCGGGGTCGGACTCGGAGTAGGCGGGGCAGTAGGAGGAATGTTCCAAGATGCGGCGAATGAATTCTTCCATTCTGCAGCAGACCGCCAGACAGAAGAAAATGCAGAGGACCTGTGGGATGACGGTTTTCCGGATAATGTAGAGCTGAAGACGGATTTCCCCGCATCATTTGGTGAAACATCTGAGGAAGAAGAAAAAAATGCTTCTGATACCGGAAAAGAAACGGTAAAGCTTTCTATGGATGAGTTCAAAGAGAAAGTAGAGAAGCTGGCATTTATGAAAGACAGCGGCCTCTTGACGGAAGAAGAATTTGAAGAGCGCAAGAGCCGTCTGCTGAGTATGATATAAGGTGGTATGAGGTAGTACGTGAAAGCAGGAGTATATGAATTAAATGGAGGAAATTATCTGGGAATCGACTGGATGGAAATTGTATCTTTTCCGCCGGCATCCATTTCCGGTGAAAAGGAGTGGAGAGGAGAAGTTTATCAAAGGTTTGTCAGTCTTATTTCCGGGTATCACAGCCTGTCAGGCAATGGCGCCTGCGCTGAGATCTTGTGGATTACAGAGGGCGTGAAAAATCAGTCGGTGCGCTCACGGATACGTATGTTTCTTGTACTGCGTCAGATCGGAAACAGTGAAAAAAATGTGCGGGCAAAGCTGGAACGTGCAGTCGGCGAGTTTACTGCGACACTTTCTGCATGCCGGTACGGAATTTCCTATGGTCCGGAAAACGGGGAAATCCTGACCGGTCTGCTGGAACAGATAAACGACAGCTGTATGCTTAGCCTGACTAAAAAGGAAAAATTTATTGTCAGCACACAGATATCGGCAGGGTATTATTATGCGGATGTTATTCCGAATAAAAATATCTCTAATTTTGAAGATATGATCGCGGGGATGAGCCAGATGACGAACTCTGCTGTATCAATGCAGATCTTTCCTGTCAGGATGACTGCCGGAGAGGAGAATCTGTACCGCAGTATGGCGCTCCAGTACGACGAATTGGAAAAAGGCCGTCCCTATGCCGGGCAGGTGATAAGGGATCCTTCTGCCAAGGAACCGTGCAGTGTGTTCCGCTATTACGCAGAACGGATGAGCGCGCCGATGTTTCAATACAACATCTTTATATTTGCGGGGAGGGAACAGGCGGAATCTTTAGCCACGAGGGTTTCCAGTCATCTGCGCGCGGGAGAGAGAGTAAGCAGTTCGGCAGATTTCGTGTGCAGGGATTTAAGTGCAGAAAAGATATGTCTTGTACGGCAGTTTATTAATTATCCGTGGAATATGAACTCCGTAATGCTCCGTAAATACAGGAATCGGAAATTGATGCAGAGTGTATCAGGGATAAAACAGATGTACCGAATTGCGTATATTGTTTCGGCGGAAGAGGCTGCTGCCTTTTTTAAACTGCCTGTCTATGAACCGGGAACTGCTGCTCTGAATGAAAACAGGACAGCCGGAAGTCAGGAACAGTTTGCGGGCGCGGTTGTGGATGAGGATAATATCCTGCTGGGAAATCTTATTACCAGCGATCAGCAGATAATTCCCATAGGATGTCCGGATAAGATCTTTACGCGGCACGCACTTATTACAGGGACACCCGGAACAGGAAAAACTACTTTCTCTATTCACCTTCTGCTGCAGTTTGCAAAAAGAGGAATCCCGTTTCTGGCAATAGAGCCGACAAAAACAGAATACAGGGCTATGATTGACAGCGTGGAAAATCTGCAGATATTCACCCCGGGAAATAACAGGGTGTCCCCGTTTATCGTAAATCCGTTTATCCCGCCTAAGGGAATCCGGATCGAGCAGTATATTCCGAGTCTGGTGAGTGCATTTGAGGCAGCATTTTCCATGCCGTCTCCGCTGGATATTTTATTCTTAAATGCAATCCGCGTGTGTTATACAAAATACGGCTGGAAAGACTACAGCATGCAGGGGGACGAGGATGTCCGGATTTTCGGGCTGTATGAATTTATTCTTGTGTTTAAAGAACTGCTGGAATCAAGTAATTACAGCAAAGACGTCAAATCGAACTTACAGAGCGGCGGCTTATTCCGGCTGACTAATCTGATTGAGCAGAACAGCAATATTTACGATAATATCAATACAATACCAATAGAAGATCTGCTGCGGACGCCCACTGTGCTGGAGCTGAATTCGATTGACAACTCGGAACAGAAATCACTGATTATGGCGCTTCTTCTTATTAACATATGTGTATATACGAAACATAATCAGGCGGGGGACGGTAAATTAAAAAATGCGATCCTGATCGATGAGGCTCACGTACTGTTGGGAGGAAAAAATGCTTCAGACAACGGAACCGGTGCTCAGGGCACTACGGTCCGGGCGCTTCAGGATATGATTGCCGAGATCCGTTCCTATGGAACGAGTATTATTATTGCAGACCAGTCTCCTGCAAAAGTAAGCCGAGAAGTGGTGGCAAATACAGATATAAAAGTGTCATTCCGGCTTGTACAGGGAATTGAAAAAGATCTGATCGCTGACAGTACAAATATGGATGACAGCCAGAGAGAACAGCTGTCCAGACTGAGAACAGGCGAAGCGTTTGTTTTCTACAGTCTGCTGGACTCGCCGCAGCTGGTCAGGACAGAAGATATCCGGGAAAAGGAAGGAATACGCCTGCGGGTGGAAGATGAGGAGACAGCCCGGAGAAACGCCTACTGGAAGACCCGTCAGGAAATGTTAAAACCATATCAGGACTGCCGGTACTGTGAAGAATGCAGGGAACGGTGTGATTTTAAAATACGCGCGGACGCGGAATTTATTGCAGATACAACTTTCAGAAAATATAAAAAATCTTTCCGAACTGTGGAAGATATGAAAAAATGTATCTATCTGCTCCCTGAACTGGCACAGGAAGAAACAGGAAAGTATAAGGCGCAGGAATACAGAAAACTGTGTATATGTGCACGGATCAAACTGGCGCGGAAAATGGCGCTTGACAGGGATTTTTCTATGTCTGAAAAAGAAAAACAGTTTTTTTACAGCCATTTTAGAGAAAATGAACAGAAAATATAGAAATAATTTTGGGTGAGAGAAGGAGGCGGAAATAGTGTGTGATGAATTTGGAGAATTTTCGGTCAGCGATGTAGATGATGTCTCGGAGCCGGAGAGCAGTGAATCGGAATGGGATGAGGCTCTTGAAGATATGAATCTGGAAGAGCTTCAGGAATTGAGAAGTGAACTTACAGATACACCTGATACTCTGGAACTGCCGGAGTTTGAGCCTGATAATGAGTTCTATGAGAATCTGGAACCTGAAGCAAGTGAACTGGATTCCATGTTGGATGAACTGGATACCAGTCAGGCTGAACTGGAGGAGATGTTGAATGATACCGGAGAAGAGGATGAAGGAAACCAAGAGTGGGAAAAAGTATTGGTAAAGACAAGATAATATGGAGCGGATTTTGAACCCGGTAAACAGCGAAAACCCGTCAGCCGAGAGACTGACGGGTTTTCGTTGTTTTTATAGTTATCTAAAGGAATGAGAGTAAAGTGCGACATCCCGGTCCCCCGGGATGCCAATACTTTATGAGGGGGGAGATAGTTGTGTTATCAACTATCTGATTCATAGTATAGACAGAAATTGTGTCCAAAGTATGTTTAAACTCTAAAAGAAAAAGAAAAATAGTTATGAAATTCTTAAGCGTGTGTAGTTGTTCCCCAATAATATTTTTGTATGTTAACTTAACTGAAAATTAAGATAATATATAAAATAATGGTAAAAAAGTATGTAAATAGACATGAATTTATGCATAAAGTCGAAAAATAGCCGAAATACAGAAAATAGTAGGTGTATAATTACTAAATAAATAGGAGAAAAGGAGGAGTGTGGGTTTATGAAAATCCAGAAAATGTGTGCGACGCTTCTGTGTGCAGTGATGACTGTGACTGGCATCCCTCTGGGCGCACAGGCGGCCGGCACAGATGAGGCGGGCGGACAAGATGTGAAATATGATATTTATGTGTCGCCTTCTGGGAGTGATACTGGAGGAAACGGGAGCGAAAGCAGCCCTTATGCAACTATTGATAAAGCCCGCGAAGCGGCAAGACAAGTGACTTCAGATAAGGGAAAAGCAACTGTTTATATCGGAGAAGGAAAGTATTTTCTTGAAAAACCGGTAGAATTTGGGCCTGAGGACAGCAATGTTACATATGTAGGCGAAAATGCTGTGCTTACAGGGGCGAAAACACTGGCAGATCTTGAGTGGGAAACTTATGAAGGCGAAATTCAAGTCGCATCAGTTGAAAAAGGGCTCGGCATCGATCAATTGTTTGTTGACGGCGAGCAGCAGATACTGGCCAGATATCCCAACTGCGATGCGAATCAGGTGCTTCAGGGCAGTACAAGCCAGGCAGATATTAAGGCGAGGAGTGAGAAGTGGTCAAATCCTGCCGGAGGATATATCAGAGCTCTCCACTCCAACAGGTGGGGAGGCAACTCTTATAAAATAACAGGAAAAAATGATTCAGCTCTTGGACTATCCTATGAGTGGGTGGGGGATAATAACCGCGGTTCGGGTATGCTGTCCAGTGCGATCATGGTGGAAAATATTTTTGAAGAGCTGGATTCCCCGGGAGAATGGTACTATGACGGAGAGGAAGGGAAACTCTATATATGGCCTCAGAAAGGTACGGATTTGAACAAGGCTTCTGTAGAAGGCGCTGTGACAGAGGAGCTTCTTCATGTGGAAGGTAAAGAAGACGGAGAACAGGTTACGAATCTGGCATTTAGCGGGCTCACTTTGGAAAACACGAAAAGAACCATGTTTACCGGGAAATATGTTCCTCTGATGAGGAGCGACTGGTGCGTTGTGCGCTCGGGAGCGCTGTTTATTCAGGATGCGGAAGATGTAGTATTTGAAAACGGAACAATCCGAAATATCGGTGGGAATGCGGTATTTCTGTCCGGACATTCTAAAGGTGTGAAGATTGACAATAATGAGATCATTAATATCGGATCTTCTGGCGTACTGGCAGCAGGATTCCCGGATTCCTGCCGTGAGGCGTCGTTCTGGAATTATACTGCTCCACTGGAACCGGAGACGGACGAAAAATATGTTCACAAAACAACGATAGACGATAAAACTCCTGGACCGAAGGCAGAACATTATCCGCGCGAGGCTGTAATCTCCAATAACCATATTCAGAATGTAGGAATATGGGAGAAGCAGTCGAGCCATGTAGCGTTGTCAGTTGCATACGAAATTCAGATTGTCCATAATACATTGCATGAAGGGCCGAGAGCAGGTGTTAATGTAGGAGACGGTACATTTGGCGGTCATGAAATAGCATTTAATGATATTTTTGACGTACAAAAAGAGACTGATGACCATGGAATGTTTAATTCATGGGGGCGTGACAGATTCTGGTCTCTTGGCGGATATGATACGGGAGGAAACAATGGGGCGGCAAAAGAGCCGTACAGTGAACTGGACGTGATCGATACAATTACAATCCATGATAACAGAATGCATTTTGCAGGACGTGTTGACGGTGGCTCGACGTTCGGAATAGATCTGGATGATGGCTCTACGAATTATGAAATTTATAATAATCTCTGCCTGAATATGGGAATTAAACTGCGTGAAGGATTCCACAGAAATGTTTACAATAATATTCTCGTAAACGGAGCGTTTAACCTTCATTGTACGTTTGAAGACTCGCAAGATATAATTGAACGTAATATTGTGATTATGGGAACCCCTTACAAACTTGCGGCGACGAATGAAGGCAGGTTCCGTGTCAGTGAGGATACGATTGATAATAACTGGTTTTATGATTTTGGAATGAAGACAGCATATCCTGGAAGCTGGTGGCAAAATCTGGGGTTTGATGTTAATTCCGTAAATGCAGACCCTATGTTCCAAGATCCCGAACAGAATGATTATACCGTAATAAATAAAGAAGCAATGGCAGCTGTAGGATTTGAAAATTTCCCTATGGATCAGTTTGGAAAGCCGGGATGCGAGTATCAGGCGCCGGTTTATGTAAAGACAGGTCCGGACGGTTCGGAAGATATACTGGAAAGGGAAACATGGCTGGGAGCGACAATCAGTGCTCTGGATGATGCTATTATGTCGTCTACAGGAGCGGGCGGCTTGGACGGAGTCTATATGGAATCAGTGCCGGAAGACTCTCAGGCTTCGTTGTTCGGCTTTGAGACCGGTGATGTGCTCAAGAGCATAAATGGACAGACGATCGGAGAAAAATCCAATTTTATACCATTATATGAAAAGATAGAAAATGATTGCGTTGTCAATATTGTGATTGTCAGAAACCAGCTTACAGAAGAACTCAATTTCATAAAGAATGAAAGAGGAACAATAATAGACGATCAGGGAGGAACTGTTCAGTATCATGGCAGCCACTGGGAAAAGTCATCTCCGAGCAACAATCCGACAAACGCTGAGGAATGTATCGGTAAGACGATGAGCTACTGCAATGTAGGCAGGTGGGGGCATGACGGTGTATATGCGGAGGTGCCTTTCAAAGGCACCCAGATAGAGATGTTCAGCCGGACTGAGAACAATATGGGAAAGTATAAAATTACGATAAAGGATGCGTCCGGGCAGACAGTGCAAGAGGGTGAATGCAGTGCTTACAGTGAGCAAAAGACAAATCAAGTCTCCATATTCAAGTCAGAAGTATTTCCGAGCGGAGAGTATACTTTAACCGTGAGCGCTTTGGATGGCGATTATCTCATTATTGATGCATTTAAAGTATATTCCTCTGAAGATACAGCGGATCAGACCGTAGTGAAACCAATCTCCGTCAGTTCGGAGGGGGTAAGGACGTCAGAGCTGGTATCGGAGCGGAAACTGCATATTACAGTACCGGTTGTGAATAATGGAGAGTCTGAGGTCAATGTAGCGGTGGCGGCGGTGCTCAGTGGCGGCATTGGAGTGCTTCAGACAGAAAAATCCATTAGTTCAAATGCTCAGATAAAACCGGGAGAAGAAACGAAGTTGAATTTGGAAGTGGATACGCCTGAAGGAAGCGAGTCAAAGCGACTGGAAATTTTTGTCTACAATGCTGCCAGTGGCAAGATGTATGCATATCCGTTTACTGTGGACGGAGCTTCTATTAACCCGTATACCGCGCCGATTTCTGATGCGGCAGGAGAAGAAATTCAGTATACATACACCGCAGAACAGCGTCTGCTGACATCTGCTGCAAAAGGATTTGCTCATGGTGTACAGGCAATGAGCATAATCCAGTCGGAAAACGGAGATCTGCTTGGAATCAGGCAGGAAACAGTAGGAGAAAACGGACAGGTAAAATGTGCGTTTATACTTCCGGAAGGAACGGAAGGAGACATTACATTTCGGATTTATGATGAAATGGGAACAGAGAAAGAACTGTCTGCGGAGATAAGTTCAGAGGAAAGCGTGTTGAATAAAGATGCGCTGCAGGCAGCAGTTGAAGCGGCGGCAGCAATCATTTCTGACGATGCGCAAAAAGAACTTTATACAAGGGACAGCTGGATGACCTTCTACAATGCATATTATGCAGCCATGAAACAGCTGGAAGATACAGCGCTGACACAGGCGGATATCATCGCTGTGACGGACGCCCTGACTGGAGCGCAGATGGCACTGACATCGCTTAATATAGAAGAGAAATATAATCCTTCTTCAGCTAATAAGGGAGTAAAATTCGAGATTTACAAAGATAATGGTGAAGTGGACGGAGGAAATACAGACTCGAAAAATGGAGATCAGTGGCAGGCAAGAGATTCCCAGGTTGATACTACTTTTAAAGGCGCTTATGCCGAGTTTAAGGGGAACTTTGTTTCCTTTGCAATTGACGGGGCGAATAAATATGATTCGGCTGATTTCAAAGTGGTGATTACAGATGGCGACTCTGGAGAGGAAGTATGTAGTGATGAGGTGAAACAGACAAGGGATCAGGGCGGCAATACAGTAAGGATATATGAGAAAACCGGTCTGAGCGGCAACTCTGTTACAATTCGTGTGTATCATAATGACAATGTTGACAAACGGTATCTCGAACTGAGAGGAATTACCTGCACTGTACGCAATGGGGAAATGGCACCTGAGCTGCAAAAGATTGAGATTACCAAACAGCCGGATATTGTCGAGTATGAGAAGGGGTTCGCGGGAGAGATCTCTTTGCTGGGAGGAGAGCTTACCGAAACATACAGCGATGGATCTGAGAATGTAATTCCAATGAACAGCAATATGTATGCTGGAGGCTTTGATACGTCAGAAACCGGAGAAAAGAAAATTATCGTTTCTCACGGAAATCTAGAGGCGGAATTTACTGTCAAGGTGACAGAACCTGTTGTAACTTCTTATAAACTTACAGTTGAGAACGGCACCGGAAGCGGTGAGTATGTGGCAGGAGAGACGGTAAAAATTAAGGCGGAACCGGCTCCGGAAGGAATGGAATTTTCAGGCTGGGTAAGTAACGGGGGCGGCTTGTTCCTTGATGCAACTGCGGCTGAGACTACGTTTACCATGCCGGAAGGCGACACGGTTATAATCGCCCAGTATAAAGCAATAGAAGATGAGGATAATCCGAATCAGGGCGGAAGCGATACCGATGACCCGAGCAAGGAACCAAGTCAGCAACCGGGGGAGAATATACCGGATGACAGTCATGGCGGAAACGGAAATAAGGGTCAAAACGGGAGCAGCGACAGTACCGGAGAGAGTATGGAAAAAGGAACCGGAGCAAACGGAAGTGAAAAACTGACCGACCGGAACAGTGGTGCTGTCCAAACAGGAGATACTACGCCGGCAGTGGCAGCAGGTATTGTTGTCATGTTATCTGCAACAGCGGCAGTGGCGACAGTGGTCATGAGAAAAAAGAATCGATAATAGTAAAACAGGCACTTGAAAGAAAAAATGCAGCGCGATTGGGAGGACGCGCTGCATTTTATTTTGACACTTAATATTTCCACAGTTTATTTAATCGTTCTTATGAAATGGATGCGGGGAATAAAGTTTCTTCCCCATCGTCTGTACGTTCCTGTATGAGCTGAATATATCGTTTTGGGGTGATTTTATAATATTTTTTGAATGCGTTGACAAAGTAATCTATAGAACTGTATCCTGTCTGTTCTGCAATTTCGTGGAGATTAGGATTTCCTTTTCCGAGAAAGAGACAAGCAGCGGACATTCGGGCATCTGTTCGCTTTTGGGCAAAAGTTTTTCCGTAATATTCTTTTAAAAAACGTTCAGTCTGTCGGTCGCTCAATCCCAGATAGTCAGAAAGCTTTGCCAGTGTAATATCCCGGTATTCATACAAAAATGCTTTATCCGTCAGAAAAGCACGGCTCTCATACAGATCACCGGAGGGGAGCCCTTCAATATTTCCGGGATGGGGAGTCTGATAATTGCGCACCAGAAAAATCACAGCCTGCTGGAGAAGTGCAGAAATTTGGGTTAGATATCCTGCGCGTTTGTGTTGCAGTTCTTTGAAAATATCCTTGAGAATTGAGTAAAGCAATGATGCATTTCCACCAATCCAAAAGGGAGTAGCAATAAGCTGATCCAGAAAGGAAGGTGCACTGCTTTCTTTTCGTATGTTGAAAAAAACAGAATACTCAGTCATAGGATTTGCAATATACGGAACCTGTTCATGGTCGACATGCGGACCGGTGACATAGAGCGTGCCGGGAAGCAGTTTGTATACAGTTCCACAGATACGCGCTGTACCATAGCCTGAGGAAATATAATGAAGCTCATAGCAGCCGTTCCCGTGAGCATGTTTTGGAACAGGTTCCATGAACTGTTCCCTTGCAATGTTCGGGACTGATAAGGTGATATTTTCAATTACAAATTTAATGTCTGGATTATAAAATAAATTCAAGCTGACCACTCCCTTGATATACACCACGAATAACTGAGTTTGAGAATATATTTAATTAAAATATTTCCTATTTTAGTATAAATTGCGGAAGGGGAAAAAATCAACAAAAGAAAGCGCAAAAATCGACATTATAATATTAAAAAAGTCGGATAACAGCTGGGAGAAAAAACAATTTATAGTATATAATAACCTAATAAAGATGGGAAAATTCATGTTAAAGGGAGGAAAAAGTGAAAAAACGAATTATTACAGCTGTCTTGTCTTTTGCACTAGCAGGCCAGATGATTCTTTACGGACTGCCGGCATATGCGGCCGGCTCCGAAAATAATGGTGCAGAGATAGACGCGGGAGAAGAAAAAAATGATCTTCGACTCTGGTATACAAAGCCTGCATCTCAGGGTGGGGCTTCCGGAGATAATAATATCTGGCAGCAGTACACACTTCCTATAGGTAATGGTGATATGGGAGCAAACGTGTATGGAGAAATTGTAAATGAACGCCTGACGTTTAATGAAAAGACATTATGGACAGGAGGTCCAAGTGAAAGCAGACCAGACTATAATGGCGGCAATCTGGAAAATCAGGGAAAGAACGGCGAGACGCTCAAAAAGATTCAGAGGCTTTTCGCAGAGGGAAAAGCTTCGGAAGCGTCTTCGTTGTGCAATCAGCTTATAGGTACGAGTGACGGTTATGGAGCGTATCAGTCATGGGGAAATATTTATCTTACTTATAAGAATATTGATGAAAATAATGCGGAAAATTATGTTAGAAGTCTGGATCTCAGAACAGCAGTCGCATCTGTTGATTTTGATATAGACGGCACCCATTACAACAGGGAATTTTTTGCGAGTAATCCGGACAATGTCCTTGTTGCCCGCCTGACGGCAAAAGGGGGAGAAAAACTGAATTTGGATATTATGTTTCCGTCAAATCAGGGAGGATCCACAACAGGGCAGGATGATATGCTGGTGCTTGCAGGCACAGTTACGGATAATCAGCTTCAATATGATTCTGTTCTTAAAGCTGTTCCCGACGGCGGAACAGTAAAAGCAGAAGGAGATAAGCTGGTTGTTTCGAATGCAGATGCAGTAATAGTTTATCTCAGTGCGGATACGGATTACAAAAACGATTATCCTAAATACCGGACAGGAGAGACTGCGGAGGAACTTCATCAGAAAGTGAAAAAGACTGTGGAAGAGGCGGCGAAGAAAGGATATGATGCGGTAAAAGAAGAACATATTGAAGATTACAGCTCACTATTCGGCAGAGTCGAGCTTGACCTTGGTCAGGCTGTGTCAGACAAACCTACAGATGAACTGCTTAAGGCTTATAACGCAGGTACGGCAACGGAGGAGGAACGTCGCCAATTGGAGGTTATGCTGTTTCAGTATGGTAGATATTTGACTCTGGGATCATCTAGGGAAAATTCTGAACTCCCGTCTAACCTTCAGGGTGTATGGAATAATGTGAATAATCCTTCGTGGAGTTCCGATTATCATATGAATGTTAACCTTCAGATGAATTACTGGCCGGCATATTCCACGAATCTGGCGGAATGTGCAGAGCCTTTGATCAGCTATGTGGATTCTCTCCGTGAGCCGGGCCGTGTTACCGCAGCAATTTATGCGGGAATTGTAAGTGAAGGCGGTGAAGAGAACGGCTTTATGGCACATACGCAGAATACTCCGTTCGGTTGGACATGTCCCGGATGGAGTTTTGACTGGGGCTGGTCTCCGGCAGCTGTGCCGTGGATATTACAAAACTGCTGGGAGTATTATGAGTATACCGGTAATACGGAATATATGGAACAGTATATATATCCTATGCTGAAAGAAGAAGCAAAGATGTACAGTGAAATGCTGGTTAAGGACGAGGAGGGAAAATACGTTTCGTCTCCGACTTATTCGCCGGAACAGGGACCGCGCACAAATGGAAATACATATGAGCAGTCTCTGATATGGCAGCTTTTTACAGACGCAATCACAGCGGGAAAGATTATTGGAGAGGATGAGCGTTTACTAGCTGACTGGCAGGAAAAATTGGATAATCTGAAGGGGCCTATTGAGATTGGTGATGACGGACAGATTAAAGAGTGGTATATTGAAACTTCTTATAATAAGGATGCTGACGGAAACACTCTTGGCGAAGGCTACGGACATAGACATCTTTCTCATCTGCTTGGGGTATTCCCGGGAGATTTGGTAACGGAGGATACACCGGAGTGGTTCGAAGCGGCTAAAGTATCTATGAATCTGAGGACAGACTCCAGTACTGGCTGGGGAATGGGACAGAGAATTAATACATGGGCAAGACTCGGAGACGGAAACAGGGCATATAAACTGATAACAGACCTGTTTGCAAATGGAATTTATTCAAATCTGTGGGATACGCATCCACCATTCCAGATCGATGGCAATTTTGGTATGACATCCGGTGTTTCTGAAATGCTTGTACAGAGCAACGCCGGATATATCAATCTGCTTCCGGCCCTTCCTGATGAATGGGCAGACGGAAGCGTATCCGGTCTGGTGGCAAGAGGAAATTTTGAAATCAGTATGTCATGGACAGATGGTGCGATTGTAAAAGCGGAGCTGCTGTCGAAAAACGGAGGGGAGGCGATTGTTCAGCTTGATAATGCGTCTCTTGCTGTAGTAACAGACAATGATGGTAATACAGTCGATTTTGAAGCGGTAAAAGAAAACAGGATTTCTTTTAATACGGATGCGGACACAACCTATACGATTTCTATGATTCCTGTTGAAGAAGAAACTATTCCTGCGCCTGACGGCTTGAAAGCGGTTAAGATAGAGGACGGAAAAGCAGAGCTGAGTTGGAACGCTGCAGAGGCAGAAGGTGAAGTCTATTATAACGTGTATCGCCAGATTGAAGACGGAGAGTGGATTCAGATAGAGACAGAGACTCCTGTTACGACAGTGACAGACAGTGATGCATATGATATTCTCGGTGAACTTTTTTATAAAGTAGCGGTGGTTGTTAACGGGAAAGAAAGTGAATTGAGTGAAGCCGTCACGGTGACAGATCTGCGGAATATGAACGGTATGATTGATGATCAGGATAAGCGGATCATATGGAACGGAAACTGGGGCGACTGGTATAACGATCCTAACTATGCTGATACGATCAAATATCTGGAGAATCCGACAGGAAAAGAAACGGCTCAGCTTACATTTCTTGGAACGGGTATAGAATTGTATGTGTGCAAGAATTGGGACAGAGGACTGCTGAATATTACAATCGACGGCGAGGATTTCGGCAATGTAGATACCTATGCGCGGACTACTCAACGGCAGCAGAAAATATTTTCAAAAGATGATATGGAATATGGTATTCATACGATTACGGTTCGTGCGACTGGCGAAAAAAATGAGGCGAGCAGCAAAGCTAAAGTAGAGATTGATGCATTTAATGTATTGGATAATACGGCGGTAAAAGCAGAGAGTATTGAGGTGAGGACTGTCAGCGGTATGACAATAGTCGGAAAAGCTGATACTGTACTGGCTATGGAGGCAGTTGTTACACCTGAGGAAGCGACAGACAAAAGAGTTGTATGGTCAGCTCAGACAATGAGTGGATCTGCAGTGGGGACAGTTGATGAGGATGGTGTCCTGACATTAAGCGGCGGAAATGGAGTGGTGAAAGTAACGGCTGCACTGGCATCTGACAGTTCCATATCTGGCAGCATGGATATCACGACTGCTATTGCTTCGTCACAGGCGGAAAGTACTATCATAGAGGACTCAGTGGATAATATTAATCCCAATCCCGCAATACTATGGGAAGGGGCGTGGAGTACATGGGCTGGTGAAGCTGACCGCCATCATGGAGGAACAAAAACGGAATGCAGTGAGCCCGGAGCTTCGTTCAGCTATACATTCACAGGGACAGGAATCAGGGTGTATGTACAGAAACACCAGAGATTTTCTAGCTTCGATGTGACCCTTGATGAAGAAGAAATGGGAAATTACAGTATGGATGGCAGCAGTAATGGTGATGATCAGCAGTTGCTATTCGAAAAGTTAGATTTGGAAAACACAGAGCATACGATTACTTTTACTAATGTGGAGCGGGATGGAAGGGTGCAGACAAATCTGGATTATATTGAGATATTCGGTCCGGCGGATGTTGTCGACAAATCAAAGCTTCAGGACGCAGTTGAAGCGGCTCAAGGACTTAGAGCGAATGACTATACACAGCAGACATGGAAAGCTTTCTCAGAGGCATTGGAAAATGCTTTGTATGGAATGAACAGTGTTGATACAACATTCTCTGAAGCGGAGGCTCTTGCAGAGGCATTGAACAAGGCAAGAGAAGCACTGGAAAACGCACCGGCTGAAATTCCGGAAATTCCGGCGGAAAGTAAAGGGCGGGCAATCGGGATTGGTACAGATTCGCTAACTCTTGTATGGGATACTGTTGAAAATGCAGATTCTTATAATGTTTATGTGTCAGATCCTGCTTCAGAAACGAGCCGGCTGGCAGGTTCAACAGAAAAAACATGGCTTAAAATCGGTGAGCTTACACAGGGAACAGATTATGTGTTTAAAGTATATGCGGTAAATAATATAGCGGGAATGTCAGAAGAGTGTATTACTATATCTGCTTCCACGCTTCCGGCTGTGGATAACGAGGCACCTTCCAAAGTAGAGGGCATCCGTGTGACCAGAGGTGACAAGGAAGGACAGGTTATTATAACATGGAATGCGTCATCAGATAATCAGGGTGACAGTGTCAGCTATGTCCTTTACATTAACGGGGCAAAGAAAGCAGAAACGGATAAGACAGAATATATTATGGACAATGTAGAGGAAGGTATGGTCTATCATGTGCGTCTGGTATCTGAGGACAAAAGCGGTAATAAATCACTTGCTTCTTCGTTTCATTTTACTTTAAAGGATGTAAAAGGAATGAAGGTGACTTCAGTGCAGAATCCTGAGATGATTACGGTTGAGAAAGGAACACCGTTTGAGAAACTTGATTTGCCGGAAACAGTCAAGGTCGTACTGGGAGAGACTAGACTTGAAGAGGAACTGAAGGTTAACTGGATATCAGACAATTATAATGGTGACATTGTCGGAACATATACGTTGGAAGGAGAACTGATTCTGAAAGATGGAATTGAGAATCCAGATGGAGCTAAAGCGGAAATTCTCATTGAAGTTACAGAAGATGGCAGACCTTCTGATAACCCGGACAACCCGGATGGAACCGAAGGCAATAACGGTGATAATGCCGGCAATAACGGTAACGGAGGACCGGCATCCGGAAACGGAGATGTTCAGAATGGAAACGGGGCACACTCTGGTGAAAGCAGTAAAGCAGTTCAGACCGGTGATACAACGAATATCTGGCTGCCTGCAGCAGGAATTGGGATTGCGTTAATTGCAATAGCAGGAATTGGAGTTGTTGTGTACAGACGCAGAAGAAAATAAGATATAGGACAACAAAGGCATAGTACAAGGCAGCAGAGCCGCTGCCCTGCAGATAGCTGCTTATCTGCAGGGCGGCGGCTTTCTCAATATAAAAAACAGTGCAGGATCTGGACCGCAATTATTGGATTCGAATTCTGTTTCCCGCATAGATCTTATCCGGATCGGAGATGCCGTTGAGCCGTGCCAGTGCACTGACGGTGGTACCGAATTTCAGCGCAATACCGCTTAACGTATCTCCGGGCTGGATGGTGTAGTACCGGGCGCCGCCTCCGGTGCTTCCGTTTTCCGGTACACGCAGGGTATTTCCTGCGTAGATTTTGTCCGGGTTGGAGATGCCGTTGAGTTGAGTCAGTGTGCTGACGGTGGTGCCGAATCTCTGTGCGATACCGCTTAATGTATCGCCCGGCTGGATCACATAAGTGATATACTGAGGAGACGGCGAGGGGGACGGTGCGCTGCCGGACAGATGATTGAGACCGGCTTTTTTAATAACTGCGGAATAATCCACATAACCGGTATCCAGATCTACATTTCCACTGATTCCGGGAATGCTGCCTGTGCTGGTGTACTGCCAGATCCCGCAGTCTGTGCCGTCAAATTGGCTGGCATAACGGGCATACCAGAAAGCATACCGTTTTGTCAGTTCTGTTCCAAGATATGTGTCAAGGAAATTGCGGTTTGTGTAGAACATGGCGAAGTATCCCTTCGCCTCTGCACGGTTGCAGAAACTGGTTACTACATTTCTTGCAAGTGCAGGAGTGAAAGAAACACCCTGTTTTTCCACATAATCCGCGGATGCCTGCTCGATATCATAGCAGACCGGATAATCCAGACGGTATTCTGATACTGTGCTGATGCATCCGTCTGCTTCCTGAACTGCTTTTTCGGCGGAAAATGCATAGCAGAACCAGTATGCTCCTATGGGAAGACCGATCCGGTTGCATTCGGATGCATTGCGTCGGAATTGTTTATCAACAGTATTGCTGCCGTATCCGGCTCTTAACATGGCAAACTGATATCCGGCGGCTTTCACCTGTTCCCAGTCGATTTCTCCCTGAAATTCGCTGACGTCTAATCCTTTTATACTCATAAATATGTCCTTCTTTCTATAGATGCTGTCCGGCTGTTCAGGGTATCTGAAAGCCGGCAGTTTTAGTTTAATATATGCCCGGTGCGGAAACAGAGTGCTGATCTGATGTGAAAGAAGGAGAAAGGAATGCCCGGAAAGAGAGCCTGTGAAATGAATATTGCAAAAAATATATGAGAAAATTATAATTATGTATATGATAGCAGGTGCTTGAAATGCGGTGTATTCCGCAGCAATGCAGGGATAGAATATTTTGTGACTGACAAGGTGCATATACGAAAGAACAGGGAACAGGAGGAAGGGTTATGCGTATTTGTCCGGAATGCGGAACAAACAACAGCGATGACGCGCGGTTCTGCGAACATTGCGGAAGAAAGCTGGACATGGATGATGATATGATACAGGAAGAAAATCAGGATGGCGAACTGACGGAGACTATCAGGATTGACAGGGAACCGGATGGCGAAGCAGCAAGGGAATTCCAGACCGGAGCAGACCGGAATGTGAAGTGGGAGGAACAGACCGGACAGCGCGGAAAATCGGCACCGCAGGGGAGCGGAAGACTTTCTCTGCTGCAGATAATCGCGATCGGAGAAGCTGTATGTCTTGCCGTGGTGATCGCCGCCTTTTTTGTGATCGGCTTTACAAAGTACAATCCGCGTACAGCGGCGGAAAAGTATTTCTCGGCATATGCATCCGGAGATTGGTCTGCGATGTATGACCTGCTTGAGTTCCCGGAGGAAAACACTATGCAGGAGGAGCAGTTCGCGGACATGATGGAGAGGACGCGTACATCAGATATTACCAACTATACGGTGAAGGAAGCAGATGAGGAGAACAGCGATATTGCCCGGAATTTTGACGTAGAGTATTCTGTGCCGGGACAGGGCGCTTCTAAGATGCGCCTTACCGCAGTACGTCAGAACAGCAAAGCGTTTTTCCTTTTTGATATATGGAAGATATCTGCCGCAGGCATGATTACGGACGATTATCCTGTTGTAGTTCCGGCGGGGGCGAAAGCAGCAGTAGACGGAGTGGAGCTCAGCGGGAAGTATAAAGTCGAGGATAATGAGGAAGGGACGGATACGTATCGGATTTCTGTCTTTAACGGTGTACACTCTATCGAAGCCGCAGTGCCGTGGTGCGAGTTATATGAGGGGGAATTCGACACATCCTCGGACAGCAGCGCGGCGGTGACGGAACTGACGCCGTCAGAGGCAGGGGCAAAAGCACTGCAGGCAAAGATGGAAGATGCTCTGGAGAGATTTTATACATCGGCTGCATCAGGTGAAGATTACAGTGAAGTATCTGATCTGTTTACGGAGAGTGCGGCCCCGGAATACAAGGCTGTCTATGATGATTTGAAAGAGAGCCTCGCCAGTGAAAGCGGTGATTATTATACGATGAATCAGATCACATTTGATAATTTCCGCTGCAGCTTTAATGTGGAATCGGGAATGATTGCCGGGGAAATGGATTGTGAGTACACAATGGATTATACCTATGAGTATTCCGGATTCGGCAGTTCCGGCAGACAGAGCAAAACAAGTGAAGGCTCTGCATATATGAGAGCATCTTTTGCATATGACGGAACTACTTACAAGATACAGAAAGTTTCGATGCCGACAGTATGGTGGTACTGACATCAGGGGAAGGAGTGCATATGATGGATAATATGACAAAGAAAGCGGTTTGGAAAGGTGTATGCGCCCTGCTTGCTCTTGTACTTGTGATGGCGCTGGCGGCAACGGCTGTTCTTCTTTTGTGGCCGTTTGGGAACAGCGGCTCCTCCGGACTGAAACGTACGGAAGCGGTGCTTCAGGCAGACCAGCCTAAGGAAGCGGAGACTCAGACTAAGGCACAGATACAGATTAATGGGGCGGAACCGCCGGAGGATACAGAAGATGAAATCGCACCAGACAGCGATTATATCATTCCGGACAGTGACCGTAAGGTACTCAAAGATGCAGATATAGAAGGAATGTCGGCAAAAGAACTCAACTATGCGAGAAATGAGATATTTGCAAGACACGGAAGGAAATTCGACTCAAAGGAACTGCGGGATTACTTTGAAAGCAAGTCATGGTATAAGGGTGAGTATTCCGCAGAGGAATTTGATAAGAAGAGCAGCTCTGTCCTGAATAATACCGAGAAGAAAAATGTGGAATTTCTGGAAAAGGCTGAAAAGGCGCTGGAGCAGGGAGGATATGAGCTGGATCAGTAGGAAGCCGGAGTGCAGAAAGGGAACGCCCATGCAATTTTCACATGAACTTATCGTCCCGGAAACGGGATTTCCGTTTAAAATATTTATCTTTGAGGGAAGTACGGGAAACTATCACCGGGACAAACACTGGCACAGATCGATCGAGATCTTTGCAGTGTGCATCGGTGAACTGGAATTTTATATCGATGACAGAAAGTGGCATCTGGAAGCCGGGAATTTTATGATCGTAAATTCGAATGAAGTGCATTCGATTGATTCGCCTCTGCCTAATGAGACAATTGTTCTGCAGATCCCATTAAAATTATTTGAGGATTATTTTACGGGCGAGCAGTTTATCTGGTTTTCCCATGAGCCGGGGAAGCGTGACGAGCGGTTTATGGAGCTTATCAGGGAACTGTACAGGGTTTATCGCAAAAAAGCATGCGGATATGATCTGAAGATGAAGAGCATTTTCTATCAGATTATGTATCTGCTTGTAAAAGATTACCGGCTGACGGATGTTGAGGAGTCTTTTGTGCGGAAAAATAAAAAGCTTAATAAATTGTCTGCGATCACTTCTTACATGAAGGAAAATTATATGGCGGACCTGACACTTGAGGAGGTGGCCAGAATCTTCGATTACTCCCCCAATTATCTCTCTCGGATGTTCCGGAAATATGCAGGGATCACATTTAAGAGTTATGTGCAGAGTATCCGGCTGGGGTATGCGGTAAAGGATCTGGACAGTGGAAGCTACAATATAACAGAAGTTGCGCTGAGAAACGGTTTTTCAGGAAGCAAGGCTCTGACGAGGGCATTTCAGAAGAAGTATGGAATGCTGCCGAGTGAATACAGAGAGAAGCAAAAGCCCTCACTCTGATGTGGTATATGTCAGAATGAGGGATTTTAATTTACGGCATAATCAGATCTGAATAGTAGTTTGGGTAAAAAAGATAAGAAATGGGTACTAAATGGCTAAATATTTGGTCGATAAGAGTGGTTCGGGGTGATAAAATGACCATATAAGAAAACAGTAAAATCAAGGCTGGTATAAAGGAGGATGAAAAATGAAGATTCAGAAACTGACAGATGCATCCTTCGGCAAATACGGGAAAGTGGTTACAGAATTCTCTTTTGAGAAGATCTTAAAGGAGATGGAGCACACTCCGCTGCCGAAGGATGTTGTTTATGTACCGTCTGTTGAGGCGATGGAAGTTCTGCCGGAAGCAGAGGACGTATGCCGGAAGGGATTTGGAGGACTCCCGATCCAGATCGGGTACTGCAACGGAGACAATCACAAGCTGAATGCATTCGAGTATCACAGAAGTTCGGAGATTGATATTGCTGTGACGGATCTGATTCTGCTGCTGGGCTGCCAGCAGGATATCACAGAGGATGACACCTACGATACGTCAAAAGCAGAGGCGTTCTTTGTGCCGGCGGGAACAGCGGTCGAGCTCTATGCGACAACGCTCCACTATGCGCCCTGCTCCGCAAAGGAAGGCGGATTCCGCTGTGTGATCGTGCTGCCGAAAGGAACAAATGAGGAACTCACATTTACTCCTGCCAAGGAAGGTGAGAACCGTCTGCTGACTGCAGTGAACAAATGGCTGATCGCACATGAGGAGGCCGGAATCGAAGGCGCGTTCTGCGGACTGAAAGGTGAGAATCTGGAGGTATAGAGCCGGACGGACCGATAAAAGAGACTGTTATCATACGGTAACATATAAAGAAACCTTTAACAAAGCCTGTATGCTGTAATAACAGCAAAAAGAAAGAGAGGAATTTATTATGAACAACATGCCAGAACTGAAAATCGGAGTTGTCGCAGTAAGCCGCGACTGTTTCCCTGAGAGCCTGTCTGTTAACAGGAGAAAAGCGCTGATCGATGCGTATGAGAAGAAATACGGCAAAGGCACGGTTTATGAGTGCCCGATCTGTATCGTGGAGAGTGAAATCCACATGGTACAGGCACTTGAAGATATCAAGAAAGCAGGATGCAATGCACTTGTCGTATATCTCGGAAACTTCGGCCCTGAGATATCTGAAACATTGCTTGCGAAACATTTTGATGGACCCAAAATGTTTGTGGCGGCAGCAGAAGAGACACAGAATGATCTTGTACAGGGACGCGGCGATGCATACTGCGGCATGCTCAATGCAAGCTACAACCTGAAGCTGCGCAATGTAAAAGCATACATACCGGAGTATCCGGTGGGCACAGCTGAAGAGTGTGCTGATATGATCCATGAGTTTGAGCCTATCGCAAGAGCTGTCGTAGGTCTTAACAACCTGAAGATCATCAGCTTCGGCCCGAGACCGCTCAACTTCCTTGCATGTAATGCGCCGATCCAGCAGCTCTATAATATCGGTGTTGAGATTGAAGAGAATTCCGAGCTGGACCTGTTCGAGGCATTTAATAAGCATGAAGGCGACGAGAGAATCCCGGCTGTTGTAAAAGAGATGGAAGAAGAACTGGGAGAAGGAAACAAGAAACCGGAGATCCTTACGAAACTGGCTCAGTACGAACTGACTCTGAAAGACTGGATCGAGGAGCATAGAGGCTACCGTAAATATGTTGCAATCGCAGGAAAATGCTGGCCGGCATTCCAGACACAGTTCGGATTCGTTCCGTGCTATG